>Ga0209195_1001374_pt1 | contig 16578 bp, 16 predicted proteins | sample COGITO_mtgs_1004_3_FD_184788 | JGI IMG/M metagenome (GOLD analysis project Ga0209195, IMG submission 184788) | Pelagic marine microbial communities from North Sea - COGITO_mtgs_100420 (SPAdes) (version 2) | ecosystem: Environmental > Aquatic > Marine > Epipelagic ...
GAGCACCTTTGTCTCCAAAGCTATCAGTGGCGTTAGTCTGTTCCTTAGCTTTAACCCTAGCCTCATCAGCATTCTCTTCATTGGTAGCAATCTTCCCATACTTGGCTAGCTCTTCTTGTGCACGAGTACCTGAGTCAGAGACACCTGATCCATCTGCTGTACTACCAGCCCAGATAGCTTGCTCTGTTTTGGCTTGATCCCAGAGACCACCAGCACCACTGAAGGCACCACCGATAGACCCACCAGCTACGGCAGCAGAGATCATTCTCTCAGACGCATCAGTGAAGTCGAAGCTATCATCCTTAAGGTGAGCAGCAGTGTACCCTATGAGTTCCTGTGTTGCTTCTGTAACTGCTTCACTTGCAGCACCGACACCAGACCCCTTAAGTATTTCTCCTATACGCTCACGGCTTCTTATTTGTTTCTTTACAATGTCAGCCATCTCAGTAGAGACCTTAGCTAGCTGTTGCTTAGTCATAAGCGCAGCAGTTTCTTCAGGTATGTTTAACCTTTTAAACTCATCAGCACCTGCTTTAAGTATTTCTTTAGGTGTTCCCATCTTACCAAAGGTACTTAACAAGACCTTACCACCAAAGATATCAATGGCACCCTGCATAACACCACCAGTTAAAGCTAGTGCGGCTGACTTAGCATCATCGGCTTGCTCATTCCAGATAGCTCCAGTGTACAGAGAAGCTGGTACTGCTAAGGAAGCACCCATTGTAGGGCCAGCAGCTGCGATAGAGGCCATTGTGGTTGCCATGTAAGGCAGTGACATAGCTACGTTGTTAGCTACAAACTCAAAGGCATCTCCTGCGTTCTCAACTTCTTTATAATCCAGTAGGACTTGAGCACGTTGAGACAGCTCATCACCTGCACGGTACACTCCTGATTCACCCCAGTTCTCAAGCTCTTCAAGGCCCAGAGAGTTACCTATCATAGAGGCTATGCCATAACCTGCCTCCTTAGTACCCACTAGTGCGCTACCGAGGGCACTACTGAATGGGCTGTAGGCACGATTCATAATGTCCCTATCATTGCTTCTGTACTTAACAATGTCTGACAGGTAAGCATCAGGGTTCCTTGCGTACTCTGCTTCATTAATAGCCATCTCTTTGAACACCAGAGGGTCATAGCCCTCTGATACCATAGCTTGGTTTATATCTGATGCAAGAGCATCGTACTTATCCTGATTAGGATCAGAGTACCCAAGAGATCTGGCGAACTGTCCGAATGATCTGGCTTGCAACTGATCTGCGGTGACACCCTCATGGATCTTAAGAGCACCGCTGATCATCATTTGTTCGCCAACATCTCTACCTTGAGAGTCTATCACTCTTCCTGTCTTACGGCCATGCGCTGCATCAACACCCATATCTTGGATATAAAGATCGCCACTCTCTTGCATGAATTTGTTAAAGGCCTTTAGTGACCCAGTACCTCCTGCGGTTCCCGGTTTGTATGTAGCCCCTCCTGTCTCATCTCTAAACATCTTACTCACTTCTGGTGCATCTAACCCTTGAACCCTATAACGGTTACCATCAGCCCCTTCAAATGTATCAACATCAATCATTTTAGTGATTGGTATTAACCCCTGTAGGTTCTCCGGTTGTTCAGATGCACTAACCACCGAGGGATCAACCCCAGTGGTTATTGCAGAAGGCGTATCAAGTAGTGTTGTTACGTCAATTATATCCATACTTGTGCCTCGTTGTGTTTATATTTTATTGGGGTTGTTATTAAACTCTTGCCAAGCTGGTTGCCACTTCTTTTTATCTGTACCTGCCCGACCTTCTTTAAGATACTGTAAGAAACCATTGTGCTTCCCACCAGATCTATCAATGTACCCTTCCCTTTCGGAAGGTGAGAGTTTTAAATAACCGTTCTGACGAATGATCCTCAAGAGCTGCCCTTTAGCCACTGGGCCATTTAGTGCATCTATGTTAGGAATAGCCATATCTATTATCTTAGCCGAGACAGCTGGTGGTATCTTCTTCTGACCTTTATCTGGTTCAAAGATATTCTTATCCATACTTACAGCTACAGCTTTGTTTAACAACAGTTCAGTTAAATCCCTATCTGAGATATCCTTCATATCAGGGTTTCGCCTATGATTAACAATCCCATCTATTACATATCCAGTTTGCTCAGCGGCTTTGGTAGTGTTAACTCCATTACTCATAAAGTAATTGGTCATGGCTTCAACAACTTGTTCAGTGTCTACAAGGAGGTCAGCATCAAAATCATCATCACCAGCGGCTTTATTAGAGGCTGACATTGTTTTCTTTCTACCCTCAATAAGCTTACGAACCCTATCCTTATTAGCCTTTTCCCGCTGGGTAAACTCAGCAGATGTTAGCATTTTAGTAGTGTCAATCACGGCACCTGACGCATCTATGTGCTTCACCTTACCCTTCTCATCCTTAACAGTCCGTAAGTCATAAGTCGTACCATCCCTAGCAACAAAGTATGCAGGTTTACCTAGGTCAGTTAGCTCAGGAATTTTCTTAAGATCCATAAGGTTACCAGTGTCTTTGTACTTAGTGATACTCTCAGGGGTATGTGTGCCAACTGCTTTGTTAGCATTAGCTATCTTGTCTTCAATGCCCTTACCGTATCTCTTAGCTACAAAGTTCAATGAACCTTCGTGACCATAGCCAAGTGCTCGTGATCCAAGGTAGAGAGTTGCTGCTTCAGAGAGAGCACCTTTGTCTAGTACAGTGCCAAAGCCTTCCTTGAAGAAGTCCTTAACCTTATCCCATGCGGATGGTTCTTCGGTTTCAGCAACACCTTCACCTTCAGGAATCTTAACTTCTTTAGCTTTGTTACCTGCATCAATCAAACCGCTAATGGTAGCGTCATCATCTTCAGGTTCAGCTTCAGGGCCAACAGTACCACTTGTCAAACCGGATGCTTCTTCTCGAAGAGCATTAGCATCGTCAGTGTACCCAGCATCTTCAAGGAGTTGTGCTTGTCTTTCTAACTCACTGACTTGGGAGGCCACTTCCTTTTGTTCACCAGCAGCAGCAGTCTCTCGTGCTATCTGGTTAATAGTTTCTTTATCTCGAAGAGCTTTAATCCTAGAAGCAGCTATAGTATCTGGTATCTGACCAAGAACTCTTTGCTTATCAATAGCTGTTATTTGAGCTTCGATGTCTTCATTTACAGGAGGCACTTCCAATCCAAACATACCAAGGGTTCCTGCATAGCCCTTACCTCTGCTTTCAAGATTCTTTCTATTGTACTCTTCTTCAGCCTTAGCTCTTTCTATTCTGTTAGCTGCTTCTAGTTTTGCTTGCTCTTCTCTAGCTGCTACAGGATCATACTTAGGGAATAAACGGCCATCGTCTTTTGGTGGTACTGTACGTTTTAGTGATTCTAAAACACCATCAGCAGTGGTGGGGAGAGTGGTTACATCTTCTACTGTAGGGACTTCATAGCTCCCTCCCAGCCCGGCATCAAGGACACTTTCGTTAACCCAAGATCCAGCCACACCACCATCAGCTTTATACTCAGGGATACTACCACCTTGCTGTCGTTGTACAGCTCTACCTGCGTTATTCATTTCTTCTATCTGAGGCTCAAACATTCTCGTAGCCTCTGCATTCATTACAAACTCACCCGGGGTTAACCAAGCAGGAACTGTGTCGGTACCCTTGGGGCCACCGGGGTGCTGCTGTGGGATGTCCTGCATTGCTGGAACACCCATACCTCCAAGGAACTGCTCAACGAGTTGGGAAGCTGCGCCTCCCTCTCCGAACTCAACAGACACTTGAGCACCATGTCTATCTTTGTGCATAATCTTTTTAATACTCATCTGTATCTCCTAAGTTACTTACCACCTGTGGGTGCGTTTGTGTTCCCAAAGGTCACTGTGCCACCGGGATATGTAGTGTAAGGCTGCTGTGGTTGCCCATATCCACCATAACTGTATTGAGGTGGGGTGTCAGCAGGTGGTGGCGCTGGGGCTTCAAGTGGAGCTTCAACAGGCGGTGCCACAACGCTAGGTACAACTTCTTGCTGCACCATCTCAAAGGGTGTCTTGCCTTCTTGGTATCTAAAGCCTTGAGGCTTAGTCTCGTACTGCTTCACGGACTCATACTGCACTTCGGGGACTACCTCTTGTTCAACTACAGGAGCAGGTTGGTCTTTAAAGGTACCAGTAGCTGGGTCAAATTGTGTCCAGTCAATGTCATTTAAGAAGTCAAGGTTCACAGGGCCACCACTGTACTTGTATTGAGGTTTAACGGTATCAAAGTGACCAGCTATTGGATCTTTTCTCATAAGACTCTCCTATTAACAGTTGCAGTTTGCCATTGGGCCACAGCCACAACCTTTACCAGCGTAGCCACCTTTGGCTAAATTCATACGATCATCATCCATCAGGTCTAGTAGGCCCATCAAACCACCACCAGCAAGGACACCTTTGAGAAGCTTAGATCTTTTAACAGAGTCACTATAGTCTTCTTGTGGATTGTTGTAACCAACACCACTAGTACCACCGGGGCCAGTCGTTTCAACAGGGCCACCATCAGCCAATGTCGCAGCCTTGGCTCCAAACAAACTGTCTTTAACTCGACCAAGACCACCTGCAAGTTTATTAATACCAATCTCAGCAACAGTTCTGGGGTTGTCAATAAAACCACCTGCACTGTCTTTAGCCATATTTGTTAGTCCATCTGGGGAGAAAAGGTTCCTCACTGAGCCAAGAAGTGTAGGGCTTGTAGTGGCTTCACCAATCGTAGGTGCTGCCATGCCAGCTAGGTTTGTAGCTCCCTGTTGAGACAGAGCACCTTTGAGGCCTTCCTTAGCACCAGTTGTAGCAGCTTCAGTAGCACCTGCAAGTGCTGCGTCAGTGGCTGCTTGAGATGCTGCCTGTGTAGCGGTTGCCTTAGCACCCTCTGTAGCTACCTTAGCTGCATCAGCAGCTCCGGGCATTGGTATGCCAGCTGTTAGAGTACCTAGTGCTACACCTTCAGGAGTGACCCCAGAGAGGTCTCCCTTGCCAGCTAAGCTACCCCCTATGGATGACCCCATGGCCACACCTAAAGGGCCGAGAGGAGCGCCTAGAACGCCTCCTATGACACCACCGAGGGCACCCAGCAACGGATCACCACCACCCTCTGGGGCAGCGGGTCTGTTAATGTGCTGTACTGGTGATGTCTTAAACCTATTCATTGGTTGCATTACTTACCTCCTGACTTTTGCTTAGGTGCTGTAGTAGTTGTAGACTGTGATTGTGGTGCAGCACCAAGGAAGCTAAAGTACCTCTCAGCACCTCGTGCTTCAGAGTCTAAACTCTCTTGGTCTAGTGCCCTAGCACCTTCAACAGTCTTACCATACTCTTGACCAGCTTTTAACTTGGCTGCAAGGTCAGCTTGCTGTAGCTGCATAGCGCTATCAGCCATGCCAGCTTCACGGCCACGGTCTGCTCTTGCAGAACCCAGTGCACCCTGTTGGTTAGAAAGCATAGCGCCTTCAGTGTTACGTAGTTGGTTAAGGATGTTTTGAGTACCCAGACCACCTTGCATTGCACCTTGGGCAATACGTCCCTGCTCTAAGAGTGCTTGACGTACAGCATCGCTATCAGCGACACGACCCAGTGCACCCTCACGGTACAACTTACCAACGTCTTGGAGGACGGGGAGGGTTGCCCTCTTAATGTCGGGATCTATCTCTTGTATACTTCTTGTAGTTTCCATAGCCATATTATATAACTCCTCTGACACCACTCAATGGGGTGCAGTTGTATTGTTTCTGTAAGAACGCCACATAGTCTTTAGCCATACCAGTAGAGTGAATAGTATCAGCTCTCCAGTCGGCACCACCATGGGCCTTGATGTGTTCAATCATGTAATCAAAGCAAGCCTTAACTGCGAGGGCATTGCTCGGCTTCCCTGCCGAATAATCAACGATCATCTCTTTTACATCCATGACAGGCTTACCACAGTATTGTTCAATATATGTACTACATAACATAAAGCCTAGCATATTATTATCTTCGTCTACAAACTTAATCGCTAGGTAGTTCGGATCACCCCCTTTTGCTTTCGCTAGTAATTCTAAGAACCCAGCAGTCCAGTATGCTTCATCTTTATTATCATACGCAAAGTAATCATCTCCTTCATAGGAGGTACGTACAAGCGTCATAGCATCGTATACATCATTTGAACCCATCAGTTTAATCATTTTGTCCTCTCATATTCATTACGGTTTAGTAGGCCATACCACATCATCAAGTGATGTTGCACTTGAGTAGTCCTCTGGGATGTCTCTAAGTGCCTGTCGGTAGGTGGCCCACTCTGCTCTCTTAGCAGTTGTCAAAGGGCTGTCTGGTATTTGTGTCCAGTCGGAGTTCATTAAAAGGATGCCCCTAGTGTCTCTAATCTGGTCTTGCAAATCTTGAGTGTCAGTTACCCACCCAACTGCTTGCCCATGCCACACTGACAAGGGGTCTGGTCTTCTCTCCCGAAGCTGCCAACCGTCATCATGCCAGTACCAAAGCTCAAGAGCTTGGTGGGTATCTGTTCTGAACGGAATAACCCTTGCCGTCACCTCACCATAGCTTTTACCATCAGTGTATAGGGAATCGTCAGACGGACACACTATAGTCTGGATCTCTCCATTATCTTTTACCATTGCTACTTTAATCATGTTATTTCACCTATCATCTCTGTTCTGTAACCCGCCCACACATAGTCGTAAATAGCGCCACCATTTGGCCCATCGCTATAAGAGGATTGAACATCTAATCCAAACTGGTTGTTAGGGTAATTAAATTCAGCGAACCTTCGGTATCGGAGGTTCCCTCTTTCAAAGCCTCCAATACTGTATTGCCTGTCTCTATACAGTTCAAAACTAGAAAGGAATGTGTACATACCTAAAACGCTTTTACCTGTTGGTGGTGTGTACCAGATGCCATCTCCGCTGTTTGATGCACTGATGTTATAGTTCCTAGTTGCCGCTACTCTGTAAGTGGGGAACTCTGAGCTAAACCCCAAGTCACCGTTGTCTTTGTATATATTAAGACCAAAACCAGACGTTGGGGGTATAAAGTCACTACTGTCAACCCTCTCTACTATTGCATAGTCACAGGGTAGTCCGTAAGTAACGCCCTGCTTTGCGCTCATATAAGCTCTCCTAAACCTAACGCCACTGTTTGGGCCTGTAGATGGCGTGTAATCATACATGAAACCAGAAACATAATAGACTTTAGTTGGGTCTGGGTTACTAGGCCGGACTACGACAAGGATATCTTCTGGATACCCGGAAGGTATAGTAACGTCCCCAGTCCCTGTGGTGCCTGTCTCTAGTACTTGAAACGCAGTGGAGTTTTCATCTATTTGAATAAACCCACTGTTATTAATTGCCTTAAACCCATAACCCATATTACTAACTCCTAAATATTATAACTTTCCAAAACTGAGATAAAGTGGACGAATCATCACTAGATCTTGTAATAGTGAACCCGCCATTAGTAGTGGTTAAGGATATGTGTAGGCTAATAGGAAGAACATCTATAGACCAAGATTCATCTGTTATATCAAAACCTGTAATACCAGTGACTGTTGCAGTCCCACCACCAGCGGGGAAAACCCCTTGGTAAAAAGAGTGGGCCTTAACCTGTCTGTCACCCACATCAAGCCTAGTGCTGTTACCCGAGCTATCCCATATTTGTAAACCATAAGACATTAATCAAGCCTCCCCAATCTAACCCGCAACACGCTACCTTCATATATCTCAATAGCATCATTAGTGATCTTCATCCTAGACCCACTAGTTGCTGACTCAATATTAAAATTACTCTGAGCAACACCAGTGATGTTAACAAGACCAACATCAATAGTACCTGTCTTTACAAGGCCACCATCAATTGTTGTTAGCTGTGTACTGTTAGGATCACTAAGCTCATTGTTAAGATTACTAAAAGTAACCAAGCCATCAAACTGGAATGAAGAGAATGGTGTTGAGAATGCAATAACTTGTGAGCCACCAAGAGTTACCTCGCTCACGTAGTAACTAGTCGCCCAATAATGAGCATCGCCACCTGACACGGCTGGTGGGGTACGAGACCAGTTAGCTGTAAGCCCTCCAAAGTTACCAGTTTGAAACACATAGGTAGTTGCTGAAGGAGCAGCTGGTGGGCTTGTGGCAGTTAAACTGTAGTATAAGTAACCAGAAGTATTACGTGGGCCAGAAGCACCATCAGTGCCATCAGTACCGTTAGTACCATTAATACCGTCAGTTCCATCTTGTCCATCAGCACCCGGAGCACCCGGAGCACCATCTTGGCCATCAGTGCCATCAGAACCATCCACACCATCTTGAACAAGCTTAGTTACAGCTGACCAAGTTAAAGTGTTATCAACACCAGTAGCACCATTAACAGTAGCTGTTGTAGTCGAAGTCCACAAAGGATTCCCATCAGCATCAGGTGCTGTAGAGTACCAGTTTGTAGGGGGTGTAATCTGATTAAGACCGAAGTCATAGCTACCACCTGTAGGTGGAGCTGGCAGGGTTGGCCCTCGTCTGTAAATAGAGAACTTAAACACGGACTGACCATTAGTTCCATCGGTACCACTCTTAGCCTGTAGCACTGGGGAAGTCCATACTGGTGAACTGTCAATACCTGTTTGACCTACTATAGAAAACAATGCAATACTTATGTAGAGGGCATCTGTTCCCGGGGGCGGTACATCAGACCAGCCTGTAGGTGGCGTTAAGGTGTTAGTTCCAAAGTCAAAGGAACCACCTGTTGGTGTAGTTGTTATCTCTGTAGAGCTTCTTTTAAATACGTATGCTTCATAAAGAGACTTACCCGAGGTACCATCTTCACCATTGCTAAATGCTAAAACAGGTACATTCCAAGGTATAGTCGAGTCAGTCCCTGTTATACCCACCACACTTGCTAAGCCTGTACTAACGTATACAGGGTCAGTACCAGAAGGTATTGAACTGCTGTACGTTGTTGGTGGTGTAAGGTTAGAGTTGTTGAAGTTAAAAGAGCCACCAGTTGGTGCTGTCGTTATAGCTGTTGCACTTCTTTTATAAACATTAAGGACAGCAGTAGACCTACCATCGGTTGCATCCTGACCATCAATACCGTTTGTTGCTAAAGTTGTTGGTATCGTCCAAGTAAGGCTTGAGTCTGTACCTGTTGGGCCGGAGATCGTAGCTGTAGTTGTAGCTATGTAAAGATCATCAGATCCACTAGGCACTGTATTAGACCAACCTGTTGGGGGTGTACCTACATTACCTGTAAAGTTGTAAGAGCCACCAGTTAGTGCTTCTGTATATGGTGATGGGCTTCTCTTAAAGACATTATAAAGGTACACGCTTACACCATCGGTGCCGTCTGTACCATCTAGTCCATTATCAAAAGCCTTAGTCGGGGCTGTCCATGTAGTACTGTTATCAATACCAGTCTGCCCAACGACACTAAAGTTACCGCTGATCATCCATGCAGGGTCTGTTCCAGTTGGTATATCTACATACCAATCCGTAGGTGGTGTAAGGACATTGGTTCCAAAGTTAAACTCACCACCTGTTGGTGTAGCTGGTTGTGTAGCGGAACGTGTAAAGGCTAGTCCTTCAAAGAAAGAACTACCTTGAGAACCATCAGAACCATCAACACCATCAGTGCCATTCTGAAAAGCTAACTCAGCAGGTGACCAAGCGATAGATGAGTCTGTGCCTGTTTGACCAACCACAGATGCAATAGCACGACTCACATACACAGGGTCAGTACCTGTTTCAACACCTACAGACCACCCCGTAGGAGCCGTTAAAACGGCCCCTGTGAAGTTAAAGGAACCCCCGGTAGGTGTGGTTGGGGTCGTAGCTGATCGCTTGTACACGACAAGCAGTGCGGTGCTAACACCATTGGTGCCATCTATCCCATCAACACCATCTACACCGTTACTCGATAAACGAGATGTGCTCCACTCAGTAGCTGGTATAACAAAGGTACCTGACCTGCTTGCTGCAATAGCTGAGGAAAGCCAAAGAACACCACCAGAGCCTACGTTATCTAAGGTAGTCCAACCATCATTGGGAACAGAACGTGTATACGAAGCATCTGCAAAGGTATACGTTAATGTGCCCTGAGGATTAGTTGGTACAGCCCCAGTGGTTCTTTGAAACAAAGTAACAGTTGCTGTGTTAAACCCATCAATGCCAGCTGTGTTTGCAGAGGCAATTAGGGTAGGGGAAGACCAACTGTCAAAGGAAATAACCTCTGTGTTGCCCTTATCAGCAATGTTAATCTGAATAGCATATAGATAATCACCCTGAGTTAAGTCAGGTATAGACCTGTACCACCCATCAAAGTTTACAGTAGATTCAGTTGATGAGTTAGTGAGTGTTGTTGTGGAGTAAGTGTACACAGTGTCCACAGTTATCTCTTCAGAAAAGGGCATACTGTCAGTACTATATCTTTTGTAAAGCAAGAGGGTTACAGCGTTAACAGCGTTACCCCCAGCTCCCGGCAAGCCTGCTGAGGCTGCTGATACAGATGTTTGAACGCCACTGGTAACACTATTACTCACTTCATTCATCCAACTATCTAGTTGAACATCTCCTGTTATGGGTGGTCTTAATACAGTCATTATCTACGACCTCCTTTCTTGACCTCTAATTGAATACCAGACAAACGCCACTTACTATCTACATTACCTTCATCTGTAAATCTAAAGCTTAATAGTCTGCCGTTAAGTCTAGCATCTGATTTATAATCTGAACCAATAGAGAACACTGGGTTCTCACTGATACCTGCTGCACCATCATTAGATGATAGTGGGTTTAAAGCTAATGAAGCACCGGGTGCGTTAGAGACCCTGAACCTAAGTCTAAGTTGTATATCATCTTCAACATCCTTACTTGCCCAGAGAGCAACAGAAGCTAAAGACTCTACATCAAACTCAGGAGTCATTGGTGCCTCTACTCTTTCTATGTATGATTCATAGTTAGCATCATTAATGTCAGTGAACTTGTTGTTAAAGTCACAACCATAGATATCACCACCAAATACAAAGACAGGTCTGGACACGCTTGCATCTACATCAGCAGACAGTGAACCATTGGGTAAGACACTCTTAGTGTGTGCAGAGACTCCGTGGGTTGCCTCAGTAATTACCCTACGAGACCATACATTAGTATCATAGTTAAAGATTAGGGTTTCATTAATAGAACCTGTAGATGTTAAGTTTGGAAAGTTTATCCATAGCTCATCATCTGCTGTGTTGTTAATTATAAAAGCTTTTGTTGAGTAAGCTGGGCTTACATTGTCAAAGTAGTAGTCTCTAACTCTATTGTTTGATAGTGACTTGATACTTGCAGGGTGCCCAGAGAACTGATAGATATCATCAGACCCAACCACCACATGTGTGCCTCTGTGCTCGTGAACTAAGTCTAGCCCTGATGCACCATGAGTAGAGCTTACAATAGCTGCTGTGTAAGGTATAGATGGATTGCCTGTCTTGCTTAACGCATGTATAGAGTTGTTAGTGTATACATAAAGATTACCTTGCATGGGTGCAAGCTCTTGTACAATACCTGTAGTAGACAGTGTAAACTCTTCCGCTGTAGACACACCTGCACTGTAAGGGTTCCAGTTGTGAGGGATAGCACCTGCTGCTGCAACATCAGATATCCTAACGACACCCGGTTGATTACGCACAGCTGTACCACTGCTCATTATTGTATACCTTGTACTTGAGTATGTCCCAGAGGGTAACGTGCTCACAGTAACTTGTGTAGTGCTGTTAATGTTATTAACTGTATAAACACCCTTAGCAAATGAAGGTGAGTTAATCTTAATAACATCACCAACTGATAAGCCATGCTTTGCTGTAAAGGCTAAAGTGCTGTTAGTTGTGTTTACACTAGCAACTGGAGGAGAGTTTATCTCAACCAAGTTACCTGCAACTAGGGTATCACCCCAAGCTCTTATTACACCTGCACGTACTTGTACAGTTGCAAGAGACCTTACGGTTACATAAACTGTATCTCCAGTCTTTAGGAACTCTGTGAATGCAGGACTACCACCTGCTGCTGTTGCAACAGTAATGATGTGTGTGTCTGTAACTGGGTCTAAGGAAGAGGTTGCTTGTGCTACCGTAGTGACACTTGTGAGGTTTACTGTAAACTTCTTACTGTTATCAGTACCACTGTAGACAGCTACTACCACCTCTTCTAAGTCAAAGTTAACCTTCTTACCCAGATCAAACTCAGCTACGTGTAAGTCAGAGTTGAAGATGTCATTAAATGCTACTTCATTTGTAAAGTATGAATCCCAACCGGGGAGTTCAAAGGCATCTAAGATACTCATATTAGTATTGCCTGTTGCATCCAAGATGTACCAAGGACGGGCAAGACCATTATTAATTATTATAGCGTACCCACCTTGGTACACTGTGTGTTGCCAATCACCACCAGTTGGTACATCAATACCTAAGTCTCTAGTATTACCATCACTAGCACGTACAAGGTAGACCCTATCGGTGGTGTTGTCTGTAGCCACTACTACGTAGTAACCATTTGTTGGTGTGAGGTTGGGGTTTGCCCACCATGCAATGTGTATTAGATTACCAACTATTGCATCTCCTGAGTAAGCACTGAATAACTTAGCTTCCCCCGGTATCTTTTCTACACATCCATTATTAAACCTTACATTGAGTACATCACTAAAAGCATTGGTTGGTAATGCAATGGCAGGTGTGTCTTTAATCAATCCAACAGTGTTGAGTCCTGTAATAGGGACAACTTGCTCTGTCATTGGATACCTCCGTTATTACTTATATTGGTTAGGGTTACCCCCGGCTTTGTCCTATAGGGACTAGCGAGAATGTGTATTATAAAACTTTGAATGCCTTTAAACAAACAACTATAGTTAAAGGAACTATGACTAGTCCAAACAAGCCCCAGAGGAGGGTCTCTTTAATGAGGGTAATAAGGTCAGCCTTCTTCTTAACTCTAATTCTTTCAGCTAAGTCTCTTTTTCTTTTACAATCAGATTGATACTGAAGCCAGTCAGAGTACATATTAGGTCTTCCAGCATATATCATAGAGTCTTTCAACCACTCCTCTTGCTCTTTAAGTTTCTCTAAGGCCATGAATGCTTGAAGGTCTGATTTACCACCCGGCCCTGCTTTCTTAGAGAGGGCTGCTTTGTTATCAAAGTAACTTGAAGCTGCTTGAGCACAATCGTAAATCTCCTTACCGTTGTTCAGAGCAGCCTGTATAACCTTAAAGGCTGCATTAGCAGCGGCTAGTTCAGCAATCATGTGTACACCTCAATAATAGTAGGGTCAACCCTCTTGGGTAAACAGTAAGTTTCTACAGGGCTTTTATGCAACTCCCCGTGTCTTTGGTCTGCAACATGTTGTGTTCTTAGTTTCATTGCAAACAATAAACACCTATCAAGGTCTCCCCAGTGGCTCTCTTCTTGTATAGGCTTACCGTTTAGTAACACCACAAGTACGAATACAAGTTTCATTATCGTTCTCTTTGAACCCCTTTAGTCTTTTCGTAAGACCTCATGGCTCCAAGACCTAGCATACCCATTAGTATTGTCTGCAACAGCCCTGTATCCACAGCAGGGACTGTAAGCCAGATAGCTAGGATGGGTCTTACCAAAGTAGAATACAACAAAGCGAGTGCACAGATCCAACCAATTGCTGGTCTCCATCCTGCCACAAACAAACTCTTGTGTGCAGCCTCAACCTTATTAACTTCTAGCTGACCCTTCATAAGCTCCTGTGAGTGTCTCTCAGCCATTGTAGCTAGCTCATGGGCTATGGCATTCTTCTGGTCTTTATCTTCTATAAACTTATCTAATAGTCCTGTAACTGGGCCTATTAATGTTGTCAGTAACGACATACGTTTTCTCCTTCAATAACACCACATTACAGGAGCCTTACTATCTCCGATAACACGGCTATCCACATGGATGAAAGTACGAGCGATTCCAATCCCTGTAAATCCTTGTTGAATAGCTTGTTCCACGATCTTGTATCTTTGATCCCCACCACTAACTCTAATGTCCGCTGCAATTCCTTGGGCATGTGTTCCTGCTTTCTCCTTTCGTTTTTCTATGGAGTGGTCTTTACTTCTAAAGCCACTAGTTATTATGAAGGGGAACCCACAAGCCTCTCTGAGTTGGTCAAGCTTGTGGATGAACTCTTCATTCATATTGTTCTCACCAGTCTCTTGGCAATCAAAGTCTTCTATCTTAAAGTATTTAAAGTCACTCATCTTTATCCTTCCTGTGAACTAGTCTTTGTACTGTATCCGATTCATAAATCCTAATACCTAGCCACACTATTGTGAGGATAGAAGCAGTCGGCGGTAGCCACGATGCTAGTGATAAGACGGCTGTAGATGCAGCAGCTACGTCTAACGCTTCTTTTGTTGATTCTATCATAAGTTAACCCTATAGTTATTGGACATCTCCTTCATATCTGGATGTCCATATTGTTAGACTGTACTTAGTACCCTTAGTAATCTCTTTACACTCATGCCCGTGTGTGACCATTCCGGGGAAGAGTATGCAATTTCCTACTGGTACTCGTTTGTTTGAAACCCCTTGCCTTGGGAACACTAGCTCACCTCCTTCGTAGTCATCGTTCAACTTGATACTACCTGTAACAAGACTTGCGTCTGTGTGGAGGTTAAGTTCCTTTTGGGTCTCTGGGTTATACTTCATTATAAATGCGTCACGTATGCCATACATCTGCATGGGCTTCCAATGTGATTCGCATACGCTGTCTATTTGTTCTTTCCAAAAAGCAGCAAGCTCTTCATACACACCACCTGATAGTTCAGATAGACGTATCTCTTGCGCTGGGAAAAGATCTCCCGGCAGAGGCTCCCACCCACCATGCTCCTCAGCAAGGTCGATAAGACGCTCACACCAAGCCCTTGTTGCAAACTTAGTCACTAGCATCTCTGGCCCTAGAACATCAACTAGGCCTTGCGTATCTAACCTTACGGTATCACCAAAGCCTTCCTTGTATATCCTCTCCATCTTATGCTTTGCATCTTCACCACCATTAGCATGGAAGATACAGCCTGTGCAGTTTGTTACAGGGTTGTACAACTGACTACCACTCCAAGTAACCTTCTCATCAAATGTCTGAAAGATATACTGCTCATAGTCTAGCTTAATGTCAAACGTACCCTTGAGGTACTTCTCTTGGATAAACAATTGATCATCTTCATTGTTCTTGATCTCACCATCTAGGATCTTCTTGACCTCACCTACCTCACCAATGAATGTACCACTGTTCAGGTATCGGTAAACGCCATGATCCTCTGAGAACTTAGTTGCCAGTGAAGCATCAGGCCAACAAGTTGACTCTGCTCCGAACACAACCCTAGCTTCCATACTGTTCCATCTACTTAATATACTATCAAGAGTATCCCCATAGATTACATCATAGGCATCTGTGAACAAAACCACATCTGTATCAGGGATATCTTTTAGGTAGTCTTTTAACATATTGATCTTCTGACCACCACCCGGCCCTGACATGTCGGTACCACTCCACTCTTTGTTATCACCTATGTTTGTGATATACACGTTGAAGTGGGCAGCACTGTCATAGAGTCGTGTGCACTTCTTCCTATCAGTACCACATGTCAATACGTGAACATTGTAGTTATTAAGGAAGTGGCTACCTGTAGGTTCTATATCAGACCCCAGTACTTCACGAGATGTCTGAACTATCATCTCTTTGTCAGTAGCAATCATTGTAATCTTATTATTCTTAAGTAGCTCGGCAAACCAATCATCGACTGGTATGATGCCGAACTCAGCCCCACTAGAAAGAGCTATAAGCTTTCGGGCTGCAATCGGACTGAGGCAGTAGGCGTGTGCGTTGTATGGAAACGCTGGCACTACGAAGCCCTCAGAGAACGGCTTTACTTTGTCGGGTAAGTTCTCATTGTGTCCTAGTAATACTATATCTATAGATGAGCTTAACACTGCTTGCACAGCTGCATCATTATAATGTTCTGTAAAGACTATATCGTCCTCTAAGACAAGTACGGGTTTATCACCCTTTGCTATACTCTCCCAACATTGTCTGTGGGATAAGAAACAAGCGTACTCACCTTTAGTAATTCGTCTATTGTTAAAAGGATCTCTCCAGTTACTACGCACCTTGGCATTCATTATGTGTTCGATTAACATTTCTTTGCCATCAAATGCTTCTATCACTTCTATATTATTAGAGTCCAAGTCATGGGTCTCTAGTCTGTCCTTGCGTCTTTCAAGGTTAATCATTAGTTTCTTTAACATATTAAGTCCTCACTCTATGTTTAATATAAGGGGTTCCGAAGAACCCCCATGTACTACTTTGTGTTGTGTCTTGCGTAAGCCTTGACTGCACCATACTCCAATGTGTCTTTGTGGAAAACAAAACCCCAACACCAAACAACGTCACACTCCAAGTGTGTGTTGTCAAAGAGAGGGTAATCTAGCCCCTGAGCTGCACAGAAATCCTTGATACGCCTTGGTGTTGCAAAGACATAGGCATCTATCCAGTCAGCCACAGTCCCGTCTTGGGCGTGTGTGAT
>Ga0209195_1001417_pt1 | contig 16300 bp, 10 predicted proteins | sample COGITO_mtgs_1004_3_FD_184788 | JGI IMG/M metagenome (GOLD analysis project Ga0209195, IMG submission 184788) | Pelagic marine microbial communities from North Sea - COGITO_mtgs_100420 (SPAdes) (version 2) | ecosystem: Environmental > Aquatic > Marine > Epipelagic ...
CGCTGCACATGCTGTTCTATGCATACCCCTACCTGCGCTCGTGGCGGACGTCAGTGTGTGCGATTCGCACCGATGCGTTGCTGAGTATGTTAACGATGTGGGTGTGCGACGTACATCCGACAACGATTCTTGGAGTAGGAGGCATCGTCCAACTGTATATGTACTTATTTTCAAATGATACCAAAAAACAGTACCCACGCGAAGCGTGCGAAGACGGGAAAAAGGGTGTCTGAAACGGACACGACCACGACACTTAGGATGGGTGTGTGGGTGTGTGGGTGTGTGAAAAAAGAATAGACCATAACCGTCTCAAATATATGCGATGCAGTATACAAATCGTTTTTGTAATAGATGTATGTTCACATATTTACGTCGGATGACATTTCATTTGTTTTTTTTAATGATGCGGAAAATCAAATGGTGCGAATATAATATGTTCGTCATATTCAACAATTCGTTACGAATGTAAAATTAATTAATTAATGTATTAATGTTTTTTACGTACACAGCACACACCGCAAAAAAGGTAGTAGAGGAAGGAAATAAGTACACACACACACACACTAAGTTAGTTAGAGTAAGCGAGACCGCCCATACCAGACATAATACGGAGGACGTTGTAGTTGGTCGCGTAGACGTAGAGGTCGCACGGGCGAAGCGAGGTCTTGTCAACAGAAGTCACCGACGCGGCAGTGAGGGTCAACTGGAGAGTTGCGTTATCAATACGGGACATATTGCAGGTGCCTGAGGGCTGGTGTTCCTCGGGCTTCAGGCCGAACGAATACACGTTGATACCAGTGGCAGGGACGTTGGTGTGATGCTGGTACGGCTGGACAAGGTTGAAGTAGCGGCCGTCGCGCTCGGAGAACCGGTCGTGCCCGTTGAGCTGGAGTTTGGCAGAGAGGGTGCAGTTGTGGCCTGTGTCAAAGAGGGGCATGTTTTGACCGACTGTTCCCCAAGGATTATTGACGCCATCGAACCCGCCTGTAGCACCGGTACCGAGTGCCGAAGAAGCATCCCCCGACGCTCCCGAACCGACACCGTTGTGACTGACACCTTGCAGTGGCTTGCCACCATCACCGGCAGAACCAGCTTCAAAGAAAGTGCCATCAGTATTCTTGCCGAAGAGAGGGAGCGCACCAGCGTTCCACATCGCGGCAGCGTTTGCACCACCCATGCCACCACCCAGAGGGTCGGACGGAGTGCCGGTGTAGTATGTCTTGTCGATGGCATCGGTGTAGTTGAACCACTGGGGTCCGCCGTAGTTCCGGGAGCAGCTGTTGACGTTGTCTTCGGGCTGGGCAACCCAGATGATCTCTTTGCAAGGGTGGTTGAAGTTGAGCTTGACCTTCTGGCAAGCCGAGTTCAGGGACTCCTTGCCGGTGAATTGCACCTGCTCGATGAGGTATTCGTGCGACACCTGGGCAAAGCGTCGGCGCTCATCGGTATCGAGGTAGATGTAGTCCACGTAGAGAGACGCGCTCTGCAGGTTCAGGCAACACTCCCAGGTGCCGGTCTTGACCGCAGACCAGTAGCAATCCTTTGCCGCGCGGAATTCGAGGTTGATCTTGACCTCGTGGTACTGGAGCGCAATGAGAGGCAGGGCCAGACCGGGGTTGCGACAGAACCAGAACTGGAGAGGCACGTAGAGTGTAGTGGCAGGAGTTGACCCACTAGGAGAGGATACGACCTGTGTGAGTTGGGGGACGTTGCCAACCATGTTCGCATATCCGGCCTGGTGCCCGGGTGTCTGGGTGAGTTCGTTCCAGATGTGAAGCCAGTCGCCGTACTGCTTGTCCATGCGCTGCCCACCAATCTCGACCTCGACACTCGAGATAAGCACGTGTCCGAGCCAGTTGAGCCAGCGGAAACTACCACCAACAGGAGGCGTCACAGAAGGAAGTTGGACTTGCAGGTACACACGGTGCATCAGGTCACCGTTGCGCGAAATAGTGCAAGTCACCTTCTTGCCGAAATCGGCAGTTCCGTTGAAGGTCTGTTCGATAGACTCCATGCTGAAGTTTGTATGACGTCTGTAAATCACTTTGAAGAATGTGATCTGAGGATTGCCAGTAAGATAGATGTCTTGTGCCCCGTAGGCTACTAGTTGCATAAGTCCGCCACCCATAGTTAATTATGATAGTTATATATTTGGTAACGTATGTCTGAGAAAAAAATTTCGGGGAAAATGAAAATCATTGAAATATAATTATGGCGAAGTCGTACACTGTGTACAATTTGTTGCATTTTGCGTCTTGGAATGGATTCGTTCTGCGATGCGTTTCACATAAATTAAGCAAAAACGTACTATTATTATTTTATATTTTACAGATGAATTTGAACACCGATACAACGAATACCGATACAACGAACACCAACACTGACGGTGACACGACCGGGTGTAACAACCCAGATATCCAGGTGATTATGTCTCAGTGCAACCTGGAGCTCCAAGAAGCGGTGGAGTTGTATGCAACACATAACGGGAATGTCGTCAGCGTGATTTCGCACCAAATTGATCCATTTCTAAAACAAAAGAAAGGACCCGTCGCAAAGACCGAATTACAGAAGCAATTTGATAGTATGCGTCATATTGCAAACCAGAAAGACGCAATGTTCACCGATTTTTTAAATGCACAAAAACAGCAGACCAATACGACGAATTGCCTACCAACTGATACCGATACTGCCGTGCAACAGGCGTTGTCAAGCAACGCCACGCTACCTGGAGACACAAACTTGCGGTGAGTCTGGAATCAATTATTATCTAAAAGTCCTAACAGATAGTTCATATCCGATACATACAATATGCTAATATTTCGTACCAAATGGTCTGACTATCAACAGTTTGGTACTTGCGCAACACATCGTCATTTGGCAATACATCCAAATAAGAACCCTCCTTTATCAAACGAATGACCCGGCGACCCAGTTAGTCCACGCTGACCCGGGTTACCCTTCATACCAGGCGAACCCTTCATACCAGGCGAACCCTTCATACCAGGCGAACCCTTCATACCAGGCGAACCCTTCGTGCCAGGTGTGTTCTCACACCTCTGAAGATGCTGTCTGAATTGCTCCAGGCGATCATCTGACTTCGTTCTCGCTTTCAAAAGACCCGCAATCTGTAATTCCAACCCTTCGATTCGCATGAAGAGTTTGGAGGCAACGGTGTCCAGTTGGACAACTTGAACTTGCAATTCGGTAACAGACGGTGATTCCGATGAGGTGCCAGGCGCAACGGTTGGTGTGTCCGGTGTGTCCATCTATATATTGTACATCACCCCGTTAAAAAAAGGATTATCGTCATTTTAAATTAACAGGAACGCTGCCTGCCTGGGGGGGGATGGGAATGGAGATGGGAATGGGTTGGTGTGTATGTTGCGATGCAACTTATGTACGAGTGTAAAAGAAGAACGTGTTGTTCTTGCCATATTGGAAGCGGCATGAACCGTTGCTGTAGAATGTCCCAAAATCGTACATATCGAATTCTTTGTGAGATAAACTACGTGTGTCATCGTATAAGAACCATTTATGGTTCTCCTTGACATAACTAATAAAATGACTACAGTCAAATACAATCATTGAGCACAATTCCCATCTCTCATCCAAGAATGAAATCCATTCTTGCGGTCGGACAGAATACTGTCCGTCGTCGTCCGTCAACTCAATAATCATATAATCTGCAATTTTGTCGTGGAAAGACCATTTTTTGTATGTGTTTCGCAAACATTGTTCCACGCTATTGTTATTGCAAAATTCCATTTCCATCACAAACAACTTCTTGTAGTTGACACCACCTGGTTCGATGGCCCGCATGCAGTTTGCATCGAACATTTTTAACAATTCTTGCAAGAAATAGAACACGTAGCCCAGTTCGTTCTCTATCTGGAATGCATATTCTTGGTCGCGTGTTTGGATATGTTGCGCAAGAATGGAACGTAACCCGTGCAGAGCTGGTTGGGCAAGCGGATCTCGCATTTCGGATATAACCCGTAACAACGTTTGCTTCACATCGTGTATGTTGCGATTATTGTTTTGCTGAAAGAACGGATGAATGGCAGAGTACATCGCATCTGGATAAAACAATGACATCAAACTAGCATCCATCCAGCAGCTCTGTCTATCCCATTTAAATCCAAAATGGTTGTGTGTATGCGAATTCCAATCGCCAGCGCATTTTTTGCGAGTCTTGGAGCGACAATTCCTCATTTTTGTGTAGGTGTGTGTGTGTTTGTTTTTGCGTTTTTGGTTGTTCCGTTTGTTGTAATATGTGTTCGGTGCACCCCCGTGCATTAGACGCCACTTGTAGCGATTCGGAATCTGTGGACTGCATGTGTGTGTCTTATATTTCAGTTTGTTCATTTACTACGTATGATGATATATTTATCATCACTCAAAAACAAAAGAAAAAGGTGTGCACAAAACGGTGGGATACTCTTTACATATACACACACTATTCAAAAGATGCACGTTGATACTGATTGTATGCTTTTTATTTGTATCACACTATAAGAATGTGCACATATAATGTAAAAAACGACCCGGTGTATGTACACTAAAAAGGACGAATCAATATTTAGAATTGTTAACTACTACACATTTTAATATACACACAGGTTGTATTCAGACCACTTGTATTCAGACCACTTGTATTCAGACCACTTGTATTCAGACCACTTGTTCGGTAGCAGTTAGACCTTTTTTTGTTTCTTCTTCTTTGGTTCAGACATCTTTGCGGTCTTCGCAGTCTGTTCTTCGTTTTCTTTTTGGGTCTTGTTCTGAATGGAAATGTATTCTTTCCGGAACGTCTTCAAATCGGTACACCACATATTTTCAAGAGTATTCGTTTGTAGAGTGGAAAGTGCAGTCTGCTTTTCTTCGCGCAGTTTGCGGAGGGCGTCCAATGTATCTGTTGTCAATGTGTAAATCGGCATTGTCAACAGATAGTTGTAGCTGTGTGCTTTTTGTGCATCACCGGAGGCAAACTTTGGGTATTGCTGTTCTTCCAGTTTGGCGATGAGTTCTGCTTTGGACTGTTTTGCGACCACAATGTCATCGGTTATGACTGCCTCCAGGAACTTGACCTTGTAATGGATGATGTCCAGTTGGTGTTGCAAGACACCCAACTGATACTCCTTGCGACGACCGTAGTAATCATATCGAACATCGTAGAAGGCAGTCATAATATCAGTCGTGTTATCGTATTTATGAATACGACTATTTGCGTCAAACAAATGCATATTGGTAAGAGATAACTTAGACGTAAGTTTGAGTTGTTTTTCAAAGTAGTCAACGTGTGGGTCGTCGTTCTTGGTGTTTAACCATTGCTTCAGGATCTCTGGTTTGAATTCAAGTTCAAAATGGACGTCCGATTCGGTGCAATGACTAGTGTATTCTTTCAACACACCGTTGTGCTTGCTCACCTTGACAGTGCTTCCGCGTTTTTTCGGGGGGACGTAGTTCACAAGCAGCGTTTCCAAGAATTCTTTGTAATCATCTGTCCATCTTTCAACCGGTAATTCGTGAACCACGACAGTCTTGAAATCTTTCACATAGTATTTACCTTTCGTCAGATAAGACTTGTCGTGGAGTTTGATAATATCACCCTTGAAATGGTTGTAAGACGGTCGCAGTTCTGGATAGTCATACTCCTTTCCCTTTACGATTGCTTTCAGTTTTCCAATCATTGCATCGCACACTTCAATGGGATTGTACATCGGTACACTGGTGCTGTATCCTGTCCCGACACCGTGCACACCATTGAGCAATGCAATTGGCAAAATCGGGACATAATGACGGGGTTCGACCTTCTGTCCATCGTCGTCCAGGTATTCCAAAAGTGGTTGGTCATCTGGATGGAACAGAAGCGATGTCAAAGGATTCAACAATGTGAAAATGTATCTCGGACTAGCAGCATCCTTACCACCTTGCAAACGAGTTCCAAACTGACCATTTGGTTGCAAGATATTCAAATTGTTTGAACCGACAAACTGTTGTGCCATCCCAATAATTGCCATATTCAGACTCATTTCACCGTGATGGTATCCAGTGTGTTCGCTCACATAACCCGCAAGTTGTGCGACTTTGATTTCAGTTGTCAGTTTGCGCTTGAAGCAAGCATACAGGATTTTGCGCTGTGAGGGTTTGAGACCATCTACAAGGTGTGAAATACTACGCTGTGTGTCATACACAGAGAAGTGCTTCAGTTCCTTGTGGATAAAGTCATTATAACTGACTTTCATCGTGGACGAATCCAACACATCGCTAATGTTGTACTCCTTCATCCACCCTTTACGATCATCCGCACGTTCTTTCGCAAATGCCATATCCAACGATTCGTTTTTGGTATCATCCATAAAATAATGCACCTGCTTGAGTGCGCGGAAATACTCCTTTGCTTCGTTGGTGGTGCTTGTTCCGAGACCTTTGTAGTATTTGGTCTTCCATCCAGATTGTTTGCCTTCGGCAGTTTGACACCAGGTCATATAATGACCAATCGAATAGAATGCAAGTTCTTTTGATTTGCGCTTGACTTTAATAATCGGTGTAATCATCGCAGTGATGAAATTCAATTCGAGCAATTCCTTCCACTGCGAATCAATCCAGTTCATAAACAACCCTTTGATATGCGAACCGTCTACATCCTGGTCAGTCATAACCATCACTTTGCCATACCGCAAGTGTTTTGCAATGTCTTCTTCTGTTTTGTATTCACGACCTTGTTCAAGACCAAGAATGATCTTCAGATTACACATCTCCTCGTTGACACTCATTTGTTCCATACCTTTGATAGACGTCTGCTTGTCTCTGGCATTAATCATCTTGCCACGAAGAGGAAATACACCATAATAATCACGTCCGACTACCGACAGACCCGAAATTGCCATTGCTTTCGCGGAATCTCCTTCCGTGAGAATGAGTGTGCACTTCGCAGACTCTTTCCCTCCTGCTTTGTTTGCGTCATCCAGTTTTGGGATGCCTGAAATACGACTACGTTTCTTACCATCTTCCTTCTTGGTTTTGGCAAGTTCTTTGAACTGATACAGTTCGATCACACGTTCCATCAAACCGAGACCGTACAACTTCTCCATAAATGTGTTTGGTAGTTCGCATTTGCTTCCGAACTTCGAGGATGGTGTCGTAAGTGTTTCTTTCGTCTGTCCATCAAAAGCAGGATTTTCAATCATTGCTTTCACAAACAACATCAGATTGTCTCTGACAAACATTGTCTTGACTTTCACTTTCTTCTTCTCTTCGATACGCTTGCACACGTGTCTCGCAATCTGATTGGCAATGTAATCAACGTGTTTGCCACCTTTAATTGTGCACACACCGTTCACGAATGACTGTTGTTTGAAACCATCATCAGACAGTGCGACACCAACTTCCCACCGATCATTAATCTTCTCAGAGAAACACCCATATTCTGCTTCCGAGAACATCTGCATATATGTGTTGAAATCCTTCACGACAATCGGTTGGTCGTTGTATTTTACGTGCACGTGTGCACCAGCACACGCAGACAAATCGTATGTGCGCTTTTCAATCATACCGAGCATGGTTGGTGTCCATCCATTGTTCATACCAAAGCGAGGCAAATCGGGAATAAATGTTAATTTGGTATAGGATGCCCCCTCGTATGGAACGATTACTGGTGGATGCTTGACGCTCAAATTGTTTTCAAACAACTGTGTGTATTTGAGTTTGCGATCTCTGTCAATGGTTTCAATTTCAAATTGAGTCGAAAACGCATTCACGAGCTTGATACCATAACCATTTTTACCACCCGTACACTTGTTGTCAGTGTCATTAAAGTTCGTTCCTGTCCGAAAATGAGCAAAAATGAGTTCCGGAATATACACCTTGTGTTCGTCGTGCATCTCCACTGGAATTCCTTCACCGTCATTCATAATACACACTTCGTTTGTGTCGGCATTGACTGAAATCGAAATATTCTCTACTGGCAACAGCATCGCTTTTGCTTTCTCTGCCTTCTTCATCTTCGATGACAGTGTTTTCTTGTTTGCCGTATCCACACGCCAACTGTGGTCCAGAATATTGACAATTGCTTCATCAATGATTTTCAAAAGTGCCGGACAGTATTCAGAAGAAACCATTTTGATATACGGTTTCTCTTGACTATGGTCAATCAGTCCAATCACTGCTTTAATCACCTCCACCGAACCGACATACATATCCGGACGATGCAACAGATGCTCCAATTCAGACAATTTCACAAATATTTTACTCAAACTTTTTGAATCGTTCGTGACTATCTTCTTGACTATCTTCTTGACTAGATTCTGTGTTTCTGTTGCAATGTCGACAACCGTGTTCATTTGAGTATTCTCAGGATTAGTTGAAGGGGTATACATAGACGGAGATGGTTGCAATGACATTTATTGGAGTGTGTGATTGAAAGAAGTAATGTGCTTATGTGTTAGGAGATTTGTGTGATATTCGAAATTATTTTTTTTTTACATTTTTTTAATTTGAACTGCACGGGTTCGTGCTTAGTGCACTGACGGGGTCGACTCGGTCAACTGACACTCACGGATCACACCCGGTTGGACGGGGGGACAGAAAATATAAGCGGGTGAAAACGTTCGACCACGTACCCTTCGATCGGATCGCAACCGGTTTCTAACATTGCCACGATCGTTTCGTACATGGATTTTGGTCGGAGTAATATGTTTCTTTTTGAAACCGCAAACTGTCCGCCGGGGTAAAACACCAGTTCCTCCTTTGGAAACGTATCCGTTTTAAATATAGTTTGGAATACGCGTCTCAAAGGCAACCCTGGATGCTGGGGGCACCCATCCAAGGAGTACCGAGCCACGGAGTGCGACAATGGGTAGAATCCGATCTCACTCTCCACTATCGTGTGTGTGTCCACTATTTTCTGTGTGATCCGGTGTATCACGTCCATCAGTTTCGGACAGTGATCAAACGGATTTCCTTGCAGAAAAAAGGTGTAATCAGACAGAGTGTCGTAGTTATTTACAATGTGTGTATAAAACGTATGCCCTTCTCGCCCGACATTCGGTAAACACACGACTGCATGTGCGGATTGCAACCGGTCGCCCGCTTTGTTATAGATGACAACGTTGCCGGAGGGTAATTCGTCTGCCCACTGTATGGATTCCGCATACCGACTCACCACCACGGAGACGGTGCACCGCCTCCGCCCATTCGTCCGCAAGTACAATTTCTCCCGTTGAATGTGTCGTTCTTGCTGCTGACGCTGTCGTCTCCGTTCGTTTTCAAATGTATGTCTTTCACGCAAGATTCTTTCGAATAGTTGTGTTTCTTGCTGCTGTATAGCGTGTCGCAGTCGTTCGCTCGCTCGCTCACAGTCTTCTTGCTGTGTCCGGATTTGCTGTCGCGAGCACAACTGCATTCGTTTCAAATCGTTCCGATTCGTCTCAAAAATAAGATGGGACGACTTATGGTTAGTACCGGTTTGTGTTTGGGTTATGTCCCCCATACAGTTTGAATGCAACGCATTCAAAATCGTGTATTGTCTGTGTATGGTGCCAAAGAAACAATAATCAGACCCTTCTGGTTTTTTCAAATGCGTGAAGATCAGAGACTCGGTGTGGGTTTTAATGTGTTTTTTTACAAATTTTGACAATACACACAACGCTCTCGCTTGGTTATAACCACTACTGGCGAACACTTGCATAATATCAAATCGTAGATTGAGCACATTCCCGAGCGGTCGTCCACTGTGAACATTCTTCACATACGCAACGATGGACCATATTCCATAAATCTCATCCGGTGACGGTGTCGCATCAATGATAACGTGTTTTATAATGTGTGAGATGTCTCCGAAATATTCATAAATTGTATCTTCTGTTACATACGAGTTGTCTGGGTTGTCTGGGTTGTATGGGTTGTCATAGAATGTGTTCCACGTATGGACATATACAATTAAATGTATATTATCCGAATACAGTTTCTTAATAAATGTTTTTAAATGACTCGTCTGAAAACAACTCTGTATATACCCTCTCATAATCAGAACAAATGGAGGGGTCTCATGATGTTCATTATCAGTCGTTAAAGTGGGTTGCCGGTGGACACGCTGACACGTGCCTTTGCGCGTGATGATCCAGTTGTAAAACAATTGGACCACACTCAGATGCTTCAGCGTGTCATCCGTACGGACATAACTCGATGCATCGAATTGCGTCGCTTCTATTATATGATGGACAATCTGTTGCATACAACAAATTCTTTTTTCAGCTTTACCTATTGTATTATAATGAGTCAGTGCCACGTTGCAGAGGTCTTCGGGGGGTGGATTCGTACCTGCTAAGACATCATCGTATAGCGCCAAATAGAATGGGCTGTCAAACATAATCGTATACAACTTATTAGTGTATTACACGTTGAATATAAATCGAATCATAGTCACGTATGCTGCGCTCACTTGCACAACACTCCCACCAACACCGTGTGCGGATGCGGCAGTTCTGTTGTTGTATTATTCGGTCTGCCGCACGCTAGGTTGAAAAATGTTTCTCAAAATAGTCCAACGAGTGTTTGATCGCTTGATCCATATTAAAGTATTTGTAAGAAGCGAGTCTCCCAATAAAATGAATGTTGCTCGCTTCTCCGTCTGACAGTGTTTGATACTTCGCATACAAGTTCTGGTTCCTCTCGTTCAACACCGGGTAATACGGTTCTCCCCCGTCTGTGGTGGTTTCTTTGACAAACACGGTGTGTGCAGATTCTTGGTGCAAGAAATGTTTGTACTCGACGCACCGTGTGTATGGCGTGTCGTTGCCCGGGTAATTCACAACGGCACCCGGTTGGTAGAAGTCGGTGTGCATTCGTCGTTCGATGTGGAAATCAATACTCCTGTACTCTAACTTCGGCAGGCACGTGTCTGCAAAGTAGGTGTCAATGGGTCCGGTGTACACGACGATCTGATCGTCAGACAACTGGTCTCGGATATCAAAGAAATCCACATTCAACTGGACATCTATGTTGTGCTTGTTTTGTTCCAGAATACGTTGGAAAAAGTGCGTGTACCCCTTCTCGGGCAACACTTGGTACGTGTCTGAGAAGTACCGATCGTCGCGGGTGTTTCGGACGGGTATGCGCGCCAGCACTTCGGGTGCGAGTTCGGCAGGGTATTTATTCCATTGTTTGTACGTGTAGTGCTTGAATATCTTCTCGTACAGCACTTCACCCACTCTGGATTTGGCCATTTCTTCCCCGTTGGTGATGGTATCATACCTGACTTGATTGGTGGATAACCACTGATCCATGTCGACCGTCGTGCGGATATCTTCGTTGCAGAGCGCGTTCACCGTCTGCATATTTGGGGGGATGGGCAGATGCTGCGCATCGACCAATCCGAGCACCTTGTGCTCCCACTTTTTCCAGTTGCAAAATGAAGTGATGTACCGAAATACCGACTCATCATTCGTGTGGAATAAATGGGCACCGTATTTGTTCATCAGGATACCCGTCGCTTCGTCTACATAATCGTAGCAGTTCCCGCCGATGTGATCTCGTTTGTCAACAATCAGCACCTTCCGGTTCTGCTGCGACGAAAAGCGCTCACCCATCACAACACCCGACAACCCACCACCAACAATGATGACATCGTATGTTCCATAACCAACCATTTGTATCCGAAAGTTGAAGTTGATACGATTTTTATTATAATATATTCACTGATCTTTGCTTATAAGCGCAGGCGGGCGCAATTGAAACCAAATAATGCTCAACGCAACCACAACCCACGCCCTCCCACTCAAACAGCTTGTTAGCGTGCTTAAGGACCTGGTGGTGGACTGCGTCATACACTGCAAACCGGAAGGGTTGTTCCTGCAGGCAATGGATGCCTCGCACGTCGCAATGTGCACATTCCAGTTGGATGCGAGCGGGTTCGAATCGTACCAGTGTGATACCGAATTTGATATCGGATTGAACATGCCGTCGTTGGAACGTATCTTGAGAGGTGCGAAGAAGGACGATTCGCTTTCGCTGCACGCAGAGATGGAAGGGACCGTTCTCGAAATAAGGTGTTCCAATACGAATACGAGTAAAGTGTCTACCTATGAATTGAAATTGATGTGTATTGACAGCAACCAGTTGTCTTTGGGTGATATCGAATACACTACCAACATTCGAATGCACTCGGGCAGCTTCAGCGAAGTGTGCAGAGATATGCAACTGCTGGGAGACACGTGTCTGATAGCATCATCGCCGACAGCAGTGTCATTCGCGGTGCAAGGAGATATCGGCAACGGGCAAACCACGTTGCAACATCATTCTTCGTATTGCGAGACAGATTCGATGAAAGATACGGTGTCCATTGATACAAGTGTGTCCTGCGAACTAACCTTTTCATTGAAATACCTGGCCGTTTTTGCAAAAGCAATGCCACTCGCTACGACGGTGGAATTATCGTTGCAAGAGGACGCTCCGCTTGAAGTGAAATACATTATACAAAACACGGGACGTGTGTGTTTCTATGTTGCTCCAAAGATTACGGAATACACAACACACTATTAAAAATACAAATACAAATACAAATACAAATAAAAATGATAATTTAGATGTAACCTAGTCTGACTACCCAAACAATCGCACGAAATAGAATCGGTCGTTAGTCCAATTGCCATCTATATTCGAACGTACGCATACTCAGAATGGAACACATCGGAACTGATACACGCAATTGTCACCCAGTTGTGGGTGACGCACGAACACGTCATACATCAACCACCGACGCATCACTTAAAACTCCACCGATGGAAGGTACTCTCCGTAAATTGTATACGACAGTACACACAAATTGGATATGTGTACAGGGCAAACGTGCGCATCGACAGAAACGCCGCAAAGTACACCCAGTTGTGGGGGGCGCACACCACAGACATACACCAACACCAACACCAACACCAACACCAACAACCAACGCATCACTGAAACTCCGTAAACTGTACACCACCGTACACAAAAATTGGAGGTGTGTGCAGTGCAAACGATTGTATGGAAAGAAACGTTTATCCCTCAACCGCAAAACGAATTGTCCGAAATGTATTATAAATCGTAATATACATATACATCTTGCACAACAAATTGATACGCATCTGAATACCGTGTACTAACACGAGTGTGACACCCATACACACACTTGTCGCGACACGTCGTGTAGAGTGCACCAACGTATTATTTATATTTTTGTATTGTATGAGAACGACACTACACGCTTACATATATACACGGTCTCACACATAGCAGCCAGTAGGGTACGTCGCATTCTGATACGAAACCAAGCGACAATACACAGAACCCTTTGTACACTCTTAACAAAAAGAGCATTCAGAGTACTTACGTTTTGAATTCAAAAAAAATAAATACATCCGTGTGTGGATACTACGGTATGAACCATTCGTAATGAGGTACTCTCTACGATGGATTGTGTGCCATTCATGTCACACCGACCCATTTTGCAGTCATTCGTTCATTCCTATTTTTTTCATTCATATTTTTCAAGTAAACCGCTTTCCACCCCACCACCACGACTAGGACAGATCGTCTCGATACGCATAGTAACCGGCGGCGAACCTTCCGACGCACCGTCGATGCTGACCTCTTTCAGTAACTCACAATCTGCCACGAAAGAGGCAGTGTGCACCGCACACTGTTTGGTAAGCCAAATGAGTTGGTGATATGTTTGTGCACAGACACGACCGACGTGTATGTACGCGTCCTCGTTATTATTAATAGTAACGATCGAACCATCCGGTTTCTTGTGCAACTCGAGTGCGAAGTGCGTATCCCATCCACCCATACCGTCGCGTTGGTCGTCCGTGTCAACCATCCCAATTTCGGGTAACGTGTCCACACCGACTACACATGCACACGTATGTGCTGACAAATGTATACACGGCAGTTCCAGCAGACATTGGCGCTTATTGAACACAGTCTCATACTCATCCTCCACATCGCCCCACTCCCGCGGAGGGTCGTCGATGAAGACCACCCCGCCACACGTTTCTTCTGGTGGAATGAACGACCCAACGTGCATCCACACGTCGTGTGGCAACGTCTCCAGGTGGGGTGCATGCGACGACACGTCCACCTGGTACACCTTGTGCGCAATGTGATGACACTCGTCGTCGTCGTCGTCGTCGTCGTCGTCGTCGTCGTCGTCGTCGTCGTCATCGTTGGTCACCTGTGCGCCCAGGGTGTGCTGCACGGACTCGTCATTCGCATTCATTACTGTGTTATCACACATCGAGATGAGGGGTTCCCGTGATACTGTATCGGGTTAGTTTAGAAGTAACATTGTAATCAGTTTTTATTTTTAATAGCATCATATGCGAAGGTGTTTGTATTCGTACCAATTAGAGTGTATGATGAAGATTGTGCCACACCCGGTAACCGTCGAATCACACACTTATCATCCGCCTCCTCCGACACAAACACTTCTTGTGGATGTGCATGGATTTGTTCTTCTTTGACAACGGAACAATATTCAGCACACACTGACTTTTCATACCAGACACAGGCACAGTGCACCCCCCCTCGATCCGTTTCTTGGTTCGGGAACTGCCTGTGCCTCTGCCTCTGCCTCTGCCTCTGCCTCTGCCACCACCACGCAGCGTAGGGGAGGTGAGACTGCACCGTGCTCTGAAATTCTCATAAATGTTTCGCACGTCTTCATATGTGATCACATTCTTTTTCCCTAACATCGTGTTGATGCAGCAGTGCAAGTCGTACACCCACTTAGACAATGTATCCCGATTTTTAAACACTTTCATACTGTAGTTTGTCATGTTGAGATTGTCTTTCAGATTCTCCCGGCATTTGCCACACGGTAGAATGTGTTCCAACGAGTCGAAGTATGTCTTGTATTGCTTCTTCTGAAGCGGTGTTGGGTAGCACGGATAATTCATTGACATAATATGCAGTGTCATCCACATGCTTGGACCCCACACATAGGTTAGAAACCCGTCTCTCGAATCATAATCGTCCTTACGAAATACATCTCCCGTTTGTTTCATTTTAGTATTGGACTAACACTTTATTTTTTGGTGTACTGCAGTTTTAAAAAAATAGTAAGACCGAGTCAATCATAAAAAAATAATACGATTCATACTTTTGTTGACAGTTACACCGTAATGCTTGTTCATTCACATAGTCATCATATGCAATTTGGCAGGAATATTACGTCGTATGCCGAAATACATTTGGCAACAACCCAATACGTGTATTACTTTATGACAACATACACATATTGATTTAACCACTCCGTCGTAGGTGTACAGTGTCGAACCCCAAGGGTTAACTATTATTAACCGGACCGTTGTGTAACACAAAACACGAACTCATAGTTTTTAATATCTTTGTACGGTGTTAGTTCCATTGATAAATCGAAATCAAGTGGTATTGACGCACTGTTTGTGCCACACCGATCGTGCCCCCATCTGTCGGTCTCTAAAATAACTTTCACAAATTCACCGTCACCTTCCTGAAATATTCTTAGCGAACTTTCCCACCAACCCATTCACCTCGCGACGAGCGTCGTCTACCTGCTGGTTTCCAACCGTCAGCGTGTAGACAACCAAGTCACTCGCCCGGCGCACCACCCTGCCCGCCCGCTTGACCGACGACCCACCCAACGTGCCAACTGCCACAACAATGTGATACACCGCTCCACCCACGCTTTCAACTACATACGCAACACCCCCGCCAACCGTCGGGATGTTGCGCAAGACGAGACCCATTTGATTGGCGACATATTTGGCACTGTCTCCGGCACCTCTGAACACCTGGGTTGCATACACGTTAAACATGTCGCCAAACTGATCCACCACCGACCCGGCCGTGTTTACAATCGCAGTCGCACCATCGAACACACCGCCGGTGATGGTTGCCAGTGCGTTGGCAACCTCCTGCACGACGTCTGCCGTGAAGTCGACCGCCCGTGTTGCGACAGTTTGTGGGGTGCGACGCGAGGATGGTGACCGACTGCTGCGATTCGCTGACTTTCGTGTGCGTGGGGATTTGCGTTGGCGATTGGATTTGCGCATACAACGAGTTTTTAAATGATACACAACATTAAAATTCTCGAATCATTCAGATTCTCACAATTGAAATATTGTTCATTTCTGTTTTGACAATCTACCCGGTGTGTATTTATACACCGTGATATATCCATACGAGATAAAATACACAGTTGTGTGTTTCATATGTCGCAAAATACAACGTCGTGTACATTATGGATGATGACACACGCGAATTCTTATCAGTATCGGATGCG
>Ga0209195_1001421_pt1 | contig 16272 bp, 14 predicted proteins | sample COGITO_mtgs_1004_3_FD_184788 | JGI IMG/M metagenome (GOLD analysis project Ga0209195, IMG submission 184788) | Pelagic marine microbial communities from North Sea - COGITO_mtgs_100420 (SPAdes) (version 2) | ecosystem: Environmental > Aquatic > Marine > Epipelagic ...
CGTCGAGCGGCGCTCCAAATATCTTTTCCTCGTTCTAGAACGCGGGACTGTGTTGGTCCATCTGGGTATGTCGGGCAGCTTGCGCATCCTGCTCGATGACCTAACGCCCACTAAGCACGACCATGTTGATCTGGAGCTTGATAACGGCACCAGGCTGCGCTATCACGACCCACGCCGCTTTGGTCTGTGGCTCTATACCGAAACCGACGTTCATAGCCATCGCCTGATTGAAAATCTGGGCCCTGAACCGCTCACCGACGCGTTCGACTTCGACTATCTCTATCCGCGTACGCGCAAACGTAAGACCAAGATTAAGACCCTGCTGATGGATGCCAAGTTGGTCGTTGGGGTGGGGAATATCTATGCCAATGAGGCGCTGTTCTTAAGTGGCATCACCCCGCACAAACTCGCCGGACGATTGACCAAGGCGGAATGCCGCAGCCTAGTCAGCAATGTTAAATCCTTGTTGGCGATGGCCATCAATCAGGGCGGCACCACGCTCAAAGACTTCGTCGGTGCCGATGGCAAGCCGGGCTATTTCGCCCAATCGCTCAACGTCTATGGCCGAGCCGGGCTGCCCTGTCGGCGTTGTGCCACGCTTATTAAGGAAGTGCGCACCAATAACCGCAGTACCTGCTACTGTCACCAGTGTCAGTCCTAGTCTTAAACGGGCACCAATCCGAATGGCCTACTGCCGTTCGTTTCACTAGGTCTATTGGCGACCGGTAACCGTAAAAGCTAGCTCAGCCGAGCCCACACCTAATCGAGGCCACTATGAAATTAGACGATATACGCCGTGAATATACCCAAGCCGGGTTAGACCGGGAACAATTGGACGACCATCCGATGGTGCAGTTTGAGCGTTGGTTGGAGCAGGCCCTGGGCGCCGATTTAAATGCTGATCCGACCGCGATGTCGTTGGCCACCGTCGATGCGCAGGGTCAACCCAGTGCGCGCATTGTGTTGCTTAAGAATGTCGATCAACGCGGCTTTGTCTTCTACACCAATCTGGAAAGCCATAAGGCGAACGACATGGCCGGCAACGCCAAGGTGTGTCTGCACTTTGCCTGGACGCCGCTGGAACGCCAGGTGGTGGTCTATGGTCGGGCAGAAAAGCTGTCGCTGGCCGAGTCGACTAAGTACTTCCTCAGCCGGCCACGCAACAGCCAATTGGCCGCTTGGACCAGTCAACAGAGCCGTACCATCGGGTCGCGCAAATTGCTGGAGCAGGCATTCGAGCAAATCAAACATAAGTTCGGCGAAGGGGAAATACCGATGCCGGCCTTTTGGGGGGGCTATCGCGTAGTGCCCACTCAAATCGAATTTTGGCAGGGTCGCGGGGCGCGTCTGCACGATCGCTTTATGTATCGAGCCGATGGTGAGTCTTGGCAGTTGGATCGCCTACAGCCCTGATTAGGTCCCCTTCCTGGGGTTGGGTTGAGCAAACTGGGCAAAAAACCTGGCCGTTATAGAAAGGGGCGAATATCGATGCCCAATTGACGCCGGTCGAGGGTGTTGATGATTGCATAGGCGCAGTTTTTACTGGCCAGATCGATGATCTCCGGTGTAACCGTCCGCTGCTCTTTGGTGTTGTAGAACAGCCGCACCATCGGCTGTTTCGGCTGGCGCCGATTGGCGCCGATAATCACCGCGGCGCGCTCATGCGATAATTCCACTAGGGTGCCGACCGGGTAGGCCGATAAACAACGGATAAAGTCATAGACCAAGTCCTTATCGAGATGGAAAATACTCCACTCGATGAGTTTTTTTAGCGCCTGCTTCGGCTCCATGCCACTGTGGTAGACCCGGTCGGCGGTGACCGCATCGTAGACATCACAGATGGCCGCCATACGGCCATAGAGAGAAATCTCGCTAGCCGGCAGATTGCGCGGATAGCCGCTGCCATCCAATCGTTCATGGTGAATCGAGCAGATGGAGCGAGTGATGTCGGATAGGCCGGCGGTGACGGCCAAAATCTGTTCACCGTAGGTGACATGGCGCTTCATTTCATCCCATTCATCCGGCTCGAGTTTGCCGCTCTTATTGAGTATCTCCGCCGGAACCAGGACCTTGCCGATATCGTGCAGTAACCCACCGGCGACCAATTGATGAATGGTGCTATCGTCCATCCTTTGGGCCTTGGCAAAAATCCCCAGCAGTAAGGCCACATTAACCGAATGTTCGAGCAAGTACTGGTCTTTGGTGCGGATAAAGGACAGGCAGGTCAGGGCATTTTCATTGGCATTGAGTGACTCAATCAGATCGCTCGCCGAGTTGTCGACCGCGTCGGCGTTGACGCCCTTGCCGGTCTTAATATCTTCGATGATGCCACCGACCAGTTGCTTGGCTGCGCCATAGCGTTGTTCCGCGCGGTCCCGCTCCTGAGTCACCGTAGCCGGTCGGCCGCCCGGCTTTGCGCCCATGGCTCCGCTCTGGAGGCTGAGTGAATTAAATTGATTGGCCTGGAGCTGTTTAACCGCATCCGCGGCCTGGCCTTGTAAGCAATCGACACCCTTATCGGTATCGATAAAGAGTTCAGTCACGCCGAGCGCTCGAATCTTATCGATAACCAGCTGGTTCTTAACGAGCCCGTTGCGCGCAGCATTGGTGCGTGGAATCCATTGGTTATTGAGGTCCGCTATATACATGCCAGGTGAGAGTTGGCCAATGCTGATCTGTTTTATCAAGAGACGTCGGCCTAAGGAAGATGACTCCCTAAAGCATAGACCATTTTGACAAGGGTCAACCCCGTTTGTCGATGCCTGAGCTGCCTAAGCGCAAGCGGCCTTGCCAGCGGATACCTCAGAGCTTAGATAATAGCGATTTTTTTGTCGCCGGGCCCGCCCGCCGTCTCGACCGTGCCAATCTTATGGACGCCCGCCCATTCAATCAGTAGCGCACCCGTTGGCGCCGGCACCGCGATCAGCAGCCCACCATTGGTCTGCGGGTCGAGCAAACAGGCCAGTAATGCCGCGCTCACCGAGCCGACCCGGCAATCGAGTAACAAGGGCTGCAACTGTGGCCAGAGGCTTGACTGCACACCCTGTTCGCTGAGCGCTAAGGCGTCGACCATCAAGGGCACCGCGGCACTGTCGAGCACAACTGTGCAGTCGGTTTGTCGCACCATCTCCAGCAAATGGCCCACCAGACCAAAGCCGGTTACATCGGTCGCGGCGTGCACCGGATGATCCTGCAACGCGATAAAGAAATCTCGATTCGACGCCAGCAGATGCTGCCAGAGGTCAGTCCTTGCAGCGGTCGAGGCGATATTCTGCTGGCCGGCGGCCAGTAAAATGCCACTGCCCAAGGGTTTATTGAGCAGCAGCCAATCACCGTGCTGGAGGCCGGATTTCGGCCAGCGTCCCGATCCGGCGCCATTGACCACCAACGCGACATGGGTTTCCTGCCCTTCGCTGCTATGGCCGCCGATCAGGGTTGTCTCATGGTGAATCAGGGTCTGGCTGATCCCGGTCATCAAGCGCGTGAAGTCACGCTTGAGGAGCCGTGGATGGCTGAACGCCAAATTGGCCCAGACCTGAGCACTGGTCGGGGCGATGCCCATGGCATAGAGGTCATTGATGGCGTGATGGGTGGCTACCACGCCGAGCCGATAGAGGTCATCGGTGAAGGCTCGGAAGCCATCTAAGCTCTGCCAAGCCGGTTGGTCTGCGATGCGCAGCGCAACGGCCGCATCTTCGGCTTGGGTCAGATCGGCAGCCAGTTCGGCGCGCGGATAAAGCGGTAAATTTTGCAAGGTCTCGGCCAATAGACCCGGACCGACCTTGCTGCCGCAACCGGCACAGTGCATCGGCTCAGTCATGGTCATGTTCTGACCCGGCAGGCCCGACCCGAACAGCGCCATAAATTTGCGGTCGATCGAATCTTTCCAGCGCCAGACCCAGCGTCCAGAAAACCCTATGCCATTGCGCTGCCCGACCGCGCGTTGATCGCCGAGCGAAATAAGCGTTAGAAAGTCGCGCTGCAGGCCAAGCGGTTTGAGCTTTTGCTGGGCAAAGACGGCACGTAGATTTTTCAGCAGGAAGGGGGCCGAGCGCACCGCAAAGACCCCCGCCTTAGGCCGAGGCGAGGCCACCATGGCAGCGACATCGCCGCAGGCGAATACCTCAGGGTTGGAGGTGCTTTGCAGATAGGCATTGACTGCAATAAAGCCTTGTTCATCGACCGCCAGGCCAGCCAAGCCGGGCCACATTGGTGCCGCAGCGGGCGTACACCAAAGCGATTTATCCATCGCCAGGGTCTGGCCATTGGTGGCGATCAGCCGGTCAGCGGTGACCTCGGCGACGCGGAAATTAGTCACCCAGTGGATGCCATGTCGTTTCAGCGCCGCGGCCACAGCGCGCTGCACGGCAGGCCCATAAGTGGGCAAGAGCGTGGCGCCAGACTGCACCAGCGACAGTTCTAAGGGCCGCCCCTCTTGAGCAAAGCGTGCCGCGATCGCCAGCACCACCTCGATACCGGCCGGACCGCCGCCGATGACCGCCCAGTGCGGTCGGGTGCCCGGCCCGCGTTGGTCGAGCAGATCTTGCCATAGGTGCGTCAGTTGACTGATCGGCTTGACCCCGATGGCAAACTCGCGCGCGCCGGGCACGGCCAGGTTCGGTGTCGATCCGGTGTTAATCGAGACGCGGTCGTAGCTGAGCGGCGGCTGGTCGGCCAGTTGCAGTTGTTTTCGTTCGAGGTCGATTCCGGTCACTCGGGCATGGATAAAGCGCACCTGGGCCGCTTGGCACAGGCGTGGCAGATCCAGATGGGTTTCCTCGACACTATAGTGCCCGGCCAAATAACCGGGCAACATACCAGAATAGGGGGTTAGTAGTGTGTCCGAGACCAGAGTTAAGCGGACGCCCGCTATGGGTTTCATCGCCAACATGCGCAGTACCAGCGCATGGCTATGGCCACCGCCAACAAAAACCAGATCCCGTTCGATCATCTCAGTGTTTCCCGCTGTGATCATTGCAGTGTCCTGCGTAGGGTAAATTTCGCCGACTGATAGGCCAGCCAGAGCGTACCGAGGGGGAATCAAGATGGACTTGAACAACATGCCGATACCCGGAGCTGGCCGCGCTGAGTGCCGCTACTGGGCTTGTTGAGCCAGCCATTGCAGAATCTCCTGGTGATTGCCTTCGAAGAGGGTGTGCTCTGCCTTGCTGGCAAATTGGTAGTCATACATGGGGTCGTAATAGTCGGACAGCAGTATTTCAACTAAATTCTCAAACTGGGTCCAGCCCCCGCGCTGGGCCAGATCGACCAGCCCGGCGTCGAGGCACTGAATCAACCGAGCAAAGCGCACACCACCGAGGCGTTTCTGTATTCGGGTCAGGGCACCGCGGACAAACTCATCCAAATAGGCTAGGGCCACTTGCTCACCGTGACAGAGGTGGCGCTGATAGGCGTCCTGAAAATAGTCTCGACAAATCCGTTGAATGCGTTGTTCCAACGGCACGGTCAACTTGACGATGGGCGCTCCTTGGCTGAGCACCAAAAATTCCGGCAATACGGCCACCCGGCCAATCAACCGGCCCTCATCCTCGAACAGCACCGGTCCGGAACTGCGCGCCGCAAGTTTGAGCCAGGCGACCGACCAGGCATTTTCAAAATCGATTTGCGCCGGTTGCGTGCTGCCGGTGTACCCGAAGGCACTGCCGCGATGATTGGCCATGCCTTCCAAATCAATCGCCTGATCAACCGAGCGAATTACCTCGGTCTTGCCCGAGCCGGTGGCGCCCGATAGCACCCTGATATGGCCGACCCTTAAGCGCTCGTGTAACTGTTCGAGCAAAAAAGACCGCAATGCCTTGTAACCGCCCTCGATCATGGGCAGATCAACCCCGGCGTCGCTGAGCCACTGCTGGCTGATGCGTGAGCGCAGGCCGCCGCGAAAACAATAGAGGACGGCCTCCGGATGCTCTGCCGCAAAGGCGACCCAAGCCTGCACGCGTTCGGCCTTGAGGTCGCCCTGGACCAGCTGATGGCCCAAATCGATCGCCGCCGCCTGGCCTTGTTCTTTATAGCAGGTCCCAACAGCCTCCCGTTCGTGATCAACCATAAGCGGCCGATTGTGTGAGCTGGGAAAGGCACCCTTGGCGTATTCCACGGGTGCCCGGACATCTATCATGGGTCGGTCCTGCAAAAACAGGCTGGTAAAGTCGCGAATCGGTTGCACAGGCCTTCCTAAGGTTGGGGTTGCAGGGTTGTTGTCAGCGGGTCGGCCGGCAACGCTCTATCGTAAATCAATGAGCCGCGGCGCGACAGCCAAGCGGTGCTCAGCAGGGATAATAGCAGCATCAGCGAGAGCATAACGGGAAAGCCAAGAAACTCGGCAATGGCACCCATTATTAACGCGCCCAAGGCGGCACCGGCGATGGCGAGGGTAATCCATAAGCTGAGCACCCGGCCGCGCATCCCATCCACGGTCTGACGCTGCAAGAGAATCTGCGAGCCAGTACCCAATAGGGTCATCAGCAGGCTAATCAAACCAATAAAGACCGACATCGGCCAAATTGATAACCGAAACAGGAGCGGTACAATCGCCAGAGCGGTGAAAAACATGGCCCCGATCAATACGCGCACCAGGCGTCGGGTGTCGCGCCCGAGGGTGGACATATACCAGCCACCAAGAATCGACCCCGCCCCGGCGAATGCGGTTAGGGTGGCCAGGTCGGTTGCCGTGCCGGCGGTAAATAGACCCGACAGGGCCGGCAGCAGTTCCATTAGCGAGCGGGCGACCTGGCTGTTGATCAGAGTGAGGGTACAGAGTAGCCGAATCGCGGGGTCGGACCAGCTGAACCGTACACCGGCGGTAAACTCCTGCCAACCATTGGCAGGCCGGCTGCTGGCCGTGCGACCTGCTGGACTGGCATGTTCATCCAGGAGCAGATTGAGCAGGGCGGCGGTTAAAAAGGCCAAACCGGCCAGCACCAGAACCCCACTCGGGCTCATAAAGTTCAGGCACCAGGCGGCAATGGCGGGCGCAACGATGCGCGAACTGTTAAACACCATGGCGCCTAAGCCAACGGCATTACTGAGTTCATCCGGGCTCACCAAACGAGGGATCAGGGCCAGGCGTAAGGGCGAGCCGGCGGCAGCAATCGCGCCGAAGGCAAAGGTAAGGGTTAAGAGCAGCGCCAGGCTCAGTGGCGAGAAGCGCAGCAGGCCAATAGCCAATAGCGTAACCGTCGCTTGGCAGGCCAGCCAATAGATCATGCCGCGCCTAAGATTGATGCGATCGGAAATAACGCCAAAGATCGGCGTGATAATCAGCGAGGGTAACAGCAGGCTGGTGCTGGCCACCCCGACCCAAAAAAATGACGTAGTTTGTTGCCAAATAAGCCAGGCCAACAGAAAACGTATCATCCAGACGGCCAGTGTGGCGAAACAGGAAGCGATAAAATAGATGCGAAATTGGCTGTTCAGTAAGGCGGAGGTGTTCGACATTAATTCTGGATCCAGGGGATAGGCGGCCAGTCTAACAGAGTGCACGGTCGAACCGCGCTCGATGTCAGAAAAGTCTCAGTCGAGCGCACACGATTCGATTGAAGCCCAAAACGGGGTTGAATCATACACAATGACCCCAACTGACCAGGGTAGGACAAAATTTACGCTTAATTCGTCGACCCAGGTCGACGCTGCCCAAACCCTTCACAGTCGGGCTTAGGCTAACTTGATACTCATATATGTAATCGATAGGACAACCCAATGATTGAAGAAAATAAGGTAGTGACGCTCCAGTATAATGTGCAGGACAGCGATGGAATCCTGATCGACAGCTCCGAAGCGAACGATCCCCTCGTCTACTTGCACGGCGGCCATAATATTATTTCTGGCCTGGAGAGTGCGCTCCTGGGTAAAGCCAGCGGGGACGAATTTGACGTGGTGATTGAACCATTGGACGCCTACGGCGAACACGATGAAGCCCTGGTGCAGGTTGTGCCGAAGAGTGCCTTTGAAGGCGTCGAACAGATTGAACCCGGCATGGTATTTACCGCTGATACGCCGAATGGCCCGATGCAACTGACCGTTACGGCGATGGACGGTGACGACATCACCATCGATCCGAACCACCCTTTGGCGGGTAAAACCCTGCACTTTACCGGTTCTATCACAGAAGTACGCGATGCCACCGAAGAAGAATTGGAACATGGGCATGTGCACGGAGCCGGTGGCCACCAGCATTGATCCCTTGGGTTGCTAAGTCTCTGGCCAACGGTCGAGGCTTAGCAACCCAATTAGGCTAGTCCATCAGCGCCCTTCTTTTCGTGCGCTCTAGGTACTATCCTTACCGTTGGGGTGCCGCTCGCCGATTCAGGCGGAGGTCGCAATCGTTTATCGACCCAGAGGGACGAATTCATGGCAATCTTACCGCTAGTTTGGCTCGTGCTGGGTGTCCTCTTGATACTGATGGAGCTGGTGATGCCTGGCGCCGTGCTCGGCTTTATCGGCGCAGCCGCGCTGCTGACCGGCGGCCTAATCCATTTCGGTCATATCTCTGGAATGGCCAATATTCTGCTAACCTTTTTTATCGCCTCAATCGCCTTTGTATTGGTTCTGCGCACCGGACTGCTTAGGCTTTATCCGTCCGAATCGCGAGTTGATAATACCGACGAGCTGGTCGATGCTATGGGTCAGATTGTGCTGGTGCAGGACGCGATAACGCCCTCTGGGCGAGGTCGTATTCAATACTCAGGCACCAGCTGGCCGGCCCAGGCGAAGGTTGAGCTAGGCGCCGGCGAATCGGCGACCATTATCGGTCGAGATGGCAATTGTTTTATCGTTAAACCACTGGAAGGGAATTAAGATGACACTCTTTACCATACTGGCGCTGGCCGCCTTCTTTATCCTCAAGCTATTTCTGATCGTGGTGCCGATGCGCGAGTCCTTTGTGATCGAGCGGCTCGGGAAGTTTCGCACTGTTTTTCAGCCCGGTCTGCATCTAATTGTGCCCTTTATTGATCGAGTAGCCTATCGCCATGAAATTCGCGAACAGGTCTTCGATATCCCGCCGCAGCACTGTATCACCAAGGACAATATCCAGGTGGAAATCGACGGCCTGGTCTATCTCAAGGTCATGGATCCGCAGTTGGCCAGCTATGGCATCGGCGACTACAGCCTGGCGGCCATCAATATGGCCCAGACCACCATGCGGTCTGAGGTGGGTAAGCTGTCCTTGGGGGAAATCTTCTCCGAGCGCGAAACGCTCAACGAAACAATCGTGCGGGAAATTGACCGGGCCTCGGAAAGCTGGGGCATCAAGGTGTACCGCTACGAGGTCGCCAATATCAGTCCATCGGCCCATGTGGTCACCACACTCGAGAAACAGATGGTCGCAGAGCGCGACCGACGCGCCGATATCACCTTGGCCACGGCCGAGAAAGAAGCCAAGATCAATATGTCGGAAGGGGTTCGTCAAGAAGCGATCAACCTGTCGATCGGTGAACGTCAACGGCGTATCAATATAGCCGAAGGCCGCGGTCGAGAAATCTCCCTGTTGGCTGGCGCCCAGGCTACCGGCATTGCGCTTGTCGCGGAGGCGATCAATAAGCCCGGCGGCAATACGGCCATCAAGATGCGTCTGGTCGATCAGTTTGTCGAAGAGCTGGGCAAGATTTTGGCGAGCTCCGACATCTCGGTGTTGCCGGGTGAGATGGCCCGCGTGAAGGGCATCTTCGAAGGTGTCGATCAAGTAACTAAACAGTTTAAAAGCTAAGGCGACCGACCTATGGAATCTAACTCAATAGCAGATACGTTTAACGTCGCGGTTTGGGCGGTCATCTTCATCACGGTGACCTTTCAATTTTTTCGCTCGCTCTATTTCGTGCCGACCAAGATGGCCTATATTGTCGAGCGTTTTGGCCGCTATCAACGCACGTTGGAACCTGGCTTTCACGCCATCGTACCGTTCGTCGATAAGGTTTCTGACCGCGTTAACCTGAAAGAAATGACCGTCGATGTGCCGCCGCAATATTGTTTTTCTAAGGATGAGATTAACCTGCAGGTCGATGGTGTAATCTATCTGGCGGTCGAGGATCCGAGCAAGGCCTCCTATGGCATCGTCGACTATATGGATGCGGCCGTGCAGTTGGCGCGCACCACAACCCGGTCGGTGATTGGCACCCTGGATCTGGAACGCACCTTTGAAGAGCGTGACCTGGTCAGCTCCAAGGTCGTTGAAGTGCTCAATGCCGCCGGTCGTGCCTGGGGTATTCGCGTCTTGCGCTTCGAGATTAAAAACATCCTGCCCCCTGCCAGCGTCAACGAGGCGATGGAACGGCAGGTCACCGCCGAGCGAGAAAAGCGCGCCATCTTGGCGAAAAGCCTCGGGGACAAGCAGTCGCGCATCAATGTCTCTGAAGGTGTGATGACCGAAACCATTAACGTCTCCGAAGGTGATAAGCAGCAGTTGATCAATGAGGCCGAAGGTAAGGCGCAAGAGATCTTGACCATCGCCAAGGCGACGTCAGAGTCGATCGAGAAAATTGGTGCGGCGATTCATGCCGAGGGTGGCGAGGCGTCTATTCGGCTGCAATTGGCCGAAAAGCTCTTTACCAAGGTCGGCACCCTAGCCGATGCCACGACCCGAGTGGTACTGCCGGCCAATGTCGCCGACTTCCACGGCTGGTTGCGTATGGCCGATTTAGAACTGATCGCCGACAAGAAGTAGGCTGAGCCCAGAGGCCCCGGGTTGAGCGCCTTACGCGCGTTCAACCCGGGGCTCAGTTAGCCGTTTAACAGCGCGCGCAAATCACTGATGGTGCGCGCATTGCTCGCCTTATCGGCCGGTGAGTCAATCTTGTCGGTACCAATCCACTTCACGTCTTCCTGCGGTAACTCATCTAAAAAGCGACTCGGCGTACAGTCGTGCAGCTCGCCGAACTGTTTGCGTTTGGCGGCGTAGGTCAGGGTGAGGGTGGTTTGTGCCCGGGTAATGCCGACATACATCAGACGTCGTTCTTCTTCTATATCGCCCGACTCGATCGAGTTTCGGTGCGGCAGCAACTCTTCCTCCATACCGATGACAAAGACATAGGGGAATTCCAATCCTTTGGAGGCGTGCAAGGTCATCAATTGCACAGCGTCGGTTTCATCCTCCTCTTCCTGTCGATCCATCAGGTCGCGCAATACCAGCTTGCCGATCGCATCGCCGATCGCCAGGTCCGAGTCGTCCTCATCATTGCCCTTTTCCAGCATAGACTGTAGGCCATCGACCAGGATATGGACATTGGCGAGGCGCTTCTCCGCCATCTTGTCGCTCTGACTGTCTTGCCGCAGCCAGGCCTCATAGTTGATATCGGTGAGCATCTCGCGGATCACCACGACCGGATCCTCGACCGTGTGTAACTTATGGATAGTACGCTCGAGCCAGGCGCTGAAACGCTCCAAGCGGGCGCCGGACTTGGCCGATAGATGCTGGCGCAGGCCGATTTCGCTGCTCGCCGCGGACAGGCTGACACCGCGCACGGCGGAATAGTCGTTGAGCTTTTCCAGCGTCGCCGCGCCGATCTCCCGGCGCGGGGTATTGATAATGCGTAAAAAGGCCGCGTCATCATCGGGGTTGATCAGCAAACGCAGATAGCTCATCAGATCCTTGATCTCAGCCTTGGCGAAGAATGAGGTGCCGCCGTTGATCTTGTAGGGAATCCGATTCTGTTGCAGCTTCATCTCCATAATGCGCGACTGATGATTGCCCCGATAGAGGATAGCAAAGTCGCGGTAGTCGGCCCGGCGCACCAGATGTTGATGCAGTATTTCGTTGGCCACCCGTTCGGCCTCGGACTCATCCGAGCCGGAACGGATAATGCGGATCGGATCCCCGAACGTCTTGTCGCTCCACAGGGTCTTCTTGAAGACGTGTGGATTATTGTCGATAACGGTGTTAGCTGCCTTTAAAATCAGGCCAGTCGAGCGGTAGTTTTGCTCCAGCTTAACCAGCCTTAGGTGCGGAAAGTCTTCCTGCAACTGGACCAGATTTTCCGGTCGCGCACCGCGCCAGCTATAGACCGACTGATCATCATCACCGACCACAGTAAAGCGTTGGTTCTCGCCGACCAGCAGTTTGACCAACAGGTATTGGGAAATATTGGTGTCCTGGTACTCATCGACCAGCAGATAGCGGATCCGCCGCTGCCATTTGCCGAGCACTTCGGCGTTGTTTAAAAATAGGGTCGCCGGCAAGCGAATCAGGTCGTCAAAGTCGACCGCGTTGTAGGCGCTGAGCATCCGGTTGTATTCGGCATAGATCGCCACGGCCAATTCGTGGTTGCCGTCCTCCATCTTGCCGACCAGCTGCTCCGGGTCCTTAAGATCGTTTTTCCACAGGCTAATCAGGTTGCGAAAATAATCGAGTTCATCGGCCGCATTGGGCGCCGTGCGCAAGATGATATCCTTGATCAGGGCCTTGGAATCGTGGTCATCGAACAGGGTGAAGTTGCTCTTAAGGCCCAGATGGAGGGACTCCTTGCGGAGAATATTCAGACCCAGGTTATGGAAGGTCGAGACGATTAGACCATGGGCCTGCTTGCCCTTAACCAGCTTGCTGACGCGGGCCTTCATTTCTCGAGCGGCCTTATTGGTAAAGGTCACGGCGGCTATATTGTGGGCCTTATAACCGCATTCCTGAATCAGATAGGCGATTTTTTGGGTGATCACCGACGTTTTACCCGACCCCGCGCCGGCCAGCACCAGCAGAGGCCCACTGATGTACTGTACGGATTCTTGTTGGCTGGGATTGAGTTGGGTGGCCATGTCAGTGGGGTTACCAGGAAAGGAGCAGGAATTTTAACAGCCCGTGGATGTTCACCCAAGGGAAGTTTTATATTGGCTCTAAATGGATCTTTTTATGCCGGATTATTGACGATGCTGCGGATCAGCTTCACACAGCGATAATAATATGGCTGGGTCAAGGCTTAACCTGCGGCTACCCACAGGCCCTGCCCCCCGATTGATGCACCTAAGCCCGGTGGCTCGGTGCGCTATCCATTTAGGCAGGGCACAGGTCGATGCTGGGCTATTCGCTATCCAATAGAACGATCTGATGCGGCTCAATACGGATCTTCTGTAGCTTGAAAAGCCGGCCGATCGCATTTTTAAAGTTACCCTTGCTGACCTGAAAGGTACTGTAGATGGCCTCGGGCGAGCTCTTATCGGACAGCGGCAGCGTGCCGCCATTGACCTTGAGCTCGACCAAAATACGCTCGCCTATATCGAGGCGGGCTTCGTGGCCCTGAAGCTGAATCGCCAGATCGATCTTCTGGTCTTCGCGGATATTCTTAATATAGCCCGACAACTGCTGGCCCACCTTGAGCGGCTGCAGTAGGTCGGCGTTTAGAATCATACCCAGGTACAGTTGATCGACGACCGCCTTATAGCCAATATCGGTGCGGCCGACGACCAGTAGGCTGACTCGATCATTGACGCTATAGTTGCTGGTTTCTTCGCGCAGATAATTGCTCAATTTGGCCGAGCCGGTAATGCGCATGGTGTGTTCATCGACAAATAGATAGACCACGTGAGTTTGCCCCACTTCCATCGGCTTGCGTTGCTGGCCGAGTGGCACCAACAACTCCTTGGGCAGACCCCAGTCCAAAAAAGCACCAAAGGAGGTAGTGTCCTTGACTTCCAAGGCGGCACACATGCCCACCTCAGCCTTGGGCTTCAGGCTGGTGGCAATCAGTCGATCTTCTGAATCCAGATAGATAAAGACATTGATCCAGTCACCCAGCTCGGTATCGGGTGGCACCTGAGTCTTCGGAAGCAGGATTGCCTCAAGGTTCTCGCCATCGAGATAGACCCCAAAGTCCATAATAGAGGTGACTTCAAGGGTGTTGTACTTGCCGATTTGTGCCATGGAGCCCACCAAAAAGGGGAAAAGGCGCAGTATAAGGGAAAAAATGGATTTTAGCATGGGTCGCGCAGCTGGATGTTATAGCACCCGATGCCCCGGTTACGTTGTTGGTCCGGTAAGACAGTGGGCATAATAGGGCGCAACAATATGTAACTTCGTTTTCTAGCTCGGAACGGCTCCCGTCTCCAATAGTGGGCGAATCGTCCTTTAAAGGTACCTTTATGCGTGTATTACTTCTCACCCTGAGTTTATGTTATTCCGCCAGCGTCATAGGCGCATCGATATGGCATGTACAAGGCGAGCAGGAATGGTATCTGTTCGGCACCATCCATGTATTGCAACCGGACGCCTACCCCTTGCCGGACAGTTACGACCGGGTGTTCCGGCGCTGTGCCAATCTATGGCTCGAGATCGATCCTGCTGCCCTGAGTGAGCCGGCAACATTGCAGCAGGTTCGCAACATCATGCAGCTGGCAGCGGGTCAGACGCTCAAGAGCCAGGTCAGCGCTGACGCGTACCGTCACCTAACTGCGTTGGCCGACAGCGCCGGCCTGCCGTTAGTCAATCTCCAAGGCCTCAAGCCCTGGGCCGTGGTCAACGTCCTAACCCTGAGCCTGTTTGAGCAGCGTAGCTTCGCCACTGACCAGGGCCTGGATCTGTATTTGGCTGAGCAGGCCAAGGCACAAGACATACCCATTCGACCATTGGAAACGGTGATGCAGCAGATGACCCTGTTCAATGAGTTGGCGGCAGCTATTCCAGATGAATTTATAACCTTCTCGACCAATGACTTGGATCGAGTCGACCTGCTGGTGGCAGATATGGTGCGTTACTGGCAGGAGGGGGATGTCGAGGCGCTCTACCGTGCAGCCGACTTTAAATCCTACCCGACCGTCGAGGCGGCGATGCTGAGTGAGCGCAATCGCGACTGGATGGACCAATTTAAGCGTGCCAAGATGCTTGCATCGCCCCAGTGTATCGCGGTGGGCGCGTTGCATATGGCCGGTGAGGAGGGTTTGTTAGCGCAATTTAAACAGGCTGGATACCGGGTCACTCGGGTTACCGAGGGCATAAGCGAACAGGTTGAGTGACTCCAGCTGCGCAGGCCGGCGGTCCCAGTCGGGTTAGAGTAGCTCAAGCGCCAGCTTGCCGGCCAAACCGACCAAGACCACACCAAACAGCCGGTCTAGCCAGACAGCCTTGCGTTGCAGATGCGCCAGCCAAACCGGATTGGAAAACAGCCAGGCCACTAGTAGATACCAGCCCGCGTCCAGCACCATAGCGGTGCTCGCAAAGCCCGCGCGCGCGGCAAAACTGGTTTCGCTGCCAACCACCTGGCTGAACAGGGCAATAAAGAAGACGGCTATTTTGGGGTTTAAAAAGACAATCAAGAGCCCATCGCGCACTGCGGCATGAGTCTCGATCCTGACCAGGGGTTGGTCGGGCTTAGTGCGACTGCGCAAACCCTGAATGCCCATCCAGAGCAAATAGGCCGCGCCCGCTATCTGCAATGCCCGGAAGAGCTCGGTCGAGGTCAGGATTAGCACCGCGAGTCCGGACAGGCAAATAAAGGCGTATAGTCCAACCCCCAGGCCGTGAACCGCTCCGGCGATCATGCCCTGACGCCGACCCCCGTTAAGGGTGTGTTTCAGCACCATGGCCAAGGATGGACCGGGCGACATAGCGCCGAGGGCGCAAATTCCAACGATGGTTAACCAAGCGGTTAGATTCATCCCACGTACACTCACAAAAAAGACCAGTGTGGTGCAATGGTGATCAGCAGGCAAGGCTGGCTTGTTCTATTAAGGCCGTTAGACTAAAGCAGTCCTGTTCTTATCTTTGCGGGTTCTTAAGTCGATAATGGCGCACGGCCTTTATGGCCATTAAGAGTAAGGGTGCACAGTGCATGAGCAGATCCAGCACATCCAAGGGCTTGACCAAAAGACCTTGCGATAGCATGGCAAGCTTTTCGAGCAGGTGCGGCGTGGGGCTAATCGGTGCAATAACGAGCAGCAGGCCACACAGCGTCAGGGGGAGCCACTTTAAATCGTCTAACCAAGTCATAACATTATCCTAGCTTAAATGTAGCGTAATATTAGTGACATCTAATTTTAATTGAAAGCCCTGACTGGCTAACGCCAATCAATTTGCAGTTATTCGCACAAAGCCATTGACGCGGCCTGAGAAACCCGTAATATACGCCTCCCTGCTGCTGAGGTGGCAGGGTTGTTAAGCGTTAGTCGGATTTGTTTTTAGTTAGGTAAGTGCCTGATTTCAAACAGAAAAGAATAAAATAAACGGTTGACAGGTGCGGCGAAACGAGTAAGATACGCCGACCAAATGAGCAAGCCTACAGCGCTTCGCTCCGATCTTTAAACATGTTAGAAGTAATTCGTGTGGGCGCTTGTGGGTCG
>Ga0209195_1001437_pt1 | contig 16136 bp, 14 predicted proteins | sample COGITO_mtgs_1004_3_FD_184788 | JGI IMG/M metagenome (GOLD analysis project Ga0209195, IMG submission 184788) | Pelagic marine microbial communities from North Sea - COGITO_mtgs_100420 (SPAdes) (version 2) | ecosystem: Environmental > Aquatic > Marine > Epipelagic ...
GGTGCTGGTGCTGGTGCTGCAGGTGCTGGTGCTGGTGCTGCAGGTGCTGGTGCTGGTGCATCCGAATGCCCCCCTGTAGACAACGTCGTAGCGGGCGTCCGCACTGCGGCAGTACGGTGGTCCGATGCTCGGGACAATGCATGCGTGGGGTTAAAAATATTAAAAATATTATCAGACGTATTCGACACAATCTCTGCCAACCATTCATCTTTGGTTTTGTTCACAAACGAATACATCCATATTAAAGGAACAATGTACCCGTCACCAGGTCGTCTACAAAAGAATTGTTTATACTTTGCCGGTATTTTCCAAGCCAGAACCTTGGGGTTATCAAATGACACGGGGTCCTTTACAAATGTTCCTAACTGGTCTGATGTTGATAACCAGTCAGTATCCATTGCAGGGAGAATAATCGAGCTGCGACTCTGCGAGACACTGCAAATGTCACACACTGACCAGTTGTTCAATTCGTCACATTTTTTCCATAACGGGTGGAAACCATTCCAGAAACCCAACATGAAATTTGTGTAGAATTCTTGACTTCCATTAAATCTTGTATTATTATGATATTTAATCAGAGCACGCGTCACAAACCTTTTATACTCGTAGACTGGCTGTTCATCTTTAGTGACTTGATAGTAGTGCACGATTTTTGCCTTAAATTTGAACATATAATCTACCGAACACGAAACGGTGCGGAACCCATACTCTTCTTGGTCAACCTTGTAACAAGGCATCTGTATGAACTGGTTGGTGTCGGGATGATTATAAACCATTTGTATAAACCATGTGTTTTTGTCTTCATCGATTGCGATAATAATACGAAACGTGTCAAATGAACGATGCACTAACGTAACCGATTTAATTTTTTGTCTGAGTTCGTCAAATGTATATTGAATCAAACCTTGAGCGGACTGTGAATCATTGACCGCAGTCGATGATGATGTGATAGTTTGATTTGTTCCACCTCGGGCATGGGTTCTACCTTGGGCACGGGTTCTACCTCGGGCACGGGCGCCACCTCGGGTATGGGTTCTACCTTGAGCACGGGCACCACCTCGGGTACGGGCACCACCTCGGGCACGGGTTCTACCTCGGGTACGGGCGCCACCTCGGGCAGACGTACGACTTACGGACTGTATTCGTTCCGGCGGGTTCGTTTGAGTGTGTACACCTCCTCCTGCGTGGATTCCACTTTGACTACATTTACGAGTGTCAGGTACGGGTTGAGCCCGTTGCCACGTTGCATTCGACCCTCGTGTTGAGCGTTCTTCGTCTTTACTAAAGGACCAAATTGTGTACCAATATACAAGGTCTAACTCGTATTCAAATGAACTTATATTTTGTATCATGCTGGTCTGCATATACTGGATATCTGTTTGATTGATACCAACCAAATCTGTTACACTCAGTTGTTTATATTCCTCAATACATTTGAGGTGGGTGCACGGTTGAATACGTGTTGCAGTTATAATACAACCTAAATAGGTGTTGACGAGAATCGGTTTAAATGTAAGTATGGCATCACTTGTAGTAGTAAGGTGGGTATGTGTTAGAAATGCCTTCAATTCGCCAACATACGTATCAAACGTATACACCTTAATAGCATACAGTTTATCATAAAAACCAATAAGGTCAATAAGGCCATGCGACACATCCTTCAACTTATCAAGTTCAACACTGGCATTAGGATGTTCTTTCAGACAGAAATAATATTTCATACATTCAAATAATGTTCGTAAATACACGAACAAATCAATCGTATGTCGTTTAAAATCTGGTACGACGTCGTCTAACAATTTGTATTGTATGACATTCTCAAATATCGGTTTGTAATACGAAACAAACATGGGTACATTCACGAAAGATTCGGACACAGTGTTATTATAGACTCCGCCACTGTTTACGATGCGTTGTAATGTTTGGCGCACGAGGCACACATTGAAATGTCGCCACGGTCGCTCTACATATATGGAGTTTGGATGTTGAAATTGGTAGTGTAATGTTAAACATTGGTCGCGATGGGCAATGTGTTCAATCGTACCAACAAAATAATCTTTGTATCTGTCTGTTTTGAAATATAATTGACTGAGCTTCTTTGCATATTTATCATCGAAATCAATTAATTCCATTGCTAATGCAGTATCGACATCTCTCCAAGAGTATATGTGTTTAACATGTGTGTCACCTTCGGTTGGTTTATAAAAAGCATAGACTACAAATTCTATAATACGAAACGGATATAGTAGTAATTCATTTCGGATGTTGGTTGTCAGTTCTTCATTTGTCACGTCGATAGACTCATGGTTGACCAAGTCATATGTATGTGTTGTATTATATGGAGCAACCATTTTTGATACTGGTATCATTGCGCCGGTAACGTGCGGCACACAAAACAATACTACACTAGTGGTCTGAAATAGATGACAATAACCGGGTGCATCATTGACAAGATAGTTCCATTCTGTGCATGTGCCTGTGCCTGTGCCTGTGCCTGTGCCTGTGCCTGTGCCTGTGCCTGTGCCTGTGCCTGTTGTCGATAAAGAACTGAATCCATTCGGCAGTGTAGTCGGTAGGTGTTCTTTCCAGAAGAGTTGAAAAGAGTTCATTAATGCGATGAAGTATGAAGCGCTATAAAGACGACGTCCATCTGATTGGTCTTGGTATTGGTGTTTTTGTTTCACTTGAGTGTACACATCAAAAGTTTCTTTTATTTTAATACGTCGGGCAGTCTTCTTAGTTAACCGCCAGGCATCCGGTTTGGTTTTTTCATAGTAACAATTAAACTCAAATTCGCGACCAGAAACACTGTCGCCAATTGCTTCAAACCAAGTTTGTATATCAGACTGATCCGGATTTGGTGGTTTAATATACACTTTTTTTTGTTCTTGGTTCACTGTGGACCTGCGGTGCGATTGTGTTATGGTTCTAGACGGTTTTCTAGACGGTTTTCTAGACGGTTTTCTAGACGGGTCAAGACGCATTTGTAATTCGGTTGTGTTAGATGATGTATATATATATATATATATATATTAGATTATGGTCGTATTAGGATTTGTGCGTGAGTAATAAAAACAAAATGGCAACCGCCAGTACAAAGGTCAGGAAAAATACAATCGATGTCGCTAATATATACGGGTACAATCTGCCGAGGGCATACTGGATGATCGGGTCCAACACGTGCATTTGGAACACATTCTGATTCTCCGGTTTTTGGACTTCGATATTAATCTTTTCTACGATTTCTTGAACTAATTTATGAACCCACATAGTTGTGTATTTGCGATTGCGTAGAGTTTGTACATTTTTGTACATTTTTTTTAGTATTCTTTAAACCTACTTTTAGTATGAGTACGAGTACGAATCGTGAGCGAGTACCGACTATGTGGGTACAAGGTTCACCACAACTCTTTCAACCAACCCAACGGGTGCAAACACACTCACACACTCACACACTCACACGTTGTGGCGTGAACGTACCAGGGCAGAATCGCACCACCCCGACCTTCTTCATTTTTTAATTTATATCTTTTTTCCGGCTTTCTTCCCTTACCTTCTAAAGGGACAAACACCTTCACACACACACACGCAACACGTAATGATCCAGTATTGTTTGTGTACCTTACCTCCCCAGAGAACTCCGTACACATGCCTGTGTCTGTATGCCATCAGCAATGTCCCGCAGTGCACTTCTTGCTCCGCGCCGTGTGCGAGTTTCGAACCGAATTGTTGCGAGTCAAACCCGTACCAGCGGGCGCTACACGTAGCGGATGTCGCACTCGGCAGTTGCGCACCAATCGTGTGTGCGCCTTCGTTATACACCGAACTTGCTGCATTGCAAACGGATATCGTCCCACTGTCGTGTGCGTCGATGCTGGACGGGTTGACAACCACGACGACGACAAGTGCAGACTGCACAGGCAACACGTACTACGAGCATGCCATTGAGCAACGAACCACTGTGGTGTATGTCCTCGCACAACAAGCACAGCAGCGGCAATACCCTGTATTTAATAAAACAAGTCTATACAATGTGGCGTTGCACCAGAATGCGTCGCACTGGTTGTGTGAGTCGCTCCATACGACAGATGTATCGTTGGTGCGAACAGTGTATCATGTGTACCAAAATGTGAATACAATTTTAAAACAACTACACATTACACTTGATGTGTGTGGTATGGATCGGTGCGCGATCCAATTCGCATACACGATGCAATCCACTACTCTGAAACAGTACGAAACCGAACTCGATGCGAAGCGTTCCGAACAACGTCTGGGACGGGAGGTGGACACCGGTTGGTATCCGTCGAGTTCAGTCTCACAGTTTGATGCGGAACAGAACGTGTCGGACGCCAAATCCGGATTCGCACGATTGAAAGACACACTCGAAGCGTGCCAAAAGCACTATCACACGCTGCAGCACCTCCGAACACAGTATGCTGGGATCGAACAGCAACTGGAAGTTGTACTGACAGCGGTCGGTTCTGCTTGTCGCACATTCTGGTGCAACCCGACAGCGTGTGTCGTAACAACCACGTCTGCTGCGACACTGTTCACCGACTGTTTGCAAGCGGTTCGGATCGATACGCAATCAGTACCGATTGTGCTGCAAACAGTGAACACGTCGTTGGAGGCAATTGCGACGTACATACAAGACACCGAAATGCAATCATCGTTTTCGTGGGATATGCCGCTAACCGTTGTATCGCGAACCGTTCCGTCGTTGGATGCTCACATCCAACAACTGGCGCACGTAACCATGCAAATGGAAAGTAACCAGCACCTGCAGAGCAGCCTCGGTTCATTCCTGACAAAATACTTTTGTGACAGTGACGGGGCAGTCAGCAGCACGACCTGTTTGGCAACTGTGTGGCACACGTCGTGCGACTCCCTCAAAATCCATTTATCCGAGTTACGGCATCGGATTGCATTGTCCGAAGCCGTCCAGTGAACACGGCCACGGCATACGACCGTTTCCGTTCGGGATACCGACACCACCATCCGAATCTGCCCAACGAACGATTTTACTATATAAAATAAAATATATGAGGTACAAGTAGCCATTCTATTTTTGTTCGGTAATGCCATCAAACACCAGTCACAAGCAAGACACATCCCCAGATACGCACCAGATGGATCCATTTAAAGTTGCGGTACAGTTGCTACATGCGAATCCACAAAATGCGTACGAGCAATTTTGCAAACACCACCAACACACCCACCATAATGTCAAACTTGCGACACTGATGCAAAATAATATGCACCAGGCAGATTTTTTAAACCGCTTTTACCAACACATTGTCAACCTGTTTAAAGAAAAAGAAGCACTCGCAACGGACGAAGAGTTTGTAGCGCTGGTGTCCTATTTTCATAACCATATGGTCAATGTGAGTTGTTATGACAATTATTCGCACTCGCACAACGGCACACAAGTAACGAAAACCGGGAAAGAAGCGCGAACTGCTTCATTTGAGTACTGCATTCAAGAACTTCTACCCCAAATACAAAAACGATTGCGACAAGTGGAGTAATGGTTGTCATACATATACATATGAAATCTGGGACATTATATATATATATATATATATATATAGTACCGGGATAGGTGAATGTTTTGCATTTGTAATCGAGCGGATGCGCGTTGGTGAAACACTTGTATCCATTTTCATGCGAGCATATGGTGCGTATCGGTTTTGAAACGGTGAACGGGAAGGTTTTTGACTTCGTAACAAATGCGGGCGTGCAGAAATCGGGGCGTCACATCCGTGTGCAATAATTCGATACGTGCTTGCCAGTCCAAAAAATCTGCCGGTGAAAACAACTTTGTGGGCATATTATATTGTTATTATCCAAACACCTTTGTGTAACACTTAGATAGAGATTCGCACTGTGGTTACAATTCGGAGATGAAAAGTGAAATAAACAAATAGAGACGGGATTTTTACCAATTGCAATGGAGGATGTCACATATCAGTCGTAATAAATGTATCAAAAACGTTAGTTGACGATGGACATTATTATCTGCCACATATGAGTAATAGTGTATATAATGCGCAACACTCGCAAGAAACGAGTCTCCATTTATGAACATACCCTCCGCACAATATACCCACAAACAAAAGTGCACGTACTCGATGCAAGTATTAAGAAAAAATTAACGGCAAAATTTAACAACATTATCCCGCATTCGGTTCGTCCCGGGAAAACCGACAAAGAGGGATTGACCTATTTCGAGTTGTTTCGTGTGTTGAGCGGAAGTGACGACAGAAAGAACCCGCCCCACATGGTGTTTTTAAAAGGGGGCATGGTTCGCGACATTGTGGAAGGGAAGTCTATCGATGAGATCAACGACGTGGACATCATATTCACACGCCCGTTCAAACAGGTAAAATTCGGAAAGCCCGGGTTGAATGTGGCGAACGCTTCGTACGTGTCGTCAAAAGATGCTAGTCGGAACTACTACTACATCAAGGTTGGTGTGGACGACGCAAAGCACACCCACCACCAGAGCGTCGATGGAACAAATGCCATATTCACACCAGATAATTACTCGCACTACGAATCACCCTTAAACACACTGTTTATAAATGTTACACAGAATCGCAATCACCCAAATGAACTGGACCGCGTGTACGACCTAACGGGCGTCGGTTGGAAACACGCAAAACAAAAGTTATGGACAGTGCCGAGTGAGAAGTGTATGGTCGATCCCGACTGGTTGAAGAATGCCAAACTGTGGCGCTGCCTGAAGTTTCAACTTCGGGGGTACACCGTTCCCAAAAACGTGCTGCGCCACATTTACGCATATTGGATGAACCCGCACGCAGAGATCGACGCTTTCAACTGGGACAACATCTGGGGAAAGGTGGGTCTGAACGATTCGAAGAAGCATTCGGCAGAAGTGTTGCAGCACAATTTGGTCAGACTGTTCGCAATCGTGTGCCAAAACTTTCGACAGTTGGCGTATACGCCACACCATGCAGCAGCGTTTTGCAAATTGCTGTTGCGACACAATGCGTTCACCGTCATCTCACGATTGAACGACCTTCGCAAAATACGAACCCATCACAAAACACTCAAGCATAGCAAGAAACCGTCTCGCTTGTCATCACGTATTACAGAAGATTCTACCCAAAATACAGAAGTGCACTTCTTACTGAACTATGTAGAGAAAGAAGGGAATCGCACGCTCACAACGATTCCATATATCTTTAATCTGGTGCTGTTGCTGGTGGATATGCACGTTCTCACAACGTTTCACCACATGTCCTTGCGCTACAAACTCCTGCCGGAGATGGTGAGTGTGTGCAACGTCGCCACTTTAAAATTACACACGCGCACCCCGACGCAACCCGATATTTGGTCGATTCACCCATCACACCCGAAGGATGTCAAAGACGCTTTCAAGACCGTTGAAATGTGTTGCATCGGTACTGCGAAAGGTACTGCGAAAGGTACTGGAAACAAGAAACCGTCCAACGTATCGGTTCTGCAATTCTGCGAAAAGGTGCTTGCGTGCTCGGGTGTGAAAGATGTATTCGCAAATACACCTATTGTAGAGCAACTATTAAAATACGAATCATTAGATTTTAAACCGGATACATCGGAAGTGCATTTTTTCATACAAGTGTCCTCCCACCAGACCGTTGAAAAACAATTGAAAACGTTGTGTGGTGCACTCAATATTGGGATGCACTGTTTGCCACGAGAAGGCTCGTATCTATTCGCAAATCGTATACACTGTTGCTCCATACAGGATGCGCATTCAGTAATGCATTGTAATAAACTGTTGGGTATGAAACAGTTTGTATTCTACGGGTGTGCCAACTACGTGTAAAGCGGGTGAGGTTGCATCATACATTTCAGACACGAATCATATTGTTATTTGTTATTTGTTATTTTTAAAAAAATGAATCGAACACTCATATAAACAGGGTGTGTCACACCATCATTAAAATATTTATCCACGTTTTTACATTATAATATTCTACAATGCAAGTGTTTGTGAAGACCCTCACTGGCAAGACCATTACGCTTGATGTTGAACCGTCAGATACAATTGAGAATGTGAAGACGAAGATCCAAGATAAGGAAGGAATCCCACCAGACCAACAACGACTGATCTTTGCTGGAAAGCAACTGGAAGACGGACGAACCCTGTCTGATTATAACATTCAAAAAGAATCCACACTCCACCTCGTCCTCCGTCTGCGTGGTGGTATGCAAGTGTTTGTGAAGACCCTCACTGGCAAGACCATTACGCTTGATGTTGAACCGTCAGATACAATTGAGAATGTGAAGACGAAGATCCAAGATAAGGAAGGAATCCCACCAGACCAGCAACGACTGATCTTTGCTGGAAAGCAACTGGAAGACGGACGAACCCGTCTGTTATGATTTGCGTGGATTCGGTTTAATACATATTATAGTATATAATTTGTAAAATACATTTCCAAAATATATAATAAGATTGTAGTCAGACCATCGTTACTACATATTTTTTGCGTGACTCAATTTAGTACGCGTGTAAAAAAGTGCAAGTGTATAAAGATATTCGTTGGAAAAAACTGGTTGTAAATGATATTTGGAAAGAATGGATACAAGACTCGTCGTCAATTAAAATGAAATGTTGACGAGTGGTTGTGCACGTGCCGTGCACATACCAATGTGAATGTGTATGACTGAAAAATCAGTGTATGAATCGGTTTGTGTATATACGTCACAACCGTGTATGTTAAAACTGATTATTACAGGACTCCTTCTGTATTCTCAACACAACGCATACTAACACGACATCCAATGAGTACGAAGACACTGCAAGCAGAGATGACGGCGGTCTCGTTTGCGACATTGGATGTGGTGTAACGAGGGGGACAACATCCGTTCCGACCGGTTCACCAGCGGACGAAGCATTAAAAACACACTTGCAGTCTGCCTTCGGGTGGAGACCAGATGACATCGTGTTAGAGATGTACGAGCCGTGCAAGTATGTGATACTGTTTGATACTGCCTCAATGCGGTTCATCCGGGAGGAGTGTAGCGTTGCCGAAACCACGACGGAAGCAGATAAGACTACGGTTCAAAAGGAACTGCGTGCGTATATCAAACGATACACGATTCCGGATTTGGATCTGAATGAGATCTATTCGCATTATAACATAATTACGATATATAAAAATGCTTTTAGGGATTGCACATCGTTGACGACGATTGCTATTCCGGACAGTGTAACAGCGATTTGTGACACCGCTTTCTGGGAGTGCACCTCGTTGATACGGTAAGTGTTGACAGTAGTAAGAGGATGATTGAGAATACGATGTTGAGAATAATTATAAGATATAAATTAGGATGGTTGTCAGTCCATAGTTAACAAACTGACTCATAGTTGTTTTGGTTTATAAAAAACTGATTACTAACAGTATCCTTCTTTTTCTCAACACAAACTAACAATACATCAAATGAGTACGAAGACGTGCCAAGCAGAGACGACGACAGTTGTATCTTTTGAAACGGTGGACGGTTGTACAAGCGGGACAACATCCGTTCCGACTGGTTCACCAGCGGAGGGAGCATTAAAAACATACTTACAATCTACCTTCGGGTGGAGACCAGATGACATCGTGTTAGAGATGTACGAACCGGGCAAGTATGTGATCCTGTTTGATACTGCCTCTACGAGATTCATAAGGGAGTGTAGCGTTGCCGAAGCAACGACGGAAGCAGATAAGGAGACGGTTCAAAAGGAACTAAACAAGTATATCAAACGAGACCAGATTCGGGAGTTTGATCTAAATGAGATATATTCGCATTATAACATAACGACGATTGGTAAATTTGCTTTCTATCAGTGCGATTCGTTGACCACGATTGTTACACCGGACAGCGTGACAGCGATTGGTAATTATGCTTTCTGGGAGTGCACCTCGTTGACCACGGTTGCTATCCCGGACAGCGTGACAGCGATTGGGACGAATGCTTTCTATGATTGCACCTCGTTGACCACGATTGCTATCCCGGACGGTGTCACAGCGATTTGTGCATTTGCTTTTACAGGTTGTATATCGTTAACCACGATTGCTATTCCGGACAGTGTAACAGATATTAGTCGTGGTGCTTTTAGGGAGTGCATCTCGTTGACCACGATTGCGATCCCGGACAGCGTGACATCAATTCGTGAGTATGCCTTTGAAGGTTGCACATCGTTGACGACGGTTGATATTCCATCCAGCGTGACAGCAATTCGTGACACCGCTTTTAAAGGTTGCACATCGTTGATATAGTAAGTGTTGACAGTAGTAAGAGGATTTATAATATTGGGATTGTTGTCAGGCCATAGTTCAGATTGATGTGTATTAATGAAATCAATATATTATCTTATTCTGATTACTTTTGTTTGACTGCAAGCAAGTCGTAATGTATCTTCCACGTGCCACAACTGGAAGTGTATATGAATGATTGTTACAAAAATCTAATAAGATATATATTGGGAACGAAGTTAATACATTCAAAAGGAATTTCCCACACTTCACCTCGTCCTCCGTCTGCGTGGCAGTTGGTACTAAACAGTAGGCATTATATTTTTTACAAGGACTCAACACGTTCGCATCACACGTCGTTTACATTATTATTAATTAGTTTACTTCTCATACAGTTTACTTCTCATACACACATAATATAATTCAAAATCAATCGATAAAGTTTGCGCCAAAGAACGACTGCTTATCGACACAAACTTCTTCGTATAGTTCATCCAGTTCGTGACACAACTGTTTGCCTACAGCATATTGTGCTTTCGATTGTGATTGATCCACGTGGGTCAGTTCGTTGAATGAGTCTTGGTGAAACGACTCGTTGGATTTTGACGTTTCGTCAACAAATTCGAGCACTTGTTGCTCACGGTCGTTATTTTCTTGACAAGTACGAATCGTATTCATTTTGGTTACAAAGTAGTCGGTGATAAAACACAGATCACCCTCGTCTTCGATATTCTGTGTCGAATACACGTGGTCGTGAGAAGTGGAATCGATGTTTTCCGCAGTGGCGACAGTCACTCCGTCCGCGTCAAACGGGGCAAGAATGACGGCTACCAATAAAACGGATACGACACTTTCTAAATACACCTTAATCGAAGCAATCCGTTGGGTGTTCACGGTCGGAGGGTCCTCATCTTCGGGGTCTGCTGCGTCGGAAGCGGCTTGGAGGTCTGCCGTTTCGGCATCCGCATATGTGCCATTTTTCTCGGGGTCGATCGCGTCATTAAAATGCCCCTTGATGTATTCCTGCCAGTAAGTGGGACTTTGTAGAACAAACATATGGTACGCTTTTTTGAAATCCAAGTCACAGTTTGTTACCTGCATATGTCTGGAGGCAGATGGCGTCGTTTTATAATCGGAAGATGCGGTGTAGGCCGAATTGGTCGGGTCTGTGCTGGGGTTGGCATCTATTTCGGTGTACGCACCACCCATACCCGTCGGCATAGACAGGCAATCGCCTGTGGGTGTGGCGTAATGGAACACGGGTCGATAGACTTTCGGACAGGACGACGTGGGGCAATCCGACGAGGCCGCGTGACTGGCATGCAAAATGGCATAATCGCCAAGGTACTGTGCCTCGAGGTACTGGTACGCAATTGTAATCATATGGTTCAGTTCTTGAATCCACGCCTGCCTTGTGCCAATATCGGTAGTCAAGTCATCGCTGATCGTACCCGACGAAGAACTATCCTGCCCAACCGTGTTGACCATATGGTAATTGCCGAGATGGTTCTTGATCTTATTGGTCTCTTGTCGCATTCTCTCAAGAACTTGGGCAACGCGAGCGGCGATCACACTTGCTTTGCGCACATCGTTTTGCAAGTTCTTTTCTTGATTCACCCGATCCATATCATGTTCGGCTTGTCTTTTTTGGGGACGACTCAGCGTACCATATTTGGAGTGAGTCGCAAAGTCAACTGTCAGGTCTTTCATTTTTTCATTTGTCTTTTTCTTCTGACGCAATACAACTTTACGAACTTGATTAATGTCGGCGATGCAGGGCATAGTAGTTGTACAATAAAAAAATATGGGGTATACACACATCTGTAGCAAAACACACACTTTTCAAAATTAAATTTGGAATCTATAGGATTGTTCGTAATTAAAAATGTACTGTATAGCATTTAATGGAATATATATGAAATAAATACAATCGAACGACTTATTCAAAAAATGAAATCCAATTCTATGAAATAACACATGCATACATACACATACACATACATATACACACCACCTTTCCCAAAAAGATAAAAACTTTTTTCTTTCCCAATAAGGTAAACAAACGTGTATTCGATGTCTTCGGTTTCGTTAAAAACATTAGAAACATTTAGCACCGACTTCAATGCGCAGTCGAACACGGTGCAGCACGTTGCGCGGAATGCCATCACCCACACCAACCTGTCCAAAGCACTCATCGATCCATCCCGGGCCGACACCCTCCACACGACGTTCTCCGATGAGTTGGACATCAACACCAAGATCTCCGACCAGAAGTCGAGCGGTCGCTGCTGGTTGTTCGGTTTTCTGAATGTGCTTCGGGCCCACACGGTCCACAAGTACGACCTGGATTCGTCTTTCGAATTCAGTCAGAACTACCTGTTCTTTTGGGATCAGTTTGAAAAATGCAACTATTTTTTGCATAATATGTGGGAGTTACGCGATCGTCCGACCGACGAAGAGCACGTCCGCGAGATGCTGAAAGAGCCGCTATCCGACGGCGGGCAATGGCATATGATTCAGAACATTGTCAGCAAATACGGGGTTGTGCCCGATTACTGCATGGAAGAAACGTACCAGGCAAACAACACCGAGCGTATGACAGGCATCCTGTGTGGTCGCTTGCGCGAATTTGCGAAAGAACTGCGCACCAAAACCATCCAAGATCCAAAACAAACCATTGAGACGATGCTGTACGAGGTGTACTGCGTGCTGTGCATGTTCCTGGGAGAACCACCGAAAACCATTCAATGGGAATACAACCCCTCTTCTGAAAATTGGGCAAAAGAGCAATGGAAACAAACCAAGAAACAAAAACAGAAAAACTCCACCACGCACATGACTTCTCGCTCTCAATCGGTGTCCTCGTCTGCGAAGACACCCCGTGGAGAACCCGCAACCACACCCAGTTCGGGTGCCAAAGCAAAAGCAAAAGCAAACACAAAAACACACCCACCATCCTCGCATTCCGGGATTGACAAGAAACCGTACGAACAATCGGTTTCGATGACGCCCGTCGAATTCTACCACAAGTACGTGCAGTTCCCGCTGGACGAGTACGTGACGGTCATCCATTACCCTGCCCGCGAGCGACCCTACCAGCGTCGGTTCACCGTCAAATTCTTGAACAATATGGTCAACGGGCGCAACCCCGAATTGCACAATGTCACCCTGACCGATTTCAAAACACTCACGCGGCGCTCAATCGATGCGGGCGAACCGGTGTGGTTCTGTGCCGACATCGGCAAGGACACGAGCACCAAGTTCGGCATCCTGGATCCCATCGCTTTCAACTACCAAAATGTGCTTAAATTCGACCCGCACTCGTGGGACAAGGGCGCGCGCATGGAGTACAAAGATGGTGTCCCGAACCACGCCATGGTGTTGCGCGGCTACCACGTTGACAACAAGCAGGCGAAGTGTCCACCACCGACGGTGCCGACCCCGAAAGCGGCGCACAGAGCGACGGGTGCTGCCACACGCCGACGGTCGTCAACGTCAGCCGGGATGAGCAAACCCACAAACAAAAGTGGCACACAGAAGGCACACCAAAAAGGAGGTTCGGTACGCCCACCAGATGTGCGCACTCACACCCACACCCGCAAGACGAACTGCGACGATACACAGCGCTGGTTGGTTGAGAATTCGTGGGGCGAATTCAGTGGGAAAGACGGCAACCTGGTGATGAGCGACGAATGGTTTGATCGGCACGTGTTTGAAATCGCAATACACAAGAAACACCTGAAAGGCATATGGAAAGAGTCACATCCGGATATCATCGAACTCGAAATGTGGGACGTGTTTGGCAGTTTATTTCACTGAATTGGGGTTGATTGATGCGAGGGACAGAGGGTTGCGGCGTGCGTGCCATCTGCACGATGCGAGAATTGTATTTATTTTTATTTTTTGGATGAATCAATAAACAGCAACCACCACCACACAAAGTTATCCAGCAACACCACGTGAAACACCGAATAATACATGCTGATTACGCCTAACCGGTCCTTGTACGCGTCGGCAGTCCGGAAGTACTTGGACATAAACCAGATCAACCCGACACTGGTGGTGAACAAGGACGCAAACATCCAATACTTGGTGTAGTCTCGCGTGATCCAGAGCATGCGAAACACCGGCACACACATCGCCCCCACGAATAAGGTGAGAAGTGGGTCGGCAAAGGTGTGCCGCATGTCTTGGTACTTGCGCATTCGGTACACCGAATAGATCAGATACAGTAGGCTGCACGCCGCAACAAAGATGCTGCACAAGTAGGCGATCTGAAATGCGTGCCGACCTTTCCACAATGCGGCAATCTGCCCTTTGTTAGAGAACGTGTAACACACCGCATAGACCACCGGCACGAGCAGCCCAGACAGAAGCACCCGCTGGAAAAAATGCTCGTTTTGCTTGCACACCCGCATCTCTTGGTCCCACAAACACCCGCTTGTGTAGGAGCACGTCTGCCCGTCTGCGATGCGCCCACACCGCGTTTGCAACTCGGCTTGCACCGAGCAGTCGCACTTGGGCGCACACACACCGGCGACCGCATTCCATTTGCATTGGGGCGACAAACACTTGTACGGGTGTGTGATGGCCTCGCACTTCTGGTGAATGTGCGTCGGTATGACGCACAACGCATCGCCCTCTTGCAATTCGTGCACCGGGCGGACGGGCAAGTGCGCATACGCGGCATCGTCGTTGCGGTTGGGTATCAGATACTTTTTGAAATCATTTGTCTGGGGTCGCATCGGGTGTTGCGATTCGTCATCAATGAAAACCATTTTTCGACTTCGTTTGTTACGTATGAAGCATACAAATATCTATTGAAATACATACGTGTATGGTACGCTCGTGTACCAAACTCATTTTTTCCGAAATGGTACACGATACGTCTCCGACTGAGTCGGTCGCTTCTTCCGCCACGAAGAATGTACGTGCCACCTGCTCGGCAATATACATTGCCAGTGCCAACATAGTGTTGCTCTTCGGTTAAGACGGACGACGATTCGCTTTCCCCCTGTGTACCCACCTTCTTTTTCTTTTTCTGTGGCGAGACGGTCATCTTGGGCAAATGCCTTTTAAAAATAGCACGGCCGTGTGAGGTGTCAGGGCGAAAGTTCCTTTTTTTTGTATTCGAAATCTTGTGTTGTCAACATATCACCATCATCTATCATATCTTGCGCAAGCTGAATGAGGTCCGATTTAAAATGACAATGACGAGGTATATTGTTTTGTATGTATAGTAACATCTCAACTACGTCTTGCCGTACAAAGAACGTGTCACGATATTTGTTGCGCACTTTTAGTGTCGGCATCCTCTTAAAGAAGTAAATCGACCAGTAACTCGACAATCAAGTGTTTGGGTGTATGTTTAAATGTTTCCACAAACTGTTCTTTGGTCATTTTCAGAACCTTGGCGACCGTAACCGTACTATTCTTCGATGTGAACAGTCGTGTCGGATTAAGATACGTGTGAAAAAAAATCAGTCATTCTATAAAATAGTTTCAAATGGTTTCAAATTGTGTGTGTTATATGTATTGGTGCAGAGATTTAATAAATATATGTGGTATATATATAACAAACTACACTTTTACACAAAATGAGTGCTACACATCGTTGTTCGAATTTACCGGCGGTTCTTCTGTTGGTGCTGGTTGCATTGGTTGCAATGGCATTTTGCGCATACGTGTCCTCATATGGGATACCCTCCTCCTCGCTACACACGGGAAATGAACACTTCACATCCGAATACAACTGCAAAGTTGCCGAGAACGTGAATATGCCCGACGGACCGGCTCCGCTGTGCTACAAGATGGGTGCGTACGACGGTCTGCCGCTCCAGACGTCGTGCTCGGACGGGGGGTGGAAGCACCTGCCGTGCG
>Ga0209195_1001466_pt1 | contig 15946 bp, 11 predicted proteins | sample COGITO_mtgs_1004_3_FD_184788 | JGI IMG/M metagenome (GOLD analysis project Ga0209195, IMG submission 184788) | Pelagic marine microbial communities from North Sea - COGITO_mtgs_100420 (SPAdes) (version 2) | ecosystem: Environmental > Aquatic > Marine > Epipelagic ...
TTATACATGTATGTGCAGGCCAGATATACGCCAGGTCTCCATTTAGTAATAGTGGCAAGCCCTCTAAGCTTGATAATTTTAAAATTGAGCTGGTTTCAGAAAAAACCTATTAGCATGAGAGACATACATCAAATTACTAGTACAGAACTATTGGTACTAAAACAGCAGTATGACAAAGATTTTTTGAGATATTGGAGAAAACCTGATGGGTCTTCTAAATTCAAACCAATTTCAATGGATGCATTTAAATCGAGATTTTTTAAGCCCACAAAAGTGGGTATAAGTAAACTCCAAAATACAAAACCAAAAGTTTGGTATTGCGACACCTGTGGAGCGTTATGCCCACAAACTAAGGTAATAGCAGGCTTTGGCTTTTGTAACAATTGTATTAAAAAGGAAATCAATAAATAAAAAAACAATGGAATATATTTTAATAAACAGAGAAAGGGGATGCAAAAATTATTGCAGACTACAAAACAAGTTTTGAAACCTACACACTTAAAGAGCTAGTAAAAGCCTATAACAAGGAGGCCAAGAGTGGTATTGTTGGAGTACACAGGCAGGCTTTATACTTAGCAGCCCTTAGGCAGGAGTTTAAAGAACGTTTAAAAGAAAGCCCTGTATATTTACTAGACCACGTTTTGGGCCTGGTAGGGCCTATTAAAATCGTTAATGGGAATATTGTGATTAAGGAAAGTTTTTACGAGTAGTGTTGTTGCTCACCTTAAAGGTTTACTTAGGATATATAGTCTGTCATGTTTTTTAAATATTACCAAACTTATCCTTCATTAAAATCAAAGACTTATGGAGATATTAAATAAAATTTGAAAAATACACATAAACAATTGTATTACAGAGTGTTAATAAGTGTTTATAAATTCTTGTAAAAAATAAAAATCTAAATGGATGAAGTTATCCATTTTAATTAAATTGTATTTTATAAAACTACAAATATTTTAGATGAATTTAAATAAATCTACACTCAGATTTTCAGGTCATGACACGTTTAGTTGTAAAGAACAGTGGATTTTAAAAGGGCTTCAACTAATTAAAAATGAAGAAGATACAACCATATTTAAAGAAACTGAAGCTATATCAAAGTTAGGTGTTGGTAAGAATATGGTAAGGTCAATACATTATTGGCTTCGAGCTTTTGGGATGTTAAATGATGCCGAAAAGATAACAGATATTGCAAAAAACCTTTTTGTTGAGAAGAAATGGGATAAATATTTGGAAAGTGAAGGTTCATTATGGCTATTACAATATTTTTTGTGTAAGACTGGATATGCTTCAATTTTTAAATTAATATTTAATGATTATTTCTCAGACAAAGCAACATTGGAATTTTCTGAGTTTCAAGTTTTAAACTTTATCAATAGAGAATTATCAAAAAATGGACAAAGTAGAGTTTCAGAAAATACTCTAATATCAGATTTCAAAGTCTTTATTCGAACATATGCTTCACCAACAAAAAATATAAAGACTATTGAAGATGATTTTAGTGTCCCCTTACTTAGTTTAAACTTGATTTCTGACACAGGAAGGAAAAATGATAAAAATCAAAATATTTATAGATTAAATAAAGCAACGCAAAAAACAATCTCACCTGAGATTTTTGGTTTTTGTTTAATAGATCATTTTGAATTAGAAAAAGCTATTAACTATGATAATATTATGAACACTATTGGTTCTTATCTATGTTTATCAAATGATGGTTTGGATGATATGATAGAGAAGTTATGTGATAGTTATAAGAATCATTTTAGTTATAAGAGTGATGCTGGAACTAGACAGATTCAAATCAAAAATGTAACAAAAGAGTTTAAAACCATTTTACTGCAAAAACATTATGAAATACAGCAATAATATTTCAACTAATATTGTCCGAGATAGTTCTGATAATACTTTCATTGATTTTGTAGCGACTTCAAATACAAAGGAAATATTTAATAGAATTTTCACAAATAATTACAGTGCTAACAAATCTTTTACTCTCATTGGAAATTACGGTACTGGTAAGTCAACTTTTTTGTGGGCTTTAGAGAAGAATTTAACAAAGCAAACCAATTATTTTGATGTTATTTCTCAAAATAAAAACAATATTTTTGATTATGAATTTATAAAATTGATTGGTGAAAAAAAATCTTTGCAGGAATCTCTTTCCAAGGTATTAAAATTAAGAAAAGACTATACTAATGAGAAGATCCTAGAAGCACTAGAAAAAAGAAGAATAAATGCTCTTAACCAAAGTAAGGGGCTAGTCTTAGTTATTGATGAATTTGGGAAATTTCTAGAGTACGCATCCAATAATAATAACACAGATGAGTTGTATTTGCTCCAACAAATTTCTGAGTGGGTGAATAATGATGAGCATGAAACTTATTTTATTCTAACACTTCATCAAAATTTCACTTCTTATGGTAAAAATCTTTCAAGTCAAGATAAATTAGAATGGGAAAAAATTAAGGGCCGGTTTGTTGATTTAGTTTTTAATGAGCCAGTAGAACAACTTATTTTTTTTGCTAGTAAAAAACTCGAGCAATTCAAAATTCCTTCCAAACTAAATAAAAATTTTGAGAAGCTAATGCTCGTTATAGAGCAGTCAAAACTTGTTGATTTTAATAAGTTAACCAAAGATCTTAGCAATGCGCTTTTTCCATTAGATTGGTTGTCAACCAATGTTTTGGTAAAATCATTACAACGTTATGGTCAAAATGAAAGATCTTTATTCTCGTTTTTGAATGATGAAACTAAGTTTTCTATTAAAAAGTCAAATCAAGAGTTTTACACAGTCTCTAATGTTTACGATTATTTAATTAATTCTCTAGCTACAGAGATTAATAGCGGAGAAAACCCACATCGAACCCAATGGCTTACAACATTAAGGGCTCTAGAAAGAGCAGAGTTGGTATTTGAAGATAATTATTCTGAAGCTGCGGAGGTTATCAAGACAATTGGACTTGTAAATTTATTTTCAAAGGCAGGGGGTTTATTTGATGAAACATTAATAATAAATTATTTTAAGCTCACTAGAGGTTTTGATGCTAAAGAAATTCTTTCAAAACTTAATGCGGCCGGTATTATAAGGTTTTATAAATACAGTAACAAAATAAATTTTCTTGAAGGTACAGATCTAGACTTAGAGGAAGAACTTATTAAAATAACCAAAGCTGTAAATAAAGATTTTTCTGTTTCTTTTGAAATAAAAAATAAAATTGATTTACCAGTTCTATTAGCAAAAAGATATTCTTTCGAAACTGGAACTAGACGTTTTTTTGAATATAAAGTATTTGATGAGTCTGAAGATTTAATAATTGCTGAGGGTGTCCATGATGGTTTTATAAATTTAGTATTTAAAGACTTGAGTGAAGAGGATATCAAGAAAAAATCAAAAGAATATCCCTCAAGTATTTTTGTATTGTACAAAAATGCTAAAGAAGTACGTAAAGAAGTTTTTACTATTCTTAAATATGACAAACTTATAGAATTACACAAACAAGATGTTAATGCTATTAAATTATTGAATGCTGAAAGACAGTTTCATACACAAAACTTAGAAAATCTTGTAATAAATAACCTTTTTAACAACAAAACAAATATTTGGATTTATTATGGTGCTAATCACCAAATACAAAGCAAACACAGACTTAATGAATTTTTATCTGAGATTTGTCATAAAATCTACAAGCAAACACCTGTTTTTAACAACGAGTTGATTAATAAGGAATTTATAAGTACTCCTGTGAGTACTGCAAAGAAAAATTTAATAAAAGCATTATTAGAAAATGTAACAGAAGAGGACCTTGGTTTTCCAAAGGATAAATTTCCTCCACAGAAAGCAATCTACATAAGCCTTTTAAAAGAAACTGGAATTCACAAGTTTAATAAAAAAAGTGGTCTCTATGAGTTAAGTATTCCAAAGGACACATCTGCATTATATAATTTGTGGAAAGAATCCGAGCAATTCATTAAAGAAGCAACTACAAGACGTAGTTTGCAAGAGTTTTATGAAATTCTTGGAAAATCACCACTTAAACTCAAAAAAGGATTTGTAGATTTTTGGGTTCCGTTAATTTTAATTGCTAAATATCAGGATTTTGCTATTTTCCATAAAGACTTTGGCTTTATTCCTTATTTCGGTAATGATACATTTGAGTTAATACACAAAAAGCCACAAGATTATTTTATCCTTAGTTATAAATTACAATCTAGTGAAGAGAAATTATTAGAATGCTACACAGATTTATTAGGTATAGAAGATACTATCGAAAGTAAAGGTGCATTGTCATTATTTTTTTCAATCTATAATGAATTCACAAAAATTCAGAGAGCACTCACTAAATATGCAAAAAACACAAAAAAGGGAATGTCAGCTAATGCGTTGAAATTAAGAGAAGCCATACTTCATGCGAAAGATCCAAAGGATGCTTTGTTTGAAACTTTTCCAGCGGCATTAGGTTACACTGGCATATCAACAAAAAATAATCCAACCACTCTTGAAGAATTTAAGAAAGAGATTTCAAGTACTATGAGAGCAATTAGTGGTTCTTATCAAAGTTTATTAAATGATATTCAGATAGTTGTTGTTAATTCATTTAATTGCCCAGTGAGTTTAAATTTTTTAGATTTAAGGGATAGCATACAGGCTAAAATTAGCAGCCTTGATGAGTCTAAGCTTATCTTACCGCAATTACAATATTACAAGGCTCTAATTCGTCCTTTTGATGAAGCAAAAATATGGCTTAAATCTGTTGCCTCAGCCTTGGATTACAACTTAGATGAATTATCAGACAGTGATAAACCTAAGTTAATAGCTAAGATTGAGGATTTTTCTATTAGTTTAATAAAAGCATGCGATATAAATGAGTTCAATAAAAAATCAAATCATCGTAATGTAGAGGCTGTTAAATTTGGGATTTATAATCAAAAAGGAGAGTATAAAGACGCTATTGTTTATAATAAAAACAATAACACAAAGGAATTTAAAAGTATAAAAAACGATATTGATAAAAGATTATCTAGTTTAAGTGATTCTGATAAACAGTCACTTTTATTAGAATTACTACAAAAAGAAATGAATATATAGATGGGAAGAAGAAAAGTAAAACATTTATTAGGTATTTCAGGTGGAAAAGATAGTGCTGCGCTTTCTATATATATGAGCCAAAAATATCCGCAACTTGATATAGAGTATTATACCTGTGATACAGGTAAAGAGTTAAAAGAGACCTATGATTTAATCGGTAGACTAAATTCGGTACTTGGAAGAGATATTAAGCTATATAAGTCAATGGATGAGGATAACTCCCCTATGAAAAATCCATTTGATCATTTCTTAGCCATGTATGGCGGATATTTACCATCCGCAACGGCAAGATGGTGTACTAATAAAATGAAATTAGAACCATTTGAGGTAAATGTGGGTAATCAGCCAACTATTTCTTACGTAGGGATTCGAGGGGATGAAAATAGAGAGGGATATGTATCAAAACGTGAAAATATTCAAACATTATTTCCTTTTAGAAAAAACATATGGAGTGAGGATGTTATTAAAAAATTGCTCTCTAATTCGAATATCGTCCAACTAAAAAAGTATTACACAGAAAATTCTAAAGAATCAGTTCTACAGAATATTTTAAAATACTTAGAACAGCCGATATCTCCCAGATTTACCCAGACTCAAAAATTAAATGCATTAATCGATATAGATGTAAAGTTGTTTAATAAAGTGGTATTTGAATTTTTAAAAACAACGGATTATCCCATTGGAAAACTCAAAGAGTTTCCGTTAATTGAAAATGATGATGTAATTGGCCTTGATGATGTCTTTAAAATTCTTGAAGATTCTGGAGTAGGGGTCCCAGCATACTACAAGCCAATTGAATATCAAGTTGAGATAGATGGTGAAATTAAAAAGGGAACGTATTCTAGAAGTAGGTCTGGATGCTTTTTTTGTTTTTATCAACAAAAAATAGAATGGGTGTGGCTATTAGAACAACATCCCGAATTATTTGAGAAAGCTATTACTTATGAGAAGGAAGGGTACTCTTGGATGGCTGAGCATCTTGAAGATTTAAAAAAACCAGAACGTGTTAATTCTATTAAAAAAGAACATTATTTAAGGATGAATAGGAAAAATAAAAACTCTAGAACAGGACAATCTTGGCAAGATGAAATTCTCGATGCAGAGGGAGATGGTTGTGCAAGCTGTTTTATTTAATTTAAAATAATTATTATGTATTTCACTTTAGTATTTAAAAATAATTCCAACGAAGGTCCAACTGTAAGTTACGATGTATGCTTTCATCCCTGTGCTGTATGGTATAATAATGGAGAAGAGGTGTTAATACCAAATTCTGAAGTACCTTCATATAAAAAAGGCTATTTGTCAGCATTAATTTCAAAAGAATCAGAGAGTGGTTTTATTAAAAAAGACTTTAGTAATTTTAATCAAATTTCAGTTATTTGTCACGAACAGGGGCACGGTGATGAGAATGATTTGAAAAATCTATTAGCAGATATCAAACAAGAAGACTTTAGTTATATTGTGTCAGGTAATCAAAGTATTTAAAAATTATCAAGATTTTTTTTGTAGTAAATCACTTGAGTATGATTAGGTCTATTCCATGTGAAATCTTCATCAAAATAGCAAATCCAGTCGTATAAAATATTTACAATAATTTTTTCTTTTATTTCAAAATTTCTTGGTGTAGGAACTGTAGTTGTGTTTTCTCGTATCCAATTTACTACCTCTCCATATCTTAAAGATTTTCTGGAAGAATTTTTAATGAAATCTTTTAAAGAAATTATAAAAGAATGATTATTAAATACATCACTAAGATAATTATTGAATTCAGTTTTATTGAGGTTGTTAGGAATATTGTACAAAACAATATCATGGATTGCATATATTTTTTTGTCTTGTGATAAGTTTAAATCACTGTAGACGTCATATAAAGAATCTACAGATTCAGACATGGGTAATTGTGATAATAAAAAAGCATCCTCTTGATGCTGTTTTGTCTCCAATTCTATATATTTAATTTCTCCTTTTTCTTTTTCAATATCTACCAACCTTGATAGTTTCTCAAAAAGGCTATTAGATACATATTCACTTTTATTCAAAATTCTTTTTAAATAAATAATATCATTTACTGAAATATTAGAACTTATTGAGTTCAACTCAAAATTGTAATTTTTATCTCGAGACTCAAGCCCTCTTCCAGTAAGATTTGCAGAGCCTAGAAACACATCATTAAAATTATTCCAAATGACTTTAGCATGTAATCTTGTATTTCTATATATACTAATTTGGTTTTTTCGGCAGTAAATAAATAATTTTTCAAAATCAGAAACTCCTAGACATAAATCTTTAATTTCCCAGCGAACGATTATCTGTTTTATATGTCCAGATTCATTAAGTTTTTTTAACGTATCTAATTTGAGGTATGCTGAGAATACAATAATTTCCTCATTTTGATCTACAAATGATTTTGCCCCTTCAAATAAATTTTCACCACTTCTGTATAACATAGTTATCTTTTAATATGATAATGATATATTCGTACTTTAAACACGAATATATGATTTATCCTGAGTTTTTCCCCGAAGATAGAAAAAATGAAATTGCTGAAAAAAAAGTATTTGACCAATTAAAGAGAATTTCAGACAGCTATGATATTTTTTATTCCAGAAAATTTGTGACAGATGGTGTGGGTAAAAAGCCAGAATATGAGGTGGACTTTATCATTGCTATTCCTGAAAAAGCAATCATTTGTCTAGAGGTTAAAGGGGGTGTAATCAACTATTCCGGAGCGAGAGACGAATGGACTCAGAATTCAAGAATCATGTCTAAAAGGCCTGATTCACAAGCGTCATCTGCTTCACATGCTCTTATCAGAGGATTTTCGGAATTAATTGGCGATATGGCAATAGGCTGGGGTTTGTGTTTTCCTGATGGAGACCTTAGCTCTAAGGCATTACCCACCTCTATAGATTCTAATCAAATAATAGACCAGTTAGGGGTACTGCATATAGATAAAGCCCTAGAGTATCTTTTTGATTTTGTAAAAAAGCAAAATTCACATAGGCAGGGCGCTAGGCGTTGGATGTATAATAAATTTAAAACACAATTGCTTAGGGATATTGGGTTTGTTCAAGTATTAAGCACAAGGGTTAAGTATAACGAACGTAATTTTATTGAGCTCACAAATACTCAGATAAACGTATTTAATCGCTTAAAGGGTAATAAAAATATCATTACAACAGGACCTGCAGGTTCTGGTAAAACAATTATTGCCAAAACCTTAGCAAAAGATTTACTTGATAATAATCAAAAGGTGCTTTTTTTATGTTTTAATAGAACCTTAGCAAATAAAATACGCTACGATTTTGACAGAAATGAAACTGGTATTGAGGTTGCAACCTTTCATTCTTTTGCTAGAAAAATTATAGATACCTATAATACTGCTTGGTGGAAAGAAAATAGTACCTCTGAAGATTTTTGGGAATTGGATGTGCCAGTAAAATTAGAAGAGTGTCTTCCTTTTTATCAAGCCAAATTTGATGCTATCATTATCGATGAAGGCCAAGATTTTAAAGAATTATGGTTTGAGTTAATTTTTAGTTTAGGAAAAAAAGGTTCTAGTAAACATATATTTATGGACCAAATGCAAGATATTTTTGGACATTACACGAAAATACCTAGCGAAGAGAGCTTTATAAAATATAATTTACCAGAGAACTGCCGTAACACAAAAACAATCGTAAACTACCTGTCTGAGGTAGTGTCTAAAAATATCGAAACCTTTGATAACAGTCCGGAAGGAGAAGAGGTGGTAATAAAAAGTTTTAAAAATCAGACAGAACAGCAAACGTATCTGCTTGATGAAATTAAATCTTTAACAAGAGAGCAGGGGATAAGCCCAGAGCAAATACTAGTATTGCTAAATTCTAGTAAAGCAGACAGTTGTTTGGGTGCTACTATAAAAGCAGGGAAACTAGAAATTAAAGCCTTAGATAACAAAGGTCGTTTTCAAAGAGATGCTGTAAATTATACTACCATTAATACTTTTAAAGGCTTAGAGGCTGATATTGTTTTTATTGTAGACACAGATAAAATACCTTTAAAACAAAAACACGAGAAGCTTTATACAGAAGCTTCTCGTGCTAGACATAAGTTGTATGTTTTGTCGGTTTAATTTGAACTCCAAACATCCATAATCTCGTTAAGGTTTATTCCAAAACGTCGTCTGAATCGTTCTAATTGCCCTTGATCTGAGGTTGAAGCTCTCTCCGTGTGTGCCCATGAGATAATAAACAGAATTAATGAGTCGAGAGCTTCTTCAAAATCGTAATTTAAGTTATCCCCATTTTCTGATACAGACAGGTCTCTTAAAGGCCCAATATGTTTTTCATAAAAAGGATGTGACTTATTTACCAAAATGACATCAAACTTGTTATCTAATGGTTTTATTTCAAAGAACTGTGAGGTATTCATAGGATTTGAGACAAACACTACAAATTGTTTTTTATTTGATTTAGCAAACCAGTCTATCAAACTTTTTATACTTTCTTTGTCACCATTAAACTCTCTGTAGTTTTCAAGAATACTAATCAGCTCATCTATTTCATCTTCATCTAAAGGAATGGTTTCTTCACATTGAGGACAAATTCCCTTCTCGTTAAAAGGCATATTATGTTCTGAACAAAGAGGTTCTGCAATTACATTATCACATGATTGACATCTCCCATCACTTAGTTTTATGTTTTCATGCCCTTCAACAAGACAATAGAGAATTTCTGCGCCACATTCTTCATTTGTACACTTGCCATTTTTAACACTTGTTTGCTTGCAATTGGGACAATTTCCTAGTTTATTATTTACCCGATCTTTTAAAATATTAAGCCGAGTTTCCATTGCTTCATTAATAGCCGACATAATATTTTGTATTGAAGCAGCTAATTGATACCTTAATTTAATATAATCAATTGATTGGTCCTCTTGATTATCTTTAATATATCTGAAATTTAAAGCATCTGTTTTATTTGCATTAACACCTAATAGCAAGTCTGATACTGGTTCAAATTGGACTTCAATTTTCCACCATCTGTGTTTTGGATCAGAGTAACCGTTATCAAGTGGATAATCAAAATGATGTATTCTTAGTTCTCGTTTAGCTCTTACAATTGAAATCCCTTGCACCTTACCGTATAAATCCCCTCCTATAAGTCCTTTTCTACCTCCTTTACTTTTGGGTGTGCCGTCTGGATACTGAATATGCTCTTTGGCATACGAAGCTTTAATAATGAATTTATGTATTTGGCCAGTGGAGTCTGTAAATGTTTCTGTTTTATCTGGACAAAATTTTTCACTAGTTGGTTCGCCATCATTATATTCATCCGATATAGTTCCAGTTTCTAAAAATAGAGGGTCAAATTTTCTAATAGGTCTGCATAAATCTTCTATAATAGAAGGGTAATTACCTTTTGGTTGGTTATATGCTCTAAAATTAATCGTTATACCATTGCCTATAAAATGTCTATAAATCCTTCCTAATCGATGTTCTAAATGGGTTATAATTGTGTTTGCTCTTTTGTATGTAAGTCTATCACAGTTTTTCCAATGAATAATTGTTCCTGAATTATAATTCTTAAGTTCAGGAAGATAGTTTTCAAAGTATTGTGGAAAAGAATTAATAACTTCATGTGGAGTATCTACAATAAGGTCATCTTCACCAAAATCATCATGGTTTCTGCCAATATGTTTAATTTTATTTTTTTGCTGCCAGGTATATACATGATATTCAGTTGCCTGAGAACAGCAAGCATATGGAAGCCCAATTCCAAATTTACCTAAACCTTCTTTGGCTCCATGATTTGTTCCTCCACCAAAATAAAGACAATAGTCAATAATCTCTCTTTTCTTACTGTCAAGCCGCATTCCTTTACCATTGTCAATTATTAGTATTTCATCTAATATTTGATCTTTTTGAATAAAAACGATATTGATGTCTACATCTTTTTCCGTTTTCCATTGAATAGAGTTGTCAACTATTTCTGCAATAGCTCCTATAGTACCAAAAGTAGGTACTGACCTCATAGAATTTAAACCTGCGCCTGTTAATGACATATTTTTTTGTTTTTTAATTTAATTCCAGAATTCTTCCCAGTAGGAAAACATAAAATCTGGTTCAGGAAAACCTAAAAGATTATCCTTTATGGTTATTAATTTATTTTTTTTATTTCCTCCATTGGCAGGCCCTCTTAAAGCTCTTCCAACTATTTGAGAATAAAGCACTATTGACTTTGTTGGTCTTGCCACAATTAATGTATTAAGTTTTGGAGCGTCAAACCCTGTACTTAACACACCATAGTTAATTAATACTTTTAATTGTCCTGATTTAAAATCAGTTATTGCCTGTTTTCTGATTTTAGAATTTGTTTCACCTAAAATCACTTCAGAATCTATATTATAGGCAGATTTTAGTAGTCTATTTAGTATAATACAGTGATCTTTAGAGCACGCAAAAACCAATATTGAATCATCCTTGTTTTCATTAATCTTGTCTAATATTATTGAATTGCGATGTGGGTCAATTGATATAATATTCAATTCTTTAGAAGATATGTCATCTTTATTTGATGCATTCTTATAATCTTGTTGGGTATAATTATGCTTAGTAAAATCAATTGTTACAGGGAGTTCTTCTTGCTCAATTTCAGCAAGTACATCTATTCCTTGAAGATATTCTAGAGGGTTTGACAGTAAGCTATCGTCAGGCTTTGTAATTCTTATAATATTTGACCCAAAAAACTCTGCTAACTCTTTATTTTCATTGTCACCAGTAATATAGTTTGATCGTCCAGGAGTTGCTGTTAAGCCTACTAATCTGCAGCCGTTAGTCTGTGTAACAAAATCTAAAGCTTTCTTATAGGTGTTAGCTAATGCTTTGTGAGCCTCATCAATAACAACTAGTTTAGTTTTCTCTATTAAATGTTGTTTTAAATAATGTAGTTTTAATTTATCTGGACTAGCCTTTATTATAGAGTCAAATTTTTGAAAACCTATAAATATTATCGATGCATGATCTTGTTGACATTTATATATTTCGTTATAATCTGCATCCCCAAATACTTTATAAGCATTTATAGGATAATCTCCTTTAAAACTCCATAAACTTTTAAATGTATCATAAGCCTGTTCGCAAAGCTCTTTGGAATGAGCAAACCAAAGAATTGTTCCAGGATCATGAGGGTAAGTAAGTTTAATTTTAATAAAATCAATAATTGATTCTATAGATGTTTTAGTTTTACCTGAACCTGTTGGCATATGTACTAATGCTTTTGCATCAGAATTAAAAACAATATGTTTAATTAATTTATCTTTTACTCTTTTTTGATATTCATGAACACTTAAAAATTCTTTGGGTATTAAATCTTTGTAATTTTCTTCATCTATTGGAACTGGAGTAAATGGAACGATAGTTTCTCGTGTTATAATCTTGGCAGCTTTTTCAGCTTGAAAATAATTACTATCAAGATTTAATATTGCTATAAGTCCAGATTTAATTTTGGATAAACTTTTTTCTAGAGAGGTAGTCCTTTTCTTAAAGTGTGATAAGCTATTGTCAATATTTAAAAACTCAGAAAGAGATTCAACTTGAGAATCTGATAGTCCTTCTTTTATAAAGAATTTTATGAATGCTTTATTATCAAAAATTTCACTATCTAATGATTCTACTATTAATTCGGCATAATTGATTTCTTCACCACCAGATAGGCTTTGCCTCATTTCATGAAATTTTTCAATACCCATAGCTACATTATCTCCAAGTACATTTTGAAAAATGTATCTGTCCATTCGTGATTTAATGAGATTATATAAAGGTTCTATATTATCATTCATGTTCAATAATTTCTAAATTATTATTTATTCGATCTATAAATCTAGAGATATTTGGGTCAGTCATTGATAATTTGGTGTAATATAAAGAAGACGCAAAATTTATTATAATTTTCTCAGAATCTATTTTATATAAATCATGAGATGTATTGATTTTTATAATATCATCACCAGTAACTCTATTAAATTCATGAGAAAATAAAGGGTGAAAAGGTAGTTTTGCTTTCTTAATAATAAATTTGTTGTTATTTACTCTAGTTACGGTATAACTTGTTGGCTTTTTTAATTCATCTTGCTTTGCAAAATACTCTCCTTTTATTTTTTCAAAAACTTCATTCCCAAGTTTAGAATCTAAATTTAGTTCTTTAATTTTATTAGTAAGTTCAATTTCTTCCTCTTTGGTAATTATACCATCATCCCATACTTTTTTGCATAGCACTTCATACTCTAGTAGTCCTTCCTCAACACTTATATTTTCATTTAAGGACCCTTGGGTTTTTAAGTCAATGTCATTTTTAATATTTTCATTAGTTATAATTTCCGAATAAATTTCTTGTTGTGAGATTTCTTTTATGAAACTTAAACTTATCTTATACTTTATAATGTTTTCTATTAATTTTTCAAAACTTTCTAATCTCTCCTTTTGAGCTCTCAAAATTTTTATTGATAGATTATCTTTAGATTTTTTGTTTAGCCTTAAAACATCTCTCAGTGCACTTAATTTTTCAGAATAATTATTGATTAAAATGTGAATAATGTAATCATTGAAACTGGAGTAAGAGTTGTTTAATAATGTATCAACTCTTTTGTATTTAAAATTTTGTTTATTGTATAAAAGTTGTTTGTTTTTTAGGTAATTTCTAAGTTCATTAGACACCCTATCCGGAGTAATTAATTCAGTATTTATTTTGTTAATTACATTAGCAATGTCATTTGCTGTAAATGAATTAAAACTTGAAACCATCTGGTTTATTAATTTTTCAATATTCATAAACTAATTCGAATTATACGGTTTGTATTTTTAATATCCGCTGCCATGAGCACATGAGAAATCTCTACAATTTCGGCATTGCAAGCACTACCAGTAGAAGCAACAAACTCCTTGCTTTTTAGCATTAAAAATTCTTCTGCTTCTTGGTCTTTTAAAGTAATACTTAATATATGAGGTGCTGTTACCACTTCTTGAAAATTAACAACGCCAATGTTGTTAGTTTCATAATACTCTTTTAATTCTGCTCTTTTTTTCAGTAGGGTGGTAGTGTTACTTTTAAACTCACTTAGAGCTAACTCACAGGCTTTACCTAGCCCAACAATTAAAGGTGTGTTGTATGTACCGCCTCTTAATTCATTTTCTTGTCCACCACCATGTATTAATGGAGTAAGGATTATGTTATTTCTTTTGTAAAAAACTCCAACTCCTTTTGGGCCACTAATTTTATGGCCAGAAAAACAAAGCATATCTATATTGTCTTCTTCTACATCTACAACTATTTTCCCAACAGCTTGAGTTGCATCACACAAAAAAGAAATGTTGTTCTCTCTAGCTATTTTACCAATTTCCTGAATAGGCTGTATAACTCCTATTTCGTTATTAACATACATTACACAAATAAGCAGCGTACTATTAGTAATACTGTTGGTAAGTTCTTCTAAGTTAATTAATCCGTTTTTATCAACGTCTAAATAAGTAACTTCATAGCCTTTGCTTTCTAAATACTCACAAGTTGCCAGAACAGCTTTGTGTTCAGTCTTTACTGTTATGATATGGTTTCCCTTGTCAGAGTTAGCTTCTACATAACCCTTGATACCTAAATTAATAGACTCTGTTGCGCCAGAGGTGAAAATAATTTCTTTATTGTTACAATTAATTAAGCTAGAAACTTGCACTCTTGATTTTTCAATAGCCTCTTTAGCTTTTTTTCCAAAAGTATGGTTACTCGATGCATTTCCATAAAAATCAGTAAAATACGGTAGCATTTCCGATAGCACGCGTTCATCAACTTTAGTGGTTGATGCATTGTCTAGGTATGTTGGATGTAAATTTTTCAGAAATGCTAAGTTAATTAAAAATATTCTTTGAGAATTACTTAAGTTAGATAAAATATTACAAATAAATCTAAGTAATTATTTGCATGCGATGTCAATTAAATTTCATTGACCTAACAATAGATTTTACTAGGATAATGATATTTTAAAAACATCTTAAAATCCAACTGTTTTACAATGAATCTTACTGTTGTATATCATTGTTTTTTTTGATTAAAAACTCAAATATTATTCTCAAGAATAATATTTTAAAATTCAATACATTTTTACAAATTTTTATTGATTGAAATCAATTGATTTTTCAATTGAACAATCATTGATTTGTCTTTCCAAAATTACAATTCTTCATTTATTTAATTTTTCAATGATTTTCATTGTATTTCATTGTTTATTTATTGAATTGTATCACTTGTTTTTTCATTTTATTCATTGTATTCGATACAAGTTTATATTTAATTGAAAAAGCAGTAGTATTACTTTTTATTTTCATTGATTTTCCGTTTCTTTGTTTAATGGAAAATAAATTTGTTTTGGACAAATATTTTGGTGAGCTCTCAGACCCCGATAGTTTAATCAATTATATATATGCACCTTTATTTTTAAAAACAAAAATTGATGTATTGTATTTTGATATTTTAAATTGGGAGAAGTATGATTTACTGACTATTGACCTTGGATTGAGCAGGAAGCATATAGGTTATAAAAAAACTGCCATAAGCTTTGTGCAATACGTATGGATTAAAATGGTTGAAGCATTAACTAAATATGGCTTCTCCTACGATGATATAAGAGCAATTAGAACAAAGTTGAATCAAAAATTGAGTTATTCCTTTAGCTCCAACCAAAAGATTGCACAAAATAAGGCGCTACAAACCTCAGATAACCACCAGGAATTTTATTTTACTGAATTTGAAAGGTATGTTTTATCAACTATTGCGAACAAAAACAATTATAAATTCTTTTTTTACAAAGATGCACCCGAAGATTATTTTGTGT
>Ga0209195_1001473_pt1 | contig 15901 bp, 21 predicted proteins | sample COGITO_mtgs_1004_3_FD_184788 | JGI IMG/M metagenome (GOLD analysis project Ga0209195, IMG submission 184788) | Pelagic marine microbial communities from North Sea - COGITO_mtgs_100420 (SPAdes) (version 2) | ecosystem: Environmental > Aquatic > Marine > Epipelagic ...
GCGCACAGACCAGCGTATCCTTATCTCTATACTCAAATATAATATCATCGCCATCTGCGCTTATGCCGTACCTCTCGCATGTAGCCTGAGTAATACTGCGCATCATCTGATGCCTACCTCTGCCTACTTCCATACTCGTTATCCCTATGTTGTTATTTATAACATTGTTATAAGTATTGCCTGAGTTGTATCGCTCGCCACAACTAAAGCATGTGCTCCACCCATCGTGGTTGGTCGATGCACCGTCACTGCTGCTGCACTTCTCGCAAGCATGATGCATCTTAGCCCATCCTTCACTCATTGTTCTGCGCCGTCCTCGCCTCTTCTAGCTTGGGGTACATATCCTGCAACGTACATGCTATGTTGTATACAGCGAACGCCTCCTCTATATTGCCTGAGTTCATTCCCATCATCACTGACTCTATTATAGTGTTGTACTCTTGCTGTCTCATACTAGCCTCCGGTTCAGCCACGCTGCTGATAGTCTGTCACTCTTAGTCTCTAGTATAGGCCACACATTAGCTGTCTTAGATGCTCGCAAGTCATCATCAGTAAACTCTCTCTTAAATCCAAAGCGATTATGTAAGCACCCGCCTGTCAGATTACAGATAATAGAGATCTGTTTAATACTATAGGTATCACCTTTCACCATACGTGGGTGGTTGCTCTTGTTTACGTACAAATTTATACGTTTCATGCTGCCTCCTTAACGAATACGCCGTCTACCATCTTACCTTTACGATCTTTGATGTCCTCATATGCATGATGCAAGCAGTCAAACAAGCTAAGCTTATTCCGTGCTGCAATATTAATGAGGACTACTATTATATCACCAATGTCATCGACGGGGCAAGTGCCTGCCTCAAGCGATGCCTTAAGCTCCGCTACCTCCTCTTCCAGCTTGGAAAATTGAGCCAGATCTGTAGAACCACGCACCAGATTGCGATCAAAATGCCACTGTAATACTCGGGCTTCTAGTGTACCTAATATCATTCGTCATCTCCCTTAAGGTCTTCGATGTATTCGTTTATGTACTCTATAGATATATCATGCACCGCACCTATCGCCTTCTCGACCAGCTTACCTATGGCCGCGTAGTCCTCATCAGCTAGGAACTGTAACACATCGGAATGATATGCGTTTAGTTCATGGATACTGGACAGGTACTCACCCACGAATGCCTCAGTCAGTAGCAGTGGATCGTCACGCAAGATGTCCAGCGTATACGTCCACGCATCACCTGCAATCTCAGCATCAGTGGACTCTGCACTTATACAAGGGAACGTCTGCTCCGCTAACTCTCTATCATACAGATTGAATATCACTACTTTCTTAGCCATCACTTCACCGCCTTAATTAAACCATTAGCCATTGTAACTTCTGCAAAGAACTCTCGGCCCTTGCCTGTAATGTGTGGACGATTGGCCCCTACCATATAGCCGTCACGTACATACTCCTCACCGAATAGGCTCGTCTCTATGTAGTCGAGCGGGTGTCCAATGCGTTCCTTTAATTCTTTCTTGCTGCTGTAGTTAAATACAATCATTACATTCTCCAAAGTTATAACATGTTATAAGTATAGGCGATCCCATACCCTATTGCAAATCCCACCGAAAATCGTACAAGTATGCTTACCATAGTCTTTTCCTATATTAATAACGCTCATAATTTACTTCTCCTGAACACGGCCAAGAACATCACCACCTACATGGCCGCCAACATTGCCAAGAACATCACCACTAACATCACCACAAACAACGCCATAAACAGTGCCCCAAACATCACCACCAACATTACCACGAACATGCTTATAAACATCGCCAAGAACATTGCCAAGAACATGGCCAACAACATCGCCCTCAACATCGCCAAGAACATCGCCATAAACAGCGCAGTTAACTTCTTTTAGTATGTAGTGACCGTTCTCACCTTTATCTAGTGTTAGATTCTCTCTTACAAAATCTAGTATTTCTTTATCTGTTAAACTACTCATCTATTCCTCATTATTTAATAGCATTGTTAGAAAAAGGACAGACTCCAAGTCTTCAGCCGTACCTGTCCAGTGTGGATCTATAGGTGGTTCTTGCCCAGCAGCGTAAGCCGCCTCGATTAACTCCGCCACCGCATCAATAAAAGTATCTTCAGTCATTGTTTATTCTCCAAAGTTATAACATGTTATAAGTTGATCACATTAATGCGCTCGAATTTATCAGAGTATCTAGCGGCCATTGGCCCATGCACGGTGATAGCTACATTGGCGCTGTCATTCTTACCATTGCACAACCCGCAGTCTATGCACTGAATCCCATCACTATCGGCTAGGCATTCTATCTCATTCGGCAGCCGATCACTAGCATCAGTTGTGACCCTAAAGGTACGCAATCCGAGACCATGCGCCTTGCTCGCAGCCTTTGGCGTATCGGCGCTGATCATGCACAGATCGGCAATACGCTTGTCGAATTTAGGGTGACCGATTTGGTGCGTGTAGCCAGTATGCATTGCAGGTTTAACAGTCTGCATCAGGTTCTGCCAGACCTCAAACGGTACAGCCGCAGGATCGCCATAGCTACCAAGTCGTAGCTCTCTGCCGCTGATCTTGCCCTCTGGTATAGTATCGGCATATGATCCCCGATGAAAGGATCGGTAAACAGATAGCGGCGCTTGATGTACAGTTACATAGCAGGCCCCGCCTAGTCCTTGGCGTTGTACGCAGCCGCCGCAAACGGATGCATCTTCACCGGATTTGATGGCTAAGTGCGGTTCAATATCTCGGCGCATTATCCAAGTCTGAATCATGTTACCCGTTTTGGCATTGCTAGTCTTAAGCGTAGCTACTGCGATAATTGGTTGCCCATCTAATACACTCGGCCCGTCATATATAATAAAACCATTCATAATATCACCTCGATTTGTAACATGTTATAACTTTATTGATAGGCGCTAAATACGCCAATGATTGCCCAATTTACTAGCGTAAGCATGACCATAACGCCAGCCGCCAGTGATAGGAATCCTGTAATACTTACAAGCGTTTGCTCCCGCTTATCGCGCTTTTGCTGCGCGCGTAGTGCCGAATTGCCTCGGTATAATTCTTTCATTGTGTCACCTCGATTTGTGTCTCGCGGAATGCCCACCTAATTTCAAGCCGTAACTCCGTTAGCCTAGTTTGGGTGGCCACATGTTTACGCGGATATAACTTTAGCGCAAGGTCATTTAGGGCATGCGCCGCAGCAGCATCTGACCTTTCAAAAGCTTTAGCGTCTTTATCACTGTTTTCGGAAGCTTTCCAGACTGCCTTCCAATACTCTTTATCTTTAACGTAACCAGAGTACAGGGGTTCTAGTGTGTCCATAAAGTCTGCATATGTAGTCATAATGTTTCACCTTTAATAATTGATCAATGTTAGGGTATAAGTTTATCAATCGAGACTGCTTAAGTCAAACAGCCTCTGTTGATACTCCTATTTGTAACATGTTATAACTTATATTGCGCTAAGCATATCTAATGCCATGTTTAAAGCATCGACTACTTGGGGATCTGTAACAGTATCGGCATGCGCTGCGATTGTTTTTAATGCTGCTTTCAGATCGTCAGTATCTACGGTCTCGGCATGGGCTGCGACCAGTCCTAAAGTTTCTACCTCGCCGCCCTCGCCCTCGCCGCCGCCGTCGCCCTTGGTGCCGCGTTGCTGCGCTTCAACTAGTTTGCTATCCTTAACGACCATGGCGCGTTTATCAATATCCAATTCCTTATGCATTTTCTTAGTGACTCTGTTAAATATTGAACGGATAACGGCAAGCGTAGGTTTGTCGGTGGCGCATGTTTCCCAAAGTGTGACCAGTACCTTTTCGGCCTTCTCATCACCGCTAACGAATGCGGCGTATGTAGCGCGGACTGTTTCGGTGGCGCGGCTTTTAATATCAGTGCCAAGGATTAATTCGTTAGCTAGAAACTTTGCGTCTTTAATAGTGATCATAATATATACTCTTTTAAAAGTGACTTGGCCGGGTGCCTTGTCTATGTCGGGTAGTTTAGCACCGTGGGCGGTGGGTGCAAGTAATAAATTCACTAAATGCAATGCGGAACTATACCGTGATAGCATAACAATATGCTTTCTTATTCCTTTTAGAACTATAGCTACAAAAGCCTATCAGATGTTATATCAATATATACTTATATATCAATAAGCTATCATCAACGATTGGGTATTCGTTTGAATGATGTAGGTCTGGCTAGTGGTCTGGTTATCGTTGCACCGTCACACACACCTAGGCGCCACAGAATTATAACATGTTACAACTATCGGCATAGTCTGTGTCATTATATAGTGTCATAGTCTGTGTCAATACATTGTGTCATAGTCTATGCCAACACCCCCACCCCCTTATTGCTACGTGGGCGAACTGGGGGGAAGGTTCAACGCTCTCTCTGGCGGGATTCTGAAACTTCCATGACCCTTAATCGTCTTACAATAGGGGACAGAGCCTTAATAGTAAATAGTTCTTTACATTTGCTTTCAAGTGTGCTATAATATATCTATATAGACAACAAAGTAAATAAGAGCACACTGTTATTTATATTCAGTGATTAACATACTCCTTATTACTATTCACATTGTCTATAACAACTATGTAATGATGTGTCGTGCATGTACCGACTGTGTCGATCATGTAACGGTAGAGGGTCAATATGTCAGAAGATGCTGCAATGCGTAAGAAGGTTAAACTCTTAAAGAAGAGTGATCCTTCAGAGTACGATGTTAATGAGAACTTCCTTCAGTTTGTCGCGTACTATGTAGAGACAGGCGATGCACGAGGGTCGTGGGTTAAGGCAGGGTACTCTTCCAATAGTGCTGGAAGTGCTATGTCAAGACTCAGAGATAACTGGCGTTTAGTTGAGTCAATGGTTAAAGAACGCATAGGTGCTCATGTTCCTATGGCGCTAACTGGTATCATTGAGTTAGCTCAGACAGCTAAGCAAGAGTCTATACGGTTAAAGGCACAGCAAGACATTCTTTATAGGGCTGGCTATGATAAGCCTATGGAGATGGTGCTGACGGACAAGGATGCTAAAGACCTTAAGGATGATGAACTACAGAAAGAACTACTGGCCATCTTAGGTAAGTCAAAGACTATAGATGTCCTTCCAGAAGAAATACACTAACTCTACCCTAAGGCGAGTCCATGCTACTACAATTTAACAGACGTAACTTCGATCAACTACAGGCTGAAGTCGAAGAACAAAGAATGCTTATAGCTAGATTAACTACAGCGTTAACGCTATCTGAAGCAGAACTCTCACGAGCTAAGCAGGTTAAGCCTGCAAGAAAGAATGCAACTAGCTCCTGAAGAGATAGCTCGCCTACCTAAGGAACAGCAGGTAAGGCTACTAGAACTGTTAAGAGAACAGAAAGATAGAGTCCGCTTTAACAAGAAGGACAACTTCAATCTGTACGAGTGGCAGAAGGGACTAGCTAACTCCACTAGTGATGCTCATCAGGTGTTGGCGATGTGTGCTAACCAGATTGGTAAGTCTACTAGTGGAGCTTATATCACAGCGTGTCACTTGACAGGTCTATACCCTGACTGGTGGAAAGGTAACAAGTTTGATAAGCCTATCTATTGCTGGGCATCGGGAGTATCTAATGATACAACCAGAGACATCCTACAGACAGAGCTGTTCGGCCTAGCTGAGAGTGAAGAGGCTTTCGGTACTGGTATGGTTCCTCTAACTCACATAGGTGAGAAGACAAGACGAAGAGGAGCAACAGGTAATACCTATGACAGCGTTATGGTACAGCATCACGATGTTAATGGTAAGCCTGATGGCTGGTCTCGTATTGGCTTTAAGTCTTATGAGATGGGTGAGGAGAAGTTCTATGGCCGCCCTGTTGACTGGGTATGGCTAGATGAGCAGCCGCCCTCTAACATCTATACGCAGTGTATCACTCGTACTGTAGCCACGAATGGTTATGTTATGATGACGTTCACGCCAGAGGATGGTATGACTCCTGTTGTCAATCAGTTTATGAATGACATCAAGAAAGGACAGAAGTTAATACAGGCTACGTGGGATGATGCGCCACACCTAGATGAAGATACAAAGGAACAGCTTTTAGCTCAGTATCCGCCTCATGAGAGAAAGCTAAGAAGTCAAGGTATTCCTGTATTTGGTTCTGGTCTTGTGTTCCCTGTGTCAGAGGACTCTTTAATTACTGAACCCTTTGAGATACCTGATCACTGGAAACGTATTGCAGGATTAGACTTTGGATACGATCACCCAACTGCGGTAACTTGGATTGCTATAGACGAAGAGAGTGACACCTATTATATATACGATACCTATGCAAGCCGTCAGGAGACCGCTATAATCCATTCTGCGGCCATTAAGCAACGACCTGCATGGATACCCATAGCTTGGCCTAAAGATGGCTTACAGAGCGATAAGGGCAGCGGTGTGAGCTTAGCGTCTCAATACAGGGATCAAGGAGTTAACATGCTGCATGACTGGGCGCGTAATCCTAAAGCCTCTGGAGATACAGGTAAGGGTAACAACTTTATTGAACCTTCAATCATGGAGATGTTACAGCGTATGGAGACAGGTAGGTTTAAAGTATTCTCACATTTGCATGACTGGTTTCAAGAGTTTAGATCGTATCACAGAAAAGACGGAAAGATTGTACCAATGAAAGATGACATCATGTCAGCAACTAGGTATGCTGTTATGTGCGCTCAATATGCAGTAGCAGGTAAAACACAAAACTGGACTGACTACAGTGATCGGTCACTTCCTATTAAGAACTGGAGTAATGTATAAATGGATAAAGGTATTACAAACGAATCGTTAGCAGAACTAGTTAACAGAGAGCTTAACGCTTCTGACTCATGGGCTAATGGAGACCTTGCGGATCAACAGGCAGAGGCCCTTGACTATTACTATGGTCAGCCTTTTGGAGACGAAGAGGAAGGCTTCTCATCAGTAGTTACGCGAGATACCTTAAAGACAGTAGAGGGTATCATGCCTTCGCTGATGAAGGTGTTTGCATCTGGAGATACCTTTGTAGAGTTTGAACCTACAGGCGCAGACGATGTAGCAGAAGCACAGCAGGCTACCGACTACCTGAACTATGTCTTTGATAAACGATGTGACGGCTTCTCTGTTTTATATACTTGGTTTAAAGATGCTCTTCTGATGAAGAATGGTCTTGTAGAAGTAAGCTGGGCGCAGGATGAGATATGTGACATACAAAACTTTACAGCTATTGAGCAGATTGAACTTGACGCTCTTGAAGAAGAAGAGGAAGTAGAACTTGTACACAAAGAAGTTAACGAAGAAGACCCCAATCTCTATGATGTTACTATTCGCCGTACTAACAATAGGGGTCGTCCAATCGTTGACTGTATCCCATCCTCTGAGTTTAGGATTAAGGCGCGAAGCAAAAGCATTAAGGATTCAGACTTTGTTGCTAGAGTACAAGACGTTAGTATTGGATCGCTAATTGATTATGGCTTTAGTCGTGAAGACATCTCAGAAGGTCACGGCTCTAGTTTAATTAAGAATCAAGTAGAAGATGCTAGGTTTGGAGACGTAGAAGAACCTAATGACTTTAGCAATGACACTGTTGTTGAGTATGTTAAGGCATGGATCAAAGTCTTTGACGAAGAAGACGAGAAGATGAAACTCTTTGTAGTCCATATGGTAGGTACTGCGGTACTTGAGAAGGAAGAGATAGGCGAGATACCTGTCATTAACTTGTCACCTATTATGATGCCTCACAAGTTCACGGGTGTTAGTATTGCTGACTTGGTTAAAGACATTCAAGAGATACGCAGCAAGATGTGGAGACATACTCTTGACAACCTAGCATTGTCAAACGCTGGCCGTTATGCAGCGGTAGAGAATCAGGTTAACTTGCAGGATCTTATTGACAATCGCATTGGTGGTATCGTGCGTGAGAAGGTTCAGGGTGCAGTACGACAGCTACCAGTACCACAACTAGGCAACGCTACCTTCCCTTTCCTTAATGAGCTAGAGAAAGAAAGAGAAGACAGAGCTGGTGTGTCTCGTATGACTCAGGGCCTTGACGCTGCTGCCTTAACTTCTAACACCGCAGCCACTGCTGTTAATCAGGTAATGACTGCTGCTCAAGAAAAGATTCAGCTTATTGCTCGCATCTTTGCAGAGACAGGTGTTAAAGAATTGTTCCTACAACTATACCGACTAAGCCGTACTAACAATTCAGATGTTGACATTGTAAAACTACGTGGTCGCTTTGTACCTGTTACCCCTTATGATTGGAAAGATCGCTTTGACATGACCGTCACTGTAGGTCTAGGTAACCAGAACAAAGACCAGCAGTTGATGCATCTTAACAACATCTCAACTATGCTACGTGGTATTGGCGAGACACGCTTTGGTTATCTTATTAATGCTGAGCATGTACATACCTTAGCTACAGAGTTCATCCAAAACGCTGGCTATAAGAACTCAGCTCAGTTTATTGGTGACCCTCGTGACGTACAGCCGCCTGAGACACAACCGTCTGCTGAGATGGTAGCAGCTCAGGGAGAAGCACAGAAAGATGTAGCTGATGCTAATCTTAAACAGGTACAAGCTCAGGCACAGCAGGCAGAAGCTCAGATGAAGCAGGCTGAGTTCCAGCTTAAACTAGAAGGGTTAAAGTTTGAGCGTGAGAAGTTTGAGTGGATGAAAAAGAAAGAAGCCGCAGAGCTTGGCCTTGAAGCACAGCAGAAACGCCCTGTAGGTATCGGTGATAGTAAACTACGAATGAGTGAGATGTAACTTGACTAACGAACAGAAAGCTAGTGCAGCGCGTGAGCTACTCCGAGGTGACCTCTTAAGTGAGGTCATTAAGGATATTAAAGTTAATATAGCAACAGCATGGGAGGTAGCCGAAGAATCCGAAGAACGTGATAAACTATGGTACTTACAAAAGTCAATAGATATGTTTAAAGATGTAGTAGAAGGTTATGTGTCTAACTATGAATATCAACAAAAGATTAAATAGTACTTTACTTTTGATTGTAAGTGTGCTATAATAGATACGTAGATTACTTAATTAACTTAATAGGAGACTACCCCAAGTGGATGTCGATAACAATACAAGTATTCAAAACGCAGTAGCCCAACTTCTTACGCCCTCCCAGCCGGAGCAAGTTGAAGAAGAAGTGCTAGAGCAAGAAATCCTCGAGGAGGAAACTCAAGAGGTCGCTTCTGAAGATGAAACTGAAGAAGAGGAAGACACCGAAGGCGTAGAGGATGACGCAGATGGTGACTCAGACGTGGGGGATTCTGATGAAGTAGATGATGAATCAGAGACTCAAGAGGAGACTACAGAAGATACGCTGCATACTGTTAAGGTAGACGGCGAGGAATATGAAGTTAACCTTGAAGAGTTGAAGAAGGGTTATCAACTAGAAAAGAATTACACTAAGAGAGTCCAGAAGCTACAGGATGAGTCTAAAGAACTTGAGAATCTGAAGACCAACCTAAGTAGTGAAAGACAGCAGTATCTTCAACTTATGGAACTAGCCGCTACTCAACAAATGGCGGAGGTTACTAAGTCCAAAGAACTGTTAGCTACGATTGACAAAGACGCTGACCCTGTAGGCTATGTACGACAGCAGTTGAAGGTTCAAGACATAGAGGCTAATCTACGTCAGAACATTCAGAGCTTTAAACAAGCTCAACAGCAAGCTGAAGAACAGAAGCAACAACAGCGTAATCAACTCGTAGCTCTGGAACAGCAGAAACTATCACAGGTATTACCTGAGTGGTTATCTCCTGACTTCCAGAAAAGCGTTATCGAATATGCAAAGGAAGCGGGTTATGCAGACTCCGACCTTAGTAATATTGTTACCGCTCGTGATATTGCAGTGTTGAACAAAGCACGTCTTTACGATGAACTTGTTAATAAGAAAGCTACCGTTAAGAAAAAGCGACAGCCTATTATTAAGAAGAAAGTTAAAGCGTCTTCGCCAGCGTCTGCACAAACACGAAAGGCTCGCGCCGTTAAGGAACAACGACAAAAGCTAAAACGCTCTGGTTCAGTGAAAGACGCAGCATCTGCTCTTCTATCACTAACTTCTTAATTATACTTTAAAGGAATATTACAATGGCTAATCCCGTATTTGAAACTTATGGTTCTACTGGCATCCGCGAAGACCTCGCAGATATTATTTACAACATTGCACCAACTGAAACTCCCTTCATGTCCAACATTGGCAAAGGCTCTTCTAAGGGTACTTACCACGAGTGGCAGGTAGATGATCTGGCCGCTGCTGCTAACAACTTTGCTGCTGAAGGCGCTGCTGCTGCCGCTGCTGACAGTGTTGCTACTACTCGCGTTGGTAACTATACTCAGATTTCTACTAAGACTGTTTCTGTTTCTGGATCTAACGATGCTGCTGATTCAGCTGGTCGTGCTTCAGAGATGGCATATCAGCTTGCTAAGAAAGGTATGGAGCTTAAGCGCGACATGGAAGTTGCTTTTGTAGGTGTTGATCAGGCTAAGGTAGCAGGCGCTGCTGGTGGTACTGCTCGACAGTTGGCTTCTGTTACTTCATGGCTGGCTACTAACGATAACTTAGGCGCTGGTGGTGTTTCTTCTAGCGGCGATGGTAGTGACATCTATACTGCTGGTACTGATCGCGCATTGACTGAAGACCTGCTTACAGACGTTGTTGAGAAGTGCTGGGTAAGTGGCGGTTCTCCATCTATCATCATGGCTAACGCTTTCCAGAAACGTGCTATCACTGGCTTTACTGGCAACGCAACTCGCTACAAAGACGTTGGCGATAAGACTATCGTTAATGCTGTAGACGTTTATGTCTCTGATTATGGCGAGCTGACTGTAGTACCTAACCGCTTCATGCAGACTGATACCGTTTTGGTTATTCAGCCTGACATGTGGTCTGTTGATACTTACCGTGACTTCCAGACTATTGATCTTGCTAAGGTCGGCGATTCCGAGCAGAAGCAACTCTTAGCTGAGTACACGTTGAAGTGTAACAACGAAGCATCTTCTGGTGCTATCCGTGATCTTACCGTTGCTTAATCGGTAGGAGCTACGTTGGCTGAGTTGTCTTTCATTAGGCAGCTCAGCCTTTTATTTATAAATAGGAGTAGATATGTCTGACGTTAAAACCCATATAATTAAGAACAATGACGGGACAATAAGCCTCGGCACTACTCAAGACTATTCAAGTATCTTTGATCGTAATCAGTACGAAGCTAATAACAATATCAACCGCATCACAGATAGAGACACCTTCGGACGTAAGGTTGCCTCAATCCCCCTCAATTTAATTAATGCTTGGTGCAAAGAATGGAACTGTTCTATGCAGCAGTTGTTTCACGACCCTTCTTTGAAGGCAAAGATGATGGCACGGCTACGCGATAGTAGCTACTTAAAACTCCGTACAGACCATGGAAGAATATAATGGCAGCGAATAACTTAGGAGAACTCAGAGCTTTAGTTAAAGACTGGGGAAACAGAACAGATATAGCTAATTCAGTTATTGATGCGTTTATAAACATAGCTCAGGATAGGGCAAACAGAGTTCTTCGTATTCCTGTCCTTGAAGGCTTTCAAACAATTACTGTAACAAATGGTAAGATGCCTTTACCTGCTGACTACCTTGAAACAAAAGCATTGACTATCTATGCTAATGGTAAGCCTGTTAGCCTAGAGCGTAAAGACTTATCTTTTGTAGCAGGTAGGCAATCAACAGGATGGCCTAAGTACTTTGCTCGTAAACAAAACTATTTCTTAATTGCCCCTATCAACGACACCGTAACTACCGCTGATATTTATTATTATTATGTAGCAGATAACCTAGTAGAAGATTCAGATACTAACTGGTTTGTTGAGCACGGTGGTGATATGCTTTTATATGGCGCATTAGTCGAGTTAGCTTTATATACAAAGAACACGGAAGAAGCAGCTCAGTGGGAAGCTAAGTTCAGAGGAGCAGCATCAGAAATCACTAAGATGGCCGATGATGCTGAATGGTCAGGGTCGTCTTTAGGAGTACTACCAAAGAGGTAAAAGATGACTGGATTTTATAAAGACTATGATGACGTATCTGGAGTATATGTAACAAGTGCTAAGGCAGAAGCAGAAGCTGCCGCCGCCTCAGCAGCAGAAGCCGCAGCCGCCGCTGCATCAACAAGAGCACTTACTGATGGAGAAGGAATAGATATAATCGGAAATGTTATTTCTATTGATTCGACAGTAGTTACTTTAGAAAAACAACAGACGTTGGAAAACAAACATATTGACGCGGGTAACTTTTAAAGGATTATAGAAATGGCACAAACAATACAAGTAAAAAGAAGCACAGCAACCGCAGCACCTACCGCACTTGCTAACGGTGAGCTTGCTTATTCGCATGTTGGAACTGTTGGCAAGTTATACATAGGCAGACCCGGCGGCACTGCTGGTGACATTGATGTTATTGGCGGTAAGTATTTCACAGACCTCACAGTAAAGCATGAAGGCTGGGGTGACCATAGTACAGAAGGTTACTTAGTAGCTACCCCTGCCAGCTACAACAATACCCAATGGGATACTGCTTACACTTATTCTCAGGTAGGTCACTTGCCTTTGGCCGGAGGTACTCTGACAGGTAACTTAGCTTTGTACAACGCTGTAAACCCCACAGTAACAGTCAGAAACACTGACACTACCATTGTTGCTAATCAACCTATAGGGACGTTTGAGTTTAGAGGCGATGATGATAATGGTAATGTTCTAGCGGGTAACATCCAACAGGTTGCTTCTGCTGATTGGGGTATTGGCTCTTATAACTCTGAAATGGTTTTCTCTATTAAGACAGGCGGCACTGGCGGGCCTTTTGAAGAGAAGCTAAAATTACGGTATGGCGGCGTTGATGTAAGCGCAAGCTCAAACCCTACAGTAACAATTAAAAGCACTGACACTACTGTATTTGCCAATGACGTTATTGGTACGCTTGAGTTTAGAGGCACCGATGACCAGACTGGTGGTGTATTGGCTGGGCATATTCAGCAAAAAGCAGCTCAAGGAGCAGACTGGGGTACGGGTAATTACGGCTCTAATATGTCTTTCTCTATTAAGGAAGCTGGCAATGGTGCTCCGTTTGTAGAGAAGCTACGTTTACAAACAAGTGGTGCTGTCCTAACGGGTGACTTAGCAGTATCAGGAACAGTAGATGGTCGTGATGTTGCTACAGATGGTACTAAGCTAGACACTGTTGCAACCAATGCTAATAACTACACATTAGCTAACCTTAACACTCATCTTGCTGGCGGTGTTGGTAACATTGTAACAAGCGGTTACATCCGTGGCCCTGCTGCAATGGTTATAGACCCTGCTGCTCACGCTGATGCAACAGGCTCCTTAACAATCCTTGGCGACTTAATTGTTGAAGGCACTACCACTACCGTTAACTCTACTGTTGTGGAAATTGCAGACGAAACTATTGTACTTAACAAAAACCAGACAGGAACACCCCTTGCTACTTTGTCTTCGGGTATTTCAATAGAGCGTGGCGATTTAACTAATGCTGGCCTTTTATGGCGTGAAGATAATGACGCATGGTATGTTGCTGAAGGTGGTGGAGTAACTCATAAACTGCTTCACGCTAGCAACTGGTCAACTGCTTACACTGGCGTGGTTGATGGCGGTTCATTCTAATAAACTTTAACTCCGCGTATATACGCAAATCTGGAGAGCCATATGGCACAAACAATTAAGTTAAAACGGTCTGCTACTTCAGGGGCCGTTCCTACCACTGCTTCGCTAGAGCTTGGCGAGATGGCTATCAATACCCATGATGGCAAAGTTTATATCAAGAAAGACGATGGTACTGAAGCTGTTGTACAGATTGGTGACCACGCGAGTGCTGGGTACTTTCTTGCGTCAGACTACACCAACGTGTTTAAGTCAGGCTCTGAAATTGCTGGGTCACAGGATTTAAATAACTACAGAACGACAGGCTATTACGCTCAAGATTCAAACGCGGATGCAACAAGTGGTTCTAATTACCCTGTTATCGCTGCGGGTATTCTTGAAGTTATTAGTGGTGACCAAGGTAATGGGTTACAAACTGAGCAGCGTTACTCGCAATACAACAATAATGATAAGTACGTTCGTCATTATTATAACGGTAACTGGACGGCTTGGGCGAAGCAGTGGACTTCGGCATCAGACGGCTCAGGCTCAGGGCTAGATGCTGACTTGCTTGATGGACAGCACGGTTCTTACTACTACCCTGCTAGTAACCCTAATGGTTACACCAACGACCAAACAGCCTCAGAAATACTGACAGCTATAAAGACTGTAGATGGTTCAGGCTCTGGGTTAGACGCTGATACTGTTGATGGTTTACATGGCACAGACATTGTTGAAACGTCAGACACTATTTCAGGAAATTTGGATACTGAGTATGATGCTCAAATGTTTAGTTGGTCAACGACCACCACAGGAAAACCTGCTGATGGCTATGGGCAAGGTATTAGCATTGTTAGTAGTGGTAAAACACACAACAACAGCAATAACTGGATTACCCAGCTAGGCTTTGGAACTACTAATACTACCTCATACTTCAGGACAAAGGTAAATAGTTCGGGATGGAGTGACTGGCGCACTATCTGGAACTCTTCAAATGATGGCTCAGGCTCTGGATTGGATGCTGATTTGCTGGATGGTCAGCAGGGTTCTTACTATGCGCCTGCTAGTCACGTACATAGTTATCTTCCATTAGCTGGCGGTACAATGACCGGCACGTTAGATTTAGGTACACAAAACATAAATGTGGACACTAACAAGGGGTTTGTAAACTCCGGCAGCTGGACGCGCAACCAAACACCTTATGGTTATATAGACTTTGGCCCAGCAAACAGTGGGCATGCTCACATTTACACTGACCGAGGTAGCTTTTACTTTAATAAGGAGCTTTTGGTAAACGGCGGCACAGTCTGGCACTCAGGCAACGATGGCTCAGGCTCAGGCTTAGATGCCGATCTGCTTGATGGTCAACACGCTTCTGCTTTTGAACCGGCTAACGGTACAATTTTAAAACGTGGTGATGACATAACCAGCCAAGATTGGAACACTTATGTCGATAACACAGAGGCCAGTTGGCGCACTGTTACAAACCACACCGGCGCAAACAGGCCGTCTAGTGCTTATACATACGGCACTGCATTAAGTTTTGCTGAAGCAGGTCAAGCAAGATTTCAGTTATACGCTCCAGAAACTTCTTCCAGTGGAGGCACTACTGCTGGCTTATGGTATCGAACAGGCTGGAACACAAATTACAGACCTTGGGTTCGCATATGGGATAGCGGCAACGATGGCTCCGGCTCTGGGTTAGATGCTGACTTATTGGATGGGCAGCAGGGCAGTTATTACTATAGTTCAGGTAACCCGCCACCTTTAACTGCCGACCCCACTCTAACTTTGACTGGAGATGTTACGGGTTCTGCTACGTTTACCAACTTAGGCAATGCTACATTAACTGCGACAGTCCTTGACGATAGCCACACCCATTCACAAGTGTTCATACCAGATACTCGTGGAGCGCAAAGAGCGCCGAGCTACTACCCTGATAAAAACGTCTCTTTCGATTTTCAGCAAAACACTGATACTTTAGCTGGTGGAGATTCTTGGAATGTCCTTCAGACCGTTGCTCCGTGGTCAGTTTATGACTCAACCCATCGTCAACAGCAGCTTGCTTGGACTGGAACTGGCGGATTAAAGTTTCGATACGCAACTAGCGAAAGCGCGTGGGCAGGGTGGCAAACACTTTGGACTTCTGGCAACGGCGGCTCAGGCTCTGGCTTAGATGCTGATACTGTAGATGGGGTTCAAGCTGCTTCAATGGTGCAAACCACC
>Ga0209195_1001486_pt1 | contig 15816 bp, 17 predicted proteins | sample COGITO_mtgs_1004_3_FD_184788 | JGI IMG/M metagenome (GOLD analysis project Ga0209195, IMG submission 184788) | Pelagic marine microbial communities from North Sea - COGITO_mtgs_100420 (SPAdes) (version 2) | ecosystem: Environmental > Aquatic > Marine > Epipelagic ...
GTGTAATTTATATTTATTTGGTGAATTACCGTTTATCATATTATTAATATGTGATATGGATATGTTTAAATCTAAAGATAAATCTTTAACACTTTCATATTTTTTATTATTTAATTCACAAAACACTTTTCTTCTTTTTGATTTAGACATTTTCAATCTACTTTCTTTAGAATGTTTCATTCCTTTATAATATCCTTCAGTACCATAACAAGGATGCAACTCTCCTTTTTTCTTTTCAGATAATTTTTTTCTATGTTCTTTGCTAAAATATGTATTTCCTTTTTTAGATTTAGATATTTTTCTTTTACTTTCTTCAGATTGCATTGATACACCTCTCGCATTGTTTGTTAAATTATATGAATTAATATCATTCTTGCAATCTAACTCTTGCAGAATAAACTCCTCCAACTCAATATAATCTTTACCAATATAAAGTATTTCTCTTGAAAAGCATTCTTTTCTTTTTTTATATGCTTTTTTAAAATAAGAGCCACTACCAATGTAACCATCACTTATATCTCCACAATGAGAACCTATATAATGTTTTCCATTATAAGAATCGCTCCACCTATAAACAAATCCAATATTATTCATTAGTTGCTTGTTAATGCGATTAGTTCCTCATCGCTTAAAGCTTCTTTCCATACTGCAAGGCATTTAGTTTTTGCATACATTTTTTCAAACCCACTTAATTTTGAGAAATTTAAAACATTCATTCCAATTGGAGAAGTTACGTTTGTATATGATGATGCAAGTATTCCGTTTAAATAAAATTTAAATGTACCTCCACCCCAAGATAAAGCAAATTTATTATTATTTTCTTGTGTTACTCCCGTAGCACCAAATCCCGATGTTTGTAAAACTCCTCCCGATATTACTTCAGCATTTATATTGCCACTAAATCTTGAGTATCCAAAAATAATAACATTGTTAAGTGAGCTATCCGATAATGTTATTTTTCTATCAGTTCCATCATTAGCCAAAGCTGCTATCTCTGCATACAATACACCCTCTGTACTATTTATCAAAGTAGAGTTACCACTATTGGTTGCAATATCTTGTAGCCTAGTGTTTGTTGCTCCGTTAGTTGGAATGTATGAGGTTGCGTAGGATTGTTGTTCTAATTGTGCGCCCCAAATTAAAATATCTGTATTTGTATCTTGACCATTAAAACCTAAGTCTATACTCGTTGAATTTGTTGTTATAGTGAACTCAAATCTTTGCCATTCATTTGCAGCAGTGATTACTGATGAAAAACCAGCACTGGTGTAAAATTTAAAATCATCTAAACCATTATCATTGCTTTTAACATAGCAAGATATAGTGTACTCTGTTGAGTTAGATACTGAAATATTACTTGCAAATAGGTACGAACTAGCACCATTTGTAGTCAAAAACCTAAAAGCATCGTTTTGACCATTAGGTGCTAAAAAGCCACTAGCTTTACTAGAGTTTATATTAGTCCAACTACTATCACTAAAATCCTCACTATAAGTTATCAAATTAGTACTCTGTGGCTCTAGCAACCAACTTCCACAACCATCTGTGTAGTCTATTCTTGGTAAATCTGTATCGTCTGTTATTTCTTTAACTGAGATGTTTGTAATTGAGCCATCAAATAAGGAGTTTGTTCTAAATTCAAATCTACTAAGTCTTGTTTCTGTAAAAAACTCATAACTTCCAGATGAAGTGATGTCTATTTGATTAAAGGGTTCAAATCCTATACCTTGAAAACCTCCACTATTTACAACTGCATCAAATTTAACAATACATTTTGTGCCTATTGATAAAGGAGTATTTTGATATAATGAAGAAAAAGATGAAGCTCCATCACTAACTGCCTTACTATTAGCTTGGTCTACACTCCATCCACTTCCAAATGTCCAATTTTGCCCTACTTCTTTAACTGAGATGTTTGTTATAACAAATTCATCTGATTGTGTTCTACCACCAAAAACTAAACTGTCTGCATAGGTGTTTGCGATAGCAGTAAATTCCCAAGTGTATGTAACAAATGAATTTGTTAATAATATACTTGAACTTGCAGCCGTTCCTTGTCCTACTTGAAAATAACCACTACCTACTGTTTGTTTTGCATCAAAAGTAACTATATATGATTTTCCTATCGTAAAAATATTGTCTTGATATAATGAATGGTTTGTTCTACCATTTCCAATATTATCAGCACCTGATATAACATTTGCCTCCCCCACACTTATAGTGCTTCCGTTTTGTAAAGTCCAATCTTGTCCGACTTCTTTTACTGAAACGTTGTCTATTGAGCCACTTGTGCCTCCATCCGTGTTCTGAGCATAGATTCTTAATTCTGTTGAAGATGTTGTTTTTTTAACATATATTGTATGAGTACCAACACCATAATTAGCGTAAGAATTTAAACCTATTGCACCCTCTGCAAACAACAATCTTAAAGTTCCACTTTTAACTTCAAACCTTATTACATAGCTTGTTCCAGAATTACCAATAAGTACGTTAGTTTGTTGTAAATCATTTACTGAATTTAATCCGTCATAATTTGCAGCTCCGTTCTCAATAGTCCAACTTGTATCTTTACTCCAATCACTATCCGTAGCAAAATCTCCATTAGTTACTAACTCACTTCCTTCTTGTGAAAAGTTACCATTTGAAACTTCTTCTGTACCTATCTGTGAAAAGTTACCATTTGAAACTAACTCACTACTTATTATCTGTACATTCTCTACTAAACCTTGTGCATTAACTCTAGTTGCAGCAGAACTTCTACTGAATGTGAAATCTCCATCTCCATTCTCTGGCTTTACACTCAACATACTACCATCATTATAAGCAGTTGGTGTAAGTAATATTGATGCTTTATCTAATAAATTATCTGCCATCTTATTCTATGTTTTCAATTGTTGTTAATGTTGCAGTTGTACAAGTTACATTCTCATAATAAGAAGCTCTTGCTTGTAATGTACTTAATAAGCTAGGTACTGCACTTGGGTATGCAAAATTATAATAGATACCTCCCCAGCCATTCTCTACTGGACTACCCCACCAACTAACTGGATATATTTCGTTTGCCATCTTTTGTCTTTTTTGTTAGATACTTTTTTAACTTAACAACATTTGTTTTTTTTGGTCTATACATTCCTTTCATTATAGTACCCAATTACTTGAATTTACATCTTTGTCTGGATATACATCAGAATCTGTATTGCTTGTGTATTCTGGAAATAAAGTACTATTAAAACAAATATAATCTACAAATCTTCTTGTGTAATATTCTGCAAAGTCTCTCTGTTTTTGTACTAAGAAATCAACTTCGTCTTTTGATGCACTTTCAGCATTTTCTGATGTGTGTTTAAATACACCACCATTCTTTACTTGATATGCTGCAAATGGTAAATAATCTACCATAGCATAATGAATCAACATAGGTTGCACATAGTCTGTAACTAAAGATAAATAATTATCAGTTAAACTATCTGCAATTATATCTGCTGATATTTTATCATACAACTTACTTCCTAAATAGTTTTGTATGTGTATCTCTTGTGCAATCTTAACAAATTGTATGAATTTATCTGTATCAACGTTTCCATCAACAATACTATTCTTTACTAAATCTGTTCTACTTATAAATAATGCAGTTGCCATCTATTATCTCTTTTTATTTACAAATCCGTTATTTGGCATATCCGTTGGTCTTTTAGCAACTTCTTTTGCATTTACCTCTGGTTTAAAACCTTCTTTTTTAGCTTTGTTTACACTTACTTCAGCATTTGGATTACCAACATCTGCTTTTGTTTTAGCACTTTTTGCTCTGTATGTCTTTCTCATCCAAAAATGATGACAATCTCCTCCACCTTTATACAACCAAATATCATAAGTATCAGCTCCGTTTAAACCCCACCCAGCATTAACTGCTCTTTGGCTCATTTGCTGAATATCTTCTTTTCTGTATATCTTAGCAGCATTTACCATTTTCTTGCAAAACTCTCTACTATTGTTACTTGCTCTTAAAGGTGCATATTGATAACGTACTTTAAATTGTACTCCTTCTTCATTCTCTCCATCTTGCTCACTCTTTGCATTTGGTCTAGCAGTTCCAGTTGTTGCTAAATTCCAAACTTTTGACAATAAAGATAATTTAGGATTATTTAATTTTTTTAATTCTTCGTCTAATTCATCTTCTGCATCATAGTCAACTTTTCTTTCATCAATTAATTCCCAATTTTCTAAATCTTCATCTTCTCCAAAGTCCTCTAAAGCATTAAAAACTTTACTCATTTTAACACCAGTTTCTTGTTCTCTTGTTTCTTCATCCTTTACATTTTCTAAATCAACAAATTGTAATGGTTGTAACGTCTTAAAATATAGGTTTAAGCTAATATTATTAAAAGCAAGTATCTTATCAAAGGCATCTGTTAAAAGCTCTTGAAAAGGTATTATAACTGTGTTCTGCATTAATACTGTTGCAGTCTCTAATTCTTCTGCATTGTTACCAAAACCACTTGAATCTTTTATACCTAATAACATAGGACTTACAATTCTGTGTGATATCATTATCTTCTTTTGTGATTCTTCAGATAAGAATTGATATTGGTTATGTGCATCTGATAATTGTACTGGATTTATATCTGCTGCTGATTCTTTATCATCGTTAAAAGCAAGTATGAATTTACCAGCATTACTACTTCCACTAAACTTAGCCTTTATTTTATTTTCAACTAAAGTTTGTTTTTCTTCGTCTGGTACTCCATTATTAAAATTAATTAACATTGATGGAGCAAGTCCGTTCATTATATTGTTTAGATGATAGTTAGATACTTCTTCTTCTAACTCTGCATATTGTAAACCACCTTGATAGTCTGGTGTACTATAATAATACATACCAGCTTCATAAGGCTTAACATATAAAATCTCAATTGGTTGTGGTGTGTTTGATATACCAAAGGCTGGTATTCTTAAAGGCTTCTCAGATGGCTTTATATTAACCCAATCTGGATGATAGTAATATGCTTGTACTTTTTTATCTTCTGCTCCACATTTCTCTGCTCTTAAAGTCTCAATTGGCAAGTGTTCTACTTTAGCAATAGACTTTCTGTCTTTTGAGTATATTACTTGTATTGCACATTGTCCAGATAGCTTTAAATCGTATGCAAAACGTCTTACATCATCTTTCTTAAATAAAGATATCATTCTTGCATATTGCTCTGGTCTTTTTGAACTATCTGTTGCATCTAAACCTCTACCATATATCATTTGAGAGATACCAGTAATACAAGCACTTGATGTTGCACTTCCGTTTGCTCTGTCGATTAAGAACTGAAAATAATTGTTATCAGCACCAAATTCAACCCATTCTTTGTTCTTTGTTTCTACAATCTGTGGAGATGTGTAAGTAGATAGATTAACAAAACTAACTTTTGAGTTAGATGCCTTTGATGGTGTTGTTTTTCTGTATTTATTTATACGTTTACTCATAGTATTATAAAATCGTTATTCCCACTCTTTTCTTTGTACACATCTTTGTTTATTGTATAGTGTTCGTTGTTAGATTGGTTTGTTGATTGTGCAGTACAAAATATTTTATCTCTGTAAATAATATCTGCTTCTGTTACAGAGCCTTGACCATTATAAACTTTTAAATCATAAAACCTACCTTCAATTAATGTATAAACATTTGATAACTCAACATAGTTTTTATTAATTATAGCAGTTGGTAGTATTGTTACTTCATTATTTGTACTATCATCCCTTAACTTTATCGTAACACTTGTTGAATATACTCTTGGTATAATCTTTATTGTTTGTGCATCAGATGTAGGTAACAAATGTTTCATATATATATAATACTAAAAGTTTGTATTTTTATTTATTTAAAAGAAAAAAAAGGGTAATCAATTAAGACTACCCTTTTCAAATGAAAAAAATTAAAAAAACCTATGCGTTAGGGTCTATTTGCGATGTACTTTCATTATCAGTAACAACAGTTGATGTTACAAAGAATGCTGGGTCAGTTTCTTGACCTTCTAAAGTTAAAGTGAATCCACTTAAATCTCCCATAGCAGCACCAGATACAATTGTACCTCCAGTTACTTCTGCTCCGTGTTCTAAACCAACTAAAAAGAAATTACCATTATAATCTTCTATTGCAACGTGTGGTCTTGCAGTAGCTAATAATTTTATTTCCTCTTGTGTTGCTTTATCTAAAACTGGTAAAGTTAAATTTAAAGTTTGTGTGTAAAATGTAGTTCCGTTTTCTCTTGAACTATTAATTGTGGTTTCTAGCGAAGAATTACCTTTGATATCAAATTTAAAGAAGTCTGGTGTTCCACTTATTGCAGTAATCTCTCCAGATGCTATTGTAGTTGTTCCCAACGTACCATAATCTGCAAAATAAACTGCTTTTAAGCCACCAACACTACTTTTACAAGGTAAAGCTCTACCAGATGTAAGTAAACAAGCCATTTGTGTTATATGTTTTAAAGTTATTAAAAAAGGGTAAGCAGATTAACCACCTACCCTCGTTATTATTATTGTTATTAGATTATAGTCCTAATCCGTAAGATACGATATCTTCAACGATTGCGTATTGAACTCCAGCAGTATATCTCATAATGAAACGTACATTTTGTGAGCCATCTAAGTCAGCCATATCTAAAACTTTAACTTCGTTGTGGTCTGATAAAAGTCCAGTTCCAAAGAATAAGTTAGATTTTTGTGCTGCTATTGCATTGTTGTCAGAAAGTCCGTTACAAGCTACAACTTTTACACCATCAAAATATTGGATGTCCATATCTTGGTTATGTCCTAATCCAGCAGTTTGGAAACCTCCTAAAGCTCTCTTGTAAGCTCTAAAGATGTTTTGTGCAACATAGATGTATAAATCTTCTTTTCCATATACTTCGCTTGGAATAGCATCTACGATTTTTCCTAACTCAGCTACTACGTTTGCAGAAGTTACTGCTTCTCCAGTAATCTTTTTTGCTCCAGTATGTCCAGCATCAGCATTTAATAAAGTTTTGAAACCATCAAAAGTTCCAGCACCAGCTACACCAGCCCAGATATCTTTTTCAGTTTGCTCTGCAATTGATTCAGACATTAATCCGATAAAGTAATCAGAAAAGTTAGATGGTAAATTATCACTAGCAGAATATCCCATTGATACTGCTTCCCAATCAGATTTGAATGGAGTTTTACACAATTCTAAATTTACTTGTAATTCTTTTGGCTCAATAATCTTTTCTGTTAAAGCAACAGTTCCAGCATCTGTAAAATCACAAGATGCATTTGCAATAGCACCAGAAAGATTTACTCTTTTTAATACTTCTTTAAACTTTACGTTTGGCTTAACTTCGATTAAGTTGTTTGCGATTGTATTTCCAGATAAAAGTGCTGCTGATACATATTTTCCAGCAAATTCTCCAGCATACGTTGTTGTAATTGATAAACTCATTTTTTATTTGTTTATTTTGTTAAATATTCTATTTCTTGTTGTGTTCTTATTCCCTTTTTGAGAATAAAGGTTTAATTCTTTTTTGTCAGATAAGTTTTCTGGAGTATGTGTAATTCCTTCAACTTCTTCAGCAGATAATTCTACTTTATCCTCCTTTACTTCTTTTACTTCTGATAACTCAACTACTTCCTCTGCAACAACTTCTGTTTTAGATAATTTTAATTCGTTGATTTCAGTTCTTAGTTTTTCAATCTCTGAGAAGAACATTTCTTCTGATATTGATTTAACTATCTTCTTTGGAGATGCAGTTTCTGTTGATAATTCTTCTTCTTCAACTTCTTCTGCTTCTGTTTCTTCTGCTGGTGCTTCTTCTTCTGCTCCAACTTCTTTAATTTCTCCAATAATACCTTCTTCTGAAACTACTATAATCATACCACCTTCAACTTCATATTCTCCAACTGGAACTGCAACTCTCTCGTCATCTGCAACGACAAAGATTTCTGCACCAGCTTCAAATATTTCAGCTTCTAGGATAGCACCATTATCTAGCGTCATTTGCTCTAGCTTCACTTGTATTCCAAGTAATGTACGAGCCTTGTTTAATAATGTTCTGTCTGTGTTCATATATTTAGTTAATTATATTTCTTTAGCTGCTGCGCTAATCTTTAACGCAGATTTACCCCAAGAATTAGATAAAGATTTAGCAGAAGAAGATAAAGATTGTGAACTTTTTACAATATTAGGAGCTCCTAATTCTTTTGCCATTTGTTCTAATTTTTTTGCATCTGATTGTACTTTATCTAAATCATCAGATATTTTTAACAAATCATTAGATGCTTTTTGAATTATTCTCTTTAAAGGAACTGCTTTAGATGCAGCGCTTTGATAATTATCTCTTAAATCATCAATAGCACCCAACTCAACTTTCTGCGTTGCCAATTCTGTTTTCTCTGCTTGTGCTAGTTTTTTAAAAACTCTATTCTTTGTATTCATATTTATATAATAAAATTTAGTTAATATTTTGTATTTTCAACTTTATTCTTCTTCTTCTGTTGCACTTATTCTTCCAATGCCTTGTTTCCAATACTCTGTAGTCTTACAACTTTTATCAGTAGTATTCTTACACTCTATCGAATAAGTATTTTTACATTTACAATAAACTGCTCTCATTAGGATAAAAGTTTTTTAAGTTCTGCTAACTGCTTTTCTTCTAAATCTTCTTTTAGTTCTTCGTTTGGTCTTTCCATTTTATCTGCAAAGTAACCCTCTATTGAGAAACCTTTTACTTTACCAGTTTTTACATAGTCATTCCAAATCTCATCATTCTCAACTTTTACAGAACCCATCCAAGTACCAACTGGTACATCTAAACCATATAAAGCAGTCTTGTCTTTTTGTTTGTCTTCCACTATCCAACTTTCAACAAGTGTTAAGCCTTGCAATTCTGAATTGTGTTCTAGTGTTGAATTAGATTGGTTACCATTTTGTAAATACATTTGAGATGCTTTTGCAACAGTCTTTTCAGAAAAGAATATGTAGTACTCATCTTCTCCAGACTTTCTGTAAATAGGTTTTTTTGGTATTAATAAAGCACCCATTAATAAACGTTTCTCTTTATCTATTTCAGCAAGTTTTATCTCTTGTGTTTTAAGTGCAACAAAATCAGATTCAATTGCTGGGTTTTCAACAACAGAAATAGCTTCTACTCCTATTGCTTCATCATCATCTAAAATAAGTTCAATTAACTTCATATTTATATAATATTTTTTAAGTGTTATTTTATATTTTAATCTCCTAAACTTGCATCATCAATTATATTTCTATCCATACTCTGAGCAGTTGTTACATCGTTTGCTACAACATAGGCTTGTACTGGTTGTTGTGATTGTCCTCCAATAGCAGATGCTAATTGGTTTGTATCACTTGCACCAACTACATTAAATGCTGGTGGTGTAGATGCTCCAGTTGGTACACTTCCTCCTTGACTTCCTCCACTACTTGCACTACCTCCAGCTTTTAAAGCTGATAATGCTTTACTTGTAGATGCAACGGATGATGCTATACCTAACCCAAGAGAAACATTGTTTAATGTTTTTTCTACTTTCGCAAGTGCCAAACCTCCAGGTATTAATGCATATTTAGCAGTTACTGCTGCATTTGCTGCCCTTGTTGAAATTACTTGTTTTGCAATACCAACTGCATTTTCTCCAACTATTGCTGCTGCTTGTAATGCTTTGTTTTTACCAGCTAATTGTCCAAGTAATGCAAACCCTTTTGCAACATTATCTATTGCTAACATTCTTATATTTTGTTTAGCTTCTTCTAATGTGGTTTGTATAGCTAAATCTTCTTCTGCAAATGTTTTATTAACCTCAGCCAACTTAGTCTTGTAATCTGTTTCTGCTGCAAGTAATCTCTCTTTCTTTTCTGCATCATCAGTAATTTCTTTTTCTATTAAAAGTTTGTTTGCTTCATATTGTTGTTCTAATTCTAATCTTTCTTTATCTCTTTCAGATTTACCAAAAAGAGCAATCTCATTCATTATTTCTTTCTGTTCTCTTAATAAAGAATTTGTGTTTGTTTGTTGCTCACTTCTAAAACCAGTTATTTGTGCTTCAATAGCTGCTTGTTCATTAAGTGCTTCTTGATATGCTTTCTGTAATTCTATATTGTCTTTATTCTTTGAGAGTTCAGCAGCAGCAGATGCAACTGCAATAGCAGCATTTTCTTTCATTGCCTTTTCTTGCTCATCTAAAACTAAAGCAAGTTCTTCATTTGCTTTTATTCTTTCTTCAATACTCTTACTTTCATCATCTCGTATTTGTCTTAATTGCTCTGCTTGTCTGTCATACTTCTCAACTAATCCTTGATTTAATACTGCTGCTAATTCTGCTGACTTTGCCAACTCTACATTTCCTTTGGCAGCTTTAAGGGTTTCACTTGCATAATTTGAAATAGCTTCTGCACTCTCTTTAACAATCTCTACACCTTTATCAAAAGAATCATTAACTCCAGTTAAAACATCTACATACTCTTTACCAGCATTTTTAGCATCTTCTAATGCACCAGCAAAATCTCCACTAAATACTTTCTTTACTGCACTTGCGATATATCCAAGAGTATCTAAAAAACTTTCAAATCGTTCTACAATGTTTGCCTTTATACTTGCTCCTAACTGCTTAACACTTTCTAATGGGTCATCAAATATAGCTTTAAAAAATTCTGTTACTTTTGTTCCATTGTCTATAATAAACCCTACGAAATCATTAAAAGCAATACTTAGAACTTCAAATGTTGTATTAAAGAAATCAGCAGCCTTTTGATTCTGCATAAAAATTTCTTTTAGAGTAGCAAAAGCAGCAATTGCCAAACCAATACCAGCAGCCTTTATCGCATTTCCAATACGTCTTACTCCTTTAGCTGCTAGACTAGAGGACTTCTCTACCTCTTTTAAAGACTTAGCAGTATCTTTATTTGATTCTGTGGTTGTTTTGTTTAATTTTTCAACACTTTTTGCAACACCATCAATTCCTTTTAGTGCTTTGTCTGTTTTTGCTTCTAGCTCTACAATTATTTTCTCCATTTCAATTCTTGTTTTTGTCTTTTAAATACTTCTTTAAAACTATCTGGAAACTTATTCTTTCCTTTTGCTATTTGTACTATCTCAGATTTACAATCCGTATCTCTTAGTAACTCTAATATTTCTTTTATCATTATGACGTTGTTGCATTAAAAGTTGTTGTTGTTGATACATTATTATTAAAGTCTGTTGCAGATACTCCAAAAGCATAAGTTGTTCCACTTGTTAAACCAGTTATGGTAACGCAATAAGTATCTCTATATGGTGTTGCAGTAACCCTTTGTACAAGTACCCCATCTTGTGTAACAGAATAACTTTTTACACCCACTCCAGTATCAGTTGATGCTCCCCAACAGAAATTAATTGTAGTTGTTCCAACTATTGGTGTACCAATTACTGGTGCAGTTGGAGGTGTTGTATCTGGTGGTATTGCTGGAGCTGGAGGTGTATAGATATCATTTAATAACTCTAAATCAGATTTACCAGTAAGCATATTTGTTTTGATAGAATTTATCTTATAAGTAGTACCACTAATATTAAACCTATCTGCTAGTGTATAATTGAGTAATATTCTTAAAGGTAGATATGCAGTTACTTTTGTTAGTCTGTTTGTTACATCAAATACATCAGAAATGTAATCACTATGGTATGCCTCAAATAAAGTATCTGTAAAATCATTTGTTGCAGTATATTCGTTTATCTCATTATTGAAATTAATATTATACTTGCTTGTTGATGATGATAATGCAACACTATTTGATGGTATGTTATAATTAGTGATAGGAGAATTATATGTACTACTTTCAACAAAAGATATATCATTACCACTATTTCTAATTGGATAAAATAATAATGGTTTACCATAGTAAGATTCTTGATTGTCATCTACAAAAAACCCATACTGAATTGATGTTGAATTACCATTGTTCCCATCTATTAATCTCTCGTATTTTAATTGTGAGAATGGTGTTTTTACTTTATATATCTTTCCACCAGAATCTATACCTCCTACTTGATTGTAACTCATCTTACCCCAAGTGTTAGCTGCAAGTTGTTCGTGTTGTTTTGCTAATATTGTTTTTGTATCTCCGTGTTCAAATGTTATTTCTTTAAATGGTAAAGCAACATTAACAGAGCTTTTACTTCTATCAATAAACTCTGTTATGTCATAAGATGTTCCATCACTATAAAAGTCATCTAAGGTTTTTACAATTACTTCATCAGTATCATCATCAACGTAAGATGTTAGATTGAACATTTTAAATACACCAGTTAGAAATTCTATTATTTTTAAATCTGGTATTTGCTGAGATATAATAAAACTAAATGCGTTGTTATGTGTAAATGATGCAGATTGATAATATGTAAAAGATGTAGCTCCTCCAAAATTAGTAGCTAAAACCCAAGTTACTTCTGTAAATACAATATTATTAGAAGATTCAATTATAACATTATAACCCCCAGCAGATAAATCATAATCACTATCTGATATGTCAATGTCTCCACTAGCATCTACTACCCTATGTACTTCTTGTCCGTTTATTTGAATTGATACATTATAATTATCACTACTACTTGTTCTTAGTCTTAATGTTAAACTTTCAAATTGAAAAAAAGAATTTGGAGATGGATTTAAGGTTGTTGATGATATATTTAAAGTTGATACATTTATTATACCAGTATTTTGTGGATTAGTTTGTGTTACAGTCCAAGTATTAACAATTGATTGAGCTAAAATATCTCCAGTACCACTAGATGCAACATCTCCTTTCTTTCTATGTAACCACATAAATAAATTATAGTAAGGTGTATTTGTACTTGTAAAGAAATCATCACTAAAAGTTATTCCGTATTTTGAAGATATTGCTTGTATAATAGTATCAACTCTTAAAGCATACTTTAATTGATTCCAATAAACTCCGTGTACATTAGTACCACCCCCACCTTCATAATGTAAGTTACCATAATCATTTGCAGATGAATGAGAATTATAGGTTAATCTATCTGTATGTGTTATTAATGGTACTATAACATCGTTTGATGCTGGATTTGCTTGTAAAGAAGTTTTTATACTTGCAGTATCATAAGTTAAATTAATGCTATCTAAACCATTTAAAGCTCCTAGTTTATCATCTCCAATTAAGTCTTTTAAAGTAACTGTATTTCCAGTAAACCTAACTTTGTATGAATATGGTACATTGTTTTTTAAATCAACACCTTCAAGTTTTATTTTACCTTTCTTAAACTTTAAATAATTTAATTCTAAGGTTGCACTTACTCTACTTCTACCATCAAAACCATTTGTGATACTATTGTTATAATAGTGTTTAAATATTTTATTATTCTCTTTTGTTGCTGGTAATGTGAATGTCTTTGAATAGTCTGTAAACACTTTCTGAACGTCTTTTACGTTCTGGATTGTTTGTGTTAGTACAACACTTTCATCATCAAATAAATCTACTCTCTGACCTTCTATGTAAAGTTGTATTTTCTGCATTTATCTTATGTCATTTAAAACATTGTAAGAATTATCAAACTCTATTGTGTACTCAACAAGTCTATCATTTACACTTGTCTTGTATGTGATGTTGCTTGTCTTTATATTGATTGAATATACCTGATTGTTTTCATTTGTAATCCATACCTTTTCTGATAACATCATCTGCTTAAACACCTCGTTGTAAGATTCATTTACAAAACCACTACTTAAAGAAACTGATTCGTTTGCTACGATATTAAAATCTCTTTTTGTATGATTGTAGGTATTGTAAGTATTGCTTGATGATAAAATATTTGCTTTGTAGCTTTCTCTTTTAGTAGTCATTTTCTCAACTGACTTTTTAAAGAAATACAAATCTTGTAACACTCCAAACTTATTTATAAATGTTGTCTTGTATGGTGTGAATTTACACTCGCTTAATTGTGATATTTTTATAGTTGATGTTTCTGCACCAGCATCTCCAGTATATTGAATAGTTGCCTTTACTGCTTGGTTATCTGTATAAGATGTATAAACTACTTTGTCTTGTGATTGGTCTGATAAAGAAAATGTTTCAGAATCTAAAATACCATTATCAGAATCATAAAATTTAGCAGTTACAGTTCTATCTGTTTGAACTGGTATATTTATTTGTTCTCCAGATTCTATAAATATTTCGTTGTTGCTCATTAACAAACCCTCGTACTCAAAAGAATAGTTTGCACCATCTTCAAAATAACCATAACTATTAAATGCTAAGTCTGTGCTTATTGTTTGTGACAATTGTACACCATTACCATCAAATGCAGTAAGTGTTGTTCTTACCCATTTACAAGATTGTTCAGCAAAACCATCATAATCTCCATTAAAAGTTATATCTAAATAATCCCTTATAAGTTCTGATATTTCAAAAGATATTTTAGTTGTGTTTAGTATTATCTGTTTGCTTAAAGAATATGTAGGTGTACCACTATATCCAGTTGTTTCATCTCCAGTATAAATTTCTATATCTAAAGTAGCAGTTGCTAAGTCAGCATCTGATACAGATAAAAAGTGTGGACTTCTTGCGTTAATTATTCCCATTTGTTGTAAATTTTAGTAGTTCTTCAACATCTAATTTGTATGCTTCTATTATGTCTTTGTCTAAATTCTTAAATGCTTTCTGAAATGGCTTAGTAAAAAACAAACTTGGTTTAATACCATTATTGTAAATACTTCTTGCTATCATAAATTGTAAAGACTTTCTTGATATGAATTTACCATCTTTACCTCTTATACCTTTTAAACCTTTTCTTACTATCCATTTATCCATTTTACTTGGAGGTGGCATTTTGTTTGTATAAGCATAAGGTGTATTGTATTTCTTCTTTATACCACTCACACCCTTGTCTTGAAATATACCATAATCTTCCATTAGAAAGCTCATAGAGAAACTATTTGGACTTACGTTTAAGTCATAGTCTAAACTATTATAAAGTGCCTTAGAACTATTCTTTTTACCCTTTGTTAGATTCGTTCTTGATTGTTGAATCACATACTTAGCAAATCTGTTCAGCTCTTGTTGTACGTTCTTTAACATATATCAATATCGTTATTTACAAGCACGTCAAAAGTCATTGCCCATCCAGCCATCTCATTTTCAAACCTATCATAGAAAGGTTCTAAACTAGGATTGCCATCTAACTGGTATAAGTCTTGGTGTAATGTACCACCTCTTAATACTTGTGATAGTTTATTAAGTACTGCTAATTGTGTGTTAAGTATATCTTGCTCATTATCGTTACCTCTAAAAATATCTACTACTGCTTCTTTTGAAACGTCTACAATATCCATTGATAAAACAGATAGATTAAAACGCAATACATTATCCTCGTTGTTTACATTATTTACAATGATGTGTGATAAAGGAAATATAGTTTGTTTGCTTAAATCAATCTTTGTTATGTCTCCAGTAGTAACTGTGTTTACATTTACGTCTGATAGTAATTGATTCTTTATTGTTTCCGTTACTTGATAAAACCCTTTCATTAGAACTTACTTTTTATTTGTTGTGCTTCAATCTCTGCTTTTTCTTTTGTGAATGATAGAAATGTAAAACATTGATGTATATTTAATTTAGTGATATCTTCAAGTTTTCTAACATCTCCTCCAGCGAGACTAAAAATTGATGAGTACCATCCCCACTTTGCTGAGAAATTAGCTGCTCTTGAATAATCTCCATCTGTTCTTGATTGCTGGAATAAAGAATCGTATGCTTCGATAACTCTATCCCTAAATTGTAGAAAAAAAAAAGACTGCCTATTGCTGCACCCA
>Ga0209195_1001529_pt1 | contig 15506 bp, 15 predicted proteins | sample COGITO_mtgs_1004_3_FD_184788 | JGI IMG/M metagenome (GOLD analysis project Ga0209195, IMG submission 184788) | Pelagic marine microbial communities from North Sea - COGITO_mtgs_100420 (SPAdes) (version 2) | ecosystem: Environmental > Aquatic > Marine > Epipelagic ...
TCAATGTTCTGATCGAACTGACGTATGATCTCTGCGTCTTTCATCTACCATTTCGCCTGCTTTTTGCCGAGGAAATAAATTCCCACGCCGAGGATACCAACGCCTGATACCACCACCAGAATGCCCAAAGTCCACTCGATAATCGCCTGCTTAATCTCCGCCTTACGATATAAAGTTTTCTGACGATCCTTGCGCACTTGCGCTTCGATGCGCAGGAGTTCTTGCCAAGCAGACTGGCCGTAGCCAAACTGAATATATTGCTTAATATCTGCACGAAGAGCCTCCGCCTGTTTCTTTTTGGCAAAGATGTCCATCGCACTGGGGCCACTGCCGCCAAACAGTACGGCATACCACGGCTGGTTCTCCGCTGACTTATGCGCGAACTCTAAGTCTGAAAACGCGCCAGCAAATTTGGCCAGATCATTGGATATGCCGCCAATGTCCTTGCCGAGCTGGATACCCTTCTTGATGGCGGATACGGCGGTCTGCGCTGCTGCGAATGCTGTGAATGGATCAATCATGCTTCAGCAAACCTCATTGGGCAAACATAATGCGGCGGCACGCTATACTTGCGATCATACCATTGCACCTTTGTTATCTTCTCACTGCCGCAGTTGTAGTAACACGACTTCACCAGAACATTGCCTGCACCCTGCACCCATGCGTGTCCGAAGCTCACAAAGACCAGAGCGCAAAGCATCACTTTCTCTCAATCAGGCGGTCTATCTTGGCGTCCAAGCCGTCTAGCCGCGTCATAAGTCTGTTCATCTGGTCGGAGCTGTCCGCCTTGGTGATGTATTCTTCGCGCGTGCGGTTAATCAGTATCTGCAAACGAGTTATCTCGTTCGTCCACGACTTAACCCAGAAACCAACGACTGTGATAACGATGGTTAAAAGTGCGCTCCACATCGTGTCAGCTTCCATGATCGAACTCCATTTATTCGCTGGCACATTAGCACATTTTTACATAGTTATGAACCCGACCCGCGATTGCGCGAGCAACTTTACTACTCAGGATCACCCGCAACTACCGCAGCAGGCGTACCATCAACAACCGCCTGTGCCGCTGCACGTTCAGCCACATCAGTCGTAATCAGAGGGTTCTCAATGGTTTCTTCTACAGGATCTGCGTCCATGTCATCAGAGTAGACCAAGCGTGTGACTGTAGCCTCAACAGGTTCAATGGCTGTCTGCACAATAACTTCGTGCATAACGTCTTCCATCTCCATTGTCTCTTCGTTGAAGACCTGCTCACCTGTGGGCTGCATCTCACGCACTTCCTCACGACCATCAGCTAGAACATACTGTGCTAGTCGGGCTGTGGCTGTACGGTAAGCGGCAAGCTGTTGGTTGAACTGCTTTTCATCAGCCGCTGCCTGTAGGTCTGCTGAAATTTCATTGGCAAAGCAGTCTGCGCCTTGTTCAATGATTGCGTCTAGGACAGCTTGATAGTGGCGGTTGTTAGGGTCTATAGGTATGCCTATATTTATACCATCGGACGTTACAACAATAGCTATATCTTCGCCATTATGTTGTTGAAGTATTGCTTCAGATATAATCATTTTATAACTCCGCATCTAAGGTTAAAGTAGTAGCACCAAGCGAAGATATAAAGTTAACCCTATCATCATCACACACGATCCCAGAGAATGCAAAATATAATGCTATAACAGTGCCATTTGTAGGATAATTTGAAACGGTAACGGAGTTGGGGGTACTGCTAATCCTACTATTATGATCGTACACATAATACGTCCCTGAACTCGCAACAGCAGGGGATGCCCTTAGTGCCACAGGTATAGGGATTGCTACAACTACAGCATCACCTCCTGATGCGCCTCGACCCGCAGCAATAGCAGACATCCCACTATCATAAACGCTCTGATAATACCGCTGACACAACGCCATTTCTTCGCCGTAAGACCGAGGGTGGTCAAACGGGGTGGCGACTTTGCCTAGTTCTAGTTGGACGCCTGTGATTTGGAAGTAGTTAGAGGTGCTAGAAAGCACATTTACCTGCCCTGCTGCTCGTGTGTTGTCGCCAGATGACCATACTCTTTTTACAGATGACCCACCGCTATAATTAGAACCTGCTAGCAACCAAAACTGAACGCTAAGATTGTTAGAGCCAAACGCATTCTGAGACGGTGGATAATCAACAGTTTTGTACTCCCACACACCTGCTTGATTAATGGTATATTCAGCGGAGACATTGGTGCTTGAGGTTACATAAAGCTCAACGCAGTAAGTACCAGTTACATTTGATTTAACCCAGAAAGACAGGCTAAACGGACGTGAAGATGAAGTACCCGTTGCTGCGCCCTTTACACTACTGGCTTCTATTGTTTGATTTAAAACAGAATAATCACTAGATGAAACAGAGCTATCTGCTGTTGTTGGAACAATCTTGAGTGAATTATCAAATCCATCAGGTGCGTCTGTATCTTGGCTTAAAGTAAGGACGGAAACAGAGCCTTCCATTATCTTCCAGCGATCACAAGCTCCATATGTTGATGTAACAACGCCTGTAACACTCGTTCCACGCTGCGCCACCTGCATATCACCATTGATAATCAGGTTCCTACGCCCTGCACCAATCAGGTTAAACTGTTCCTGTGGTGTATCAGCACGAAGCATTGCCTCACCAGCTACACCGCTAGGCTTGCGGAGGTCAGCCAACTCCTCCCGTACATTTATGGCTGGCTTAGATACGTTCACGGTCATGCGTATGCTCCTTTCAGAATATCATGTGCCGCAAGACCACGATTGTAGCGGCTAACTATTGTCGTATAAGCAATGCCTGTTTCCTTGGCCCACTGGTTTAGGTTCTTCGTCATTCCCTTGAAGGTCAGGGCTTTGTTCTTGCCAACAGGACGTGAGACTGCATCTTCTACTGACCAGTCCAATCGTAAGCGACCTGCTATCGTTGCAGTTGTTGTCCCAAGGTCATCAGCCCGCTGAGACAGCGTCTTGCTTTGACCAAACGCCTCTAAGATCGTGTTGTTGCTGCGATTGTTTGCTTGCTCTTTTGCAGTAGCCCAACGGCAGTTAGACAGACAATAACCAAGGTCACCATCAATGCGATCTAACGAGCAACTCTCTGGTCGTTCGCCCATGTCGTTGCAGAAGGTATCAAAGTCATGCCATTCATCGCACACTGTAATACCCCTGCCGCCATAGTAGCTGTAGTACATGTGGTTTTCGTTATAGCAACGAGCCATCATGCTTTTCCATGTGTTGTATGCAGAATGGTTTATCATGCCATGAACAACGCCAAACTCGTTCCTGTAGCAGCCACATGATTTTGTATGACCTGATGTCAGCTTATTAGTGGCAACTTCTGTAGCTTGACCGCATTCGCACTCACAAAGCCAAAATGTCTTTTGGTTTCGGCTGCCCAGCTTTTCTTTTACAGTGAGCCGCCCAAACTTCTGACCTGTTAATTCACGTTTTATCATTGCTCTGCTACCAATCCATTTGAGGCTGAAATAGCTGATGTTACACCAGTGGTGGTGTTATCAACACGACGAAGACCCTGAAATACACTACGTCCTGCACTCGTTCCGACGTGCAAAAGATTAGTTGTATCGTCAAAAGCTAGGGCGGTCACGGCATCTGAGGTTCCATGTAGCACTGCCTTAGCATTCTCTTGAAACAATACTTTCTCATCCTCATATATCTTTTTAATGGCTTCTGGGGATGGTGCTGTGGCTGAGATGCGTAGAAGGGCGGCACTGCCTGTCCAAACACCCACAGAGATTGTCGTGGATTTAATAACATCTCCGTATAGAACAGACATTTCTGGATTAGTGAGCGTATCAAGATTGTGATCAAAAGCATCAGTATCTTTTAATTGCCCGTTTAAGTAACTGTATAAGACACCACTTCTGCGAACAAATGTTACGTGGTTCCACGAACCAACTACCCCTGTCACAGAACTTTGCGCTGATGTGTTTGCCCAAAACTGGTATACGTTTCCAGAGGGGCCGCTTCTAACACCATGCCCGTCTGTTGACGAAACACCTCTGTCGCCGAATGTTACAAGCCCTCTATATGATCCCGACGTTCCATCGTCCCAGAACATAAAGCAGAAGTCCCCAGTACCAAACTCTAGGTCACTGTTGTACGGCTGAAGTAAATAATTAGCCACACCATCAGAACTATACGCCACCAGATCAGCGCCAGAAGCTACAGGGTTCTTGGTTACAGTGCCAAACACCTGCAAGCCCTTGCCGTTCACGCTGCGGTCTTCTTCGGCTAGGCGTACTGAGATGTTGTCGAATGAAGCAGCACCTGCAATTGATTGTGATATACCAATCATCACATAGTAAGTACCTGTAGACGGAGCCGTAACCGTACCAGAGATAGTGCCAGTTGAACCTGATGGTAGCAGAACCTGATCAGAAAGGTCACCATCAGCAGTTGTATTCAATATAACTATTACAGCATTTGCCTCTGATGCCGCTGTTGTAACATCACAAGAAAAAGTATACGTCTTCCCTCCTACAAGAGCCACAGGGGCTTTGGGTTGGTTGTGAAAGCTAGCGCCATTGCGATCTACATCTGCGACACCAGAATTGTATGTAATTGTCGCTGTGGTTGCACTCCACCCACTTGTATCAGTATCAAACGTACCATTAGTCACCAACTCACTGCCAGTAACGTCAGTATCATCAGTGTCGGACAAGGTGGCTAGTTTGATGTCGCCGTTCATCCAGCCTGTGTTGTAGGTGGAGGTTACAAACGCAATCATGGCTTTTGTGTTATCATCAGGCTTTGGTGCAATCAGTGCAAGGTGAGATGTGCCATTACGAAAACCAATAGCATTTGGTACAGCCTTGGCTGCATAACCATTTAGGAAAGCTATGTCTTCTGGATAAGTATCTGCAAAAGTTGCCGTAGTATAATACTGAGAACCTGCGGGTTTAGCTGCGAGTGTAAGGTTAGTATCGACGCTTGGAATATCCAAAACCCGAAAGGCTCGTGAACCCCCAGCAGCAATGTCACAGTCAAAGAACAATCTGTTTTCTTTCGTAAAGGATATGCTGTTTGGAATACCACCCGTAATATCAACAACAGTACCATCATCCTTGATAACACTGACACCACCAGCAGTCGCCACTGCAATAGTAGGCACAGGAAGCCCAGTAGCTGCATCAATAGGGGCGTTGGGTAGCACGGTCATGGCTACATCGTTAGAATCACCAGAGACAATACCAACAGAAGAAAGTTGCGGGAAGGTTGTTGCGTTTACGTTCCTGTCAGCTATCTTAGCATTTTGAACACCATAACGCTGATAACCTGCACCTATTTCATAGCCAAAATCTTCAATAAATTTAATTATAGTAGTGCCATTGTTTACGCCATTGTTTAAGGGGACTACCATTATTCCGTTAAGAAACTGAACGGCTTTTATCTGACGAGTAGTGCCTGCCAGATTTATCATAAAACTACTGTCCAGATTAAACACCATCCACATAGGCAGACTTGGGTCATCACCATCGTAGATCGTAACCTGAGTATTCTCAGCCACAATCACAGCAACAGCAGGGAACTCCTTACGAGAACCACGAGTAGCAGTGTTCAGCGTCTCGTTATACCAGCTTGTGCCTTGTGTGCGCTTACGCCATGCACCACCGTCACTGTCATCGGCTGTCCGATACACGAATACGTCTACGGCTGTGTCTGACTTGGTAGCAGCGACTGCCTGTAGCAACTCATCACGCTGACCTGCAATTTCCCAGCTTGTGCTATTCCAGACGTACAAGCCGCCCAGAGTGCTATCCCAGTACAGCGCACCAGTAAGCAGTGCATTGCCGTCGTTGTCTACAGTAGGTGCAGATGACTTGCTGCCGAGGTAACGATCATCAAACTGGTCATAGCTGGAAGCCGCAGAAGATGCCGAATTAGCTGCATTAGTCTCGCTTGTGGATGCAGCAGATGCACTTGAAGCTGCGTTGGTCTCAGATGTAGCAGCATTGGATGCAGACGTGCTGGCCGCACTGGCTGAACTAGCCGCATTGCTTTCAGACGTGGCAGCGGCAGTCTCAGATGCAGCCGCAGCGGCTTCACTAGCGGCAGCAGCAGTCTCACTAGCGGCGGCATTTGTTTCTGACGTAGATGCAGCAGATGCAGATGATGCAGCATTCGTCTCGCTGGTAGCGGCATTCGTCTCAGATGTGCTTGCCGCAGATGCACTTGATGCTGCGTTTGTTTCAGATGTGCTGGCGGCAGATGCAGAGGAAGCTGCATTCGTCTCAGATGTAGCAGCAGCCGTTGCAGACGCTTCAGCTTCATTTGCAGCAGTCGTGGCAATGCTTTCAGGTGCAACCCAAGCTGTGCCTGAGTAGAACTTCAGGACATCATCTGTCGTGTTGAAGTAGATGTCGCCCTCGGTGAGCGGGTCTCCATCGTTGTCAACTGTAGGATCAGACGCCTTCGGCCCAAGGTACTGGTCGCCAAACTGGTCAAAGATGTTTTCAGTTGCAGCTTGTGCAGCCTCGGCAGCAGCCTGTGCAGCTTCAGCTTCAGTGACAGCCGTGTCTAGGTCGCCAGTAATGCTGTCGGACACATAGCCCAAGCCATCAGTTGAGGTGAACGTAAATCGACCCGTGCCGTTGTCGTATGTAACACCTGTCCAGCCGTCACCCTTAGGGCCACGACCAGCGGAAACAGCTAGGTTCGCAAGAGTTGTTCCGTCCGTAATGCTTACTGTGTAAAGAGCCATGATTAATCCCTTGTGATGTCGCGGAGAACAGACAGCGTAAATGTCTCGGTGGAGTTGACCTCACCGCCGGCCTCGATGAACTCAATGTCCATCTGGTAGCTTCCGATAGGCCAAAGTTCGGTTTGCGCGGCTGTAGCGGAAACGGTAAAAGCGCCGTTGGCGGCATCGGTCTTCGTTACAGTAAATGTTTGCAGGACAGCATCAGCCTCGTCCCTGGCTTGGCTGCTGATAGTCCAGCTAGTGATATCTACTCCAACGCCAGCATTTTCAATCGTTGAGGAGAGTTCGAATGTGTCTCCGCGCTTATGTGTAATGGTGGTCATCAATGTGTCTCCAAAGTTGCTCGCACGTTAGCACAAATGCGGAGCGAGGTAAATTAAGAAGGCTTTTCCGGCCAATTTACATTTGCAGGGTCAGTTGTATTCGCTGGTAAGTCACGAAGAGCTTGACGGTAGGTAGCCCACTCTTGCTTTTTGGCATCTGTTAGTGGGCTGTCGTTGAACTGTGTCCAATCAGAAGCAACTAATGCTTTGTCCCTGTCTTTACGCAAAAGATCATAAGGGGAAGGCTCATCGCTTTCTATCGTCACATCAGGCAATTGCTCAACAGAAGAAATAACAGTCCCGTCAGCCCATTCCTGACCGATGAAATCATTGTTGGCCTCACCCTCAAAGGTGTTGATGACGTTATCATCTGCGTCCTTAATGACCCAACTTCTTTCAACAATAGTCATTATAACTTACTCCAAAACAAACCACCGGGGCCACCAACACCAGAAGTGCGGGAACTATCACATCTAGCGCCGCCGCCGCCGCCGCCTATACCACCGTTTCCTGCTACACCGCTTCCATTAGACCGGACAGAGCCTCCGCCAGAGAACAGACCTCCTACGCCAGCGGTAACTGATGCCTGTGGATCGCCTGTAGCGGCCCCTGCTCCACCTATGAAGCCGAATGTGCGGTTTAAATTCATAATTAACCTTGTGTCAGAGGTGCTAGGAGGCTGACCATAAGGGCTACCCCCAACATTAGCACTTTGTGATGACGTTGTATTGCCGCCGTTATCTCCAAAGAAGCTGACACCAGCACCAGCACAGACTTGACCACCTGAAGTAACCGCTGCACTCCCGCCAGTTCTTGCGATGTTTGCCAGCAATGTTACAACACCTGCGTTGAAGGATACAGTACCTCCAGATGCAGTACCTGTGCTTTGGTAGTTTGGCGCTCCAGCCCCGCCACCGGCAGTAGCAATAATACTTCCACCATAACTGAAAGTTGACGCTGATCCAGCTAAGGCATTTCCACCTGACCAAATACCGCCGCTTCCTCTAGCAAAGCTGAGAGTAGTTGATCCATCCCAGTCAAAGCTAAATATTGCACAACCACCGCCACCGCCGCCGCCAGCAGTATGACTAGTCTCATCTGTATCACTTCGAGTACCAGCACCACCACCGCCAACCATGACAAACACATAAAGACCAGCACCATCTAAATAACTGTTTATGGTTCCTGAACTATCAATGTGACCAAAAGGGCCACCAACCAATGCACTGGTGTGAGAGTCATTAGTAAAGGAAATATCGCCTCTGACCGTAATATCGCCACGGAAAAGACCTGAGTTTACCTCAATGTCACCCGTATCACGCTCCAATTTCCAACCAGAACTATTTGCGACATAGTTATCTGACTCAAGATCGGCAGTAACTTGGATTGCCCCAGATGGCGCGGTGAACACAATAGTTTGAACCGAAGTTACCCCGTCAATGGTCACTGTGAAGTTAGATGACCATTCTCTCAAGGCCGTATCAGTTATTTCAACGCTTGGCTGCGTTAGCGACCAATTAGAAGTAAGCCCTGAGAATGATGCCGTTGATACATTGTAACTGCTGGCAGAAGGGGTGCCTGGTTGATTTGATTGAAGTATTTGATAATAAACCTTGCCAGTTACTACCGTGTCACCAGTCTCCCCCGCGTTACCATCATCCCCAGCAATGCCTATGATAGATGCCGCTGTAAACTCTGATGCAGCAATAGTATCCGTTGAGGTGTTGGAATACGCTGACGCTTGTATAATCCACAGATACTCTCCCTTGGACAAGGATGGGGCAGTTTGAGTCCAGCCATTGAATGTCCCACCAGATAACAGACCTGTAGAGAATGTATATGTGAACGTCCCGGTCGGGTCGGATGGAGCCGAGGCCGTTGATGTCTTGCGCAAAAGGGAAACTGTCGCTGTGTTATAACCATTAGCACCGGGAAGACCATCAGTTCCAGCGATACTTGTAATCTCAGGGGTGCTGAACTCAGTTGACGGAATACTATCGGTTTCCGTGCGAGAGCTTGCTGTAGCCAGAGAGACAAACAAATTATCCCCTTGGCTCAGGGTTGGGGGTTCTTGAGACCACCCATTCAGCGTACCACCACTCAATACCCCAGTGGAAAAAGTATAAGTAAAAGTCCCGCTGAAAAGTGCCGGGGGAGTTGCACTAGAGCTTTTGTTATATAAAAACACAGTGGTATTGTTTAAGCCATCCAAGCCATCACTGGGAGCGTCTAAAGTTGTAATAGCACCTGTTCCAGAAGAAAACCCAGACCTGTTATTTGAGTAATCCACAGACTTTAACCAATAGTAAACGGTTGTTCCACCAGAGAGACCTATATGAGTAAACTCTGTCCCCCCCGAGGTTCCGGCTAAGGTCGCACCAGAGGATGAATTACTTGTATTAAAGTAAACTTCAGTGTGCTTGAAGTCACTGTCTGTAGGGTTTGTCCAAGTTATAAGGTTTGATAGAGTGCCTGGATACCCAGAAACGCTTGAGGGGATTCCCGGTGCGGTAGTGTCCCCACCAGCAGTAAATGTAAGGCTAACCTTTGTTCCTTTGAAGCCATTACTTGCAACCGCACGAACACGGAAAGTGTATTCCACCCCATCAACTAAGGGCGACAGTTCAATACTGTTCGTGTCTGTGGTCGTAGAGTTATAAGCACTGTCTGACGTAGCTTTCCACTCTACTTCATAATAATCAAGGTATGCGTTGGTCGCGGCACTCCAAGTTACTATAACACGATTTATAAACGTGCCATCTCCCTGAGTTAGACCGTCATCACTTACCTGAAGGTTGGCAACAGAAAGACCCTCGCTTGGGGAGGGTAAGTTTGTATTATTGTTAATAATGTCTTGTTCTTCAGCGTTCCAGTCAAAGGCTGCCTCAGATGTCTCTTGCAAGGTCAAAGTTACCCGCAGATCGCCAGCCTCTTGGTCTGACGCAAACTTCCAGCCGATGACTTCAAACTCTTTGCCATCGAAGCCATAGCGATCATTGTCAAAAGCAATGATGTCGCCAACCTCAATGTTGAATGCCTCCAACCCAAAGTCAGCACTGATCGTCATCTGCTCGCGTCCACGATACAGCGTCATCTTCGCGATGCGCTGGGCTGTGGATGCAGAAGTAGTAAACGGCAATGGCAAGTCCAGCAGCATTTCATCGCCGCCATCCTCGGCCTTGAAGGTGTTACTTTTGATTGGCGGATAATCAGCGGTGATAAACTTGCCATCAGCGTTGTTAAACGTACCGCCAACGCCGTTAAAGCTATCCCTGGTGCTTGAGCGAGTTTGCAGGTTGATCGGCCCACGCAGGTCATCAAGCGTCAACGTCTTAACTGGTGCGGTATATGCGCCGACCTTTAGCTTCCAATAACCAGAACCCCAGAACAATGTGCCAGCGCAAGCGGTGGCCATGTCCCCAAGCACTTTGCCTGTAGGGGAATTTGCTTTGACAATGCCGTTGATCGTGTAGCGTTTTTCTGTGCCGCTGCTACTTAGCGGCACATTTTCGTCACTCTCGTTGGCCGCAGCGGAAAAGCTCACATCATCAATCGCGCTGTCATTTAGGCCATATGTGCTTGTGATGAAGTCGCGAATACATAAAGCTGCGTTGTTGCTATATGCCGTTGTAGATGTTCGCGGGTCATATACCTTTTTGCCCTTCACAAGCGCAGTGACAAGCGGAACGCCGCTGGCAAACACTTCGCCATCGTACTCATAACGGACGTAAAGGTAAGCAATGCCATTGCCCACAAAGTCTGCTGTTAGAGCGTTCGGCCCTGTAAGCTCTGACTCAGACAAGAGGTCAGAGGGTGCCAATATCTGGCTACCGTCAAACTTCTGGATGCGGATTTTGCTTTTGTATTCATCGCCACCCTCAGAAAATCCACCATCAGCAGCAGGAGCGGCTGTCTCAACTTTTTCGGCCCATGCTATGTCATTTACGAAATCTGAAGCATTAATAGTAACAATCTCATCGTTTACATAGATGTCGCCAATCTGCTCAACTTCATGCCCAGCAAGAACGATGATCTGATGTAGAAACTTATTCTTTTCGCCAGTGGACTCATAATAGCTGACTGTCCCACCCTTGCGGACTTGGCCGTAAACAAAGTCAACAGGCGCAGTAGCGTCTCTGGCATTGACCAAAGTACCCTGCGATCCAAAAGAGCTAAAGTCAGGCTTTGGGGATAGGGCGGATATTGCCCATGAAGTTACGGCGGTAACAGCAAGATACGTTCCAGCATAAATTGCAGCGATGGCCAGAGCGGTTTGCGCACCAGTTGCAGAAATTATCGCAGTTGCAATAGCCTCAACACGCGGAGCTTTGTCCCAGTCTCTATGCCGCATCACATTGTATGGAAAATTCTTACTCATGATTTAACCCACGCTCCATCAATGTCATCTAGCGGAAGGTATATCACACCAACCTTGTCCAAGAAAGCACCCTTGCTGCCAGTGCATATGCCCATAGCAGCACCTGTCACCCACTTGCGAGCCTTCTTCGTCGTTACAAGCGCACCAAGAGGCGGCACATGCTCAATGCGATCCAGCTTGTCATCCACAGCTCGGTAGAAGTCGCTATAACCAAACTCTTTCACCATTTCACTGCGCCTAAATACCCTGCTACCTTCCATGTAGCGACCAAGCCAATCGTCAGCCCAGCCATCGCCGTGCATAGCCTTGAAAGCGTCGTTGGTGAACGTCAAACAATCGTGCTGACCCCAGACGAATGGTTTGTCACTCATGGCCTTTATGTAGGCGTTAAGTCGCTCGCGTGGCCCCATCAGTCAGACTTGACCTCCCGGCCCCAAACAATGTCACGATCCTGCAAGTCGGCAAGATACGAAAAGAACGTGTCACTTGGATAGCGAGACTTTTGACTGCCATCTGTATAGCGCCAGTTTGACGCTTTCTCCAGGCGCACCAGCTTGCTCTCTACAGTCAAAGAGATCGTGCTGGTGTCACCACTGTCCTCGATGGTCATAACGTCCATCAGACCGCTGAATACCTCTATCGGCGTGCTGGTGTCAGTGGTTCCGAAGTAAACCTTGCAGTCACGGTTCTGATACGGCTCTTGCAGTGCAAGTGAAACCAATGATGCGGGAACGCCAGAAAGCTGCAACGTGATCCGCTTGGCCGACAGATCGCTTACCTCTTCCAGGCCGCCAATGCTCAGAAGGTTGCCTGTGCCGAGATAGGTTTCGCCGCCGACCGTGCGATCACCGTAGCCAGTCCAAAAGCGAACTGGCGCGCTGTCAAAGTCCATCTCAACAGCATAAAAAGGCTGAACCTCTGGCTGGCTCAATGCCGTCAGTAAGGATGCTGGAGTGCTGCGGGTCATATCGCCTCCATCGCGCTGAAGCTGATGCCGTAAACTGAGGCGTTATTAATGCTCCACGACTGCTCGTTAGTCGAGAGCCTGAAACGCCCCTGCGTATTTGATACAGAAACTGAACCACTGCGAGTGCCTCTGACATGAGGCCATATTTCCAAAGCTACATTTCCGCTTGCGTCAGTGCTTGCGTCAACAAGAACCTTGTGAAGAGTGGAGTCATTCCCAGTTCCGATTTGGATGTAATCTCCAGCCAGCAACCAGTCAGACTTGCTAGTGGACGCGCCAGTGACAGAAATTGTTCCGCCAGTCTGAGAAGTGATGATTGGGTTGCCAGGGAATGTAGATGCTAACCCTCTTGAAGTTGAGCAAGTTGTATCTCCCATCAAAAACGTGCCAAACTGACCGCGGAGTGAAACCAACCATGAAACCCACTTCTCGGCATCAACCCGCCTCATAGGTGGAAGACTTACATCAGCGAGCCAGGTTTGGCCTGAGTATGCGTGAGCTTGTCCGGCAAATGTAAACGGGCTTTGAGAATATGCCACCGCATTTTTCGCCCGTAGTTCAATCTCAGCAACGCCTGTATGCGTCGGCAACGAGAGTGGATATGAGATAGCCATTATGCGAAGCCTTTTCCGTATGATCCGCCTTGGCGCTTGGCATCAAGCACCGCAGCCTTCGATGCCTCAACCATCCGTGGTAAAAGCGCACTAACCTCAGAGCGAGTAACGCCACTCTGGAATGTGTTGTTCTGGATGACGGTGATGCCGCCGTCATTTGAACCAAGATTGTTCGTTTGTGCAGCACTTAAAACACGACCGTTGGATTGAGGAACAAATAACTCTCTGCCATGCTCGCCAGTCATATAAGGCTGACCAGCATTGACTGATCGCCCAGATGCTGCCCCAGTTATGCCAAGTGCGTTTCCGATAAAGCCCATAATTCCAGAACCAGCAGACTCTGCCGTTGCTAATTGCCCTACCATTCTTTGAACTACAAGAACCCTGTACAGTTGTCTGATTACATCCGCAGCCATTGACCTGAAGGCATCTTTAGCTGATGCAGTTCCGTCAGCTATTGACATAAAAGCATCTTCCATAGAGCTTTGCATCGTGTTGCCAATAGTTTCAAATTCAGACGCCGTGACGCCAAGTTGCTCAAGTTGGTCTGTATAAACCTTTAAGGCTTTTGCGGCCCTTAAAGAATCTAACTCGCTCTCTGATAAAGCCGACGATTGCGTGTTGGCAAATTCAGCCGCTTCCTTCTCAGCGTTAAACCAAGCGTAAGCAATGTTTTCGATTTGGACAATATCATAGCCGTCCATCTCTTCGCCAGCGTCTTTATAAGCAATCTTCGCATTTTCAATCATTTGATCTCTGCGGCGCTCTAATCTTGCTACTTCCTGCTCAAGAGGTTTGAGACCCTTTATCCCAGTCTCAAAGACAGCATCTTCCGTTGCATCAAGAAATGGATTGAAAATTGCGTCCAAAGCTCTTTGGAGATTGTTGTCAGTGCTTCCTGGAGGTGTGCCTGCTGGCGTCGTTGTTACGCCTCCAGAGGTTGTGGTGGTGGTAGTGCCGCCACCTTGCAGAGCATCAAGCGTTGCTTTTAATTCCGCAGCCGCATTTTGCTGCTCTCGAATTAGGGCCATTGCGTCACGGATAGCAGTCTGCTTCCCCTGAATAAGAGTCAATTCTTCTTGTGCTGCGTCTATTGCTGCTTGCTGAATTTTCTCCTGATCGCCGTCTTTCGCAAACATTCCCGCGCTTATTGTAACCTCACCAGTAGCAAGCTCCCTGACCGTCTCACTTGCTTCATAAGCCTTTCTATTTAGAGCATCCAATTCCTGCTGGTACTCTTTAAGTTGCTCACCTTTACTGATGTTGAAAATCTTATCAAATCCAGCGACAACAGTGAGAGCAAATGTATTAAACTTCGCAGTCATAACGTCCATGACTTCATCAAAAGTCCTGCGCATTGCAACTGAATTTGTAATCATATCATTAGACATAACGACACCCAGGTCTCGCCCGGCAACAGCCATTCTCTCAAGCTGCTCAGAGTTATTTAACAACAACGGCGCAAGCAAAGTTGCATCCGAGGCAATTGCCTCAAGGTAAAACGTCAACTCTTGCTGGCTTACATTCGCATCCTGCAAGCCCTTAACATACTTTCCAAGAGCCTGCTCGCTTGACAGGTTCTTAAACTCTTTTGCAGTCAGACCAACCTTGGGTGCAATATTTTCAAAAAAGTCAGCCAATGGACCAGCGCCAGTTTGGAAAAAGTCACCAAACTTATCATTTACGTCTTTAAGTATGTCGGCGAGCTTTTCCTCCTGAACTCCAAATTTCCTTGCGGCAAAGGTCATTTCTTGAAACCTCTCAGCACTGAGACCCGCAACCCTTGAAAGGTTATCAATACGGACAGCGGCATCCGTTGCGTCTTTTATCATTCGAGCAAAACCGCTTGCAACAACGCCAGCAGACAGTGCAACGCCAAACTTTGAAGCAACCCCAGACAGCGCATCAAAAGACTTTCCAGTTTTGCTTAATTGTTTTTGAGATTGCTGCGCAAAACGCTCAACGCGCTTTTGGCTGCGGTCCATCGCTTTTGTGAACTCTTTGTCACGGGCCGCAAGAATGATGTTTAATTGTTCTGCATTAATTGCCATCGACTCGCCTCACCAGCTCTTTGTAGTCACCCGAGGTCATAGCTTCTGCGCCAGCCTCTTTAGGTGAATGTGCATCAGACCAACCCTTAAATGCAACCCATGTATCTTTCGGGATCATATCACGAATTTCTTCTGGATGTAAGCCAGCGATGATCCCGTTGCCGATCATGGACCTGACGTTTAGTCGGCTATGTCTCCGACCTCCGTCTTTTTTTTTAATTCTTTTTCTTCACCAACGTCAGGCATAAACGCAACACCGAGAAGGGCTTGAGCAATTTGATAAAGCCTCAGCAGGTCTTCTGGCGTGCAGTCATTAATAACCGCATCAGCCTGCGCGTCTTTCATGCCACCGCCGACCAGACCCAAGGCCACAAGGTCGCGCACCTCTTTGCTCGTCGGCTTAGTGCCTCGGCTAAAAAAGCCATCCCAAAGGTCAAATATACCGC
>Ga0209195_1001530_pt1 | contig 15505 bp, 8 predicted proteins | sample COGITO_mtgs_1004_3_FD_184788 | JGI IMG/M metagenome (GOLD analysis project Ga0209195, IMG submission 184788) | Pelagic marine microbial communities from North Sea - COGITO_mtgs_100420 (SPAdes) (version 2) | ecosystem: Environmental > Aquatic > Marine > Epipelagic ...
CTACCAACTCCAGCACGCGCTGGAAATCCTGCTGCACAACACTGGCCTGCACGGCGGCCTTACCGACAGCGGAGTTATCACAATTTCGCAAATTGGAAGCAATGTCGACATTAACCAAAATGGTAAGGGGAAGAGAATGAATACAAATAAACGAAAAACTTTATTGGCAACATTTGTTGCATTGTTTGCAGCTGGGGCAACCACTCAGGGTGCTATGGCGCAGACGGAGTCGGCGACGGAGCAATGGCTGCTTGAGGAGGTTGTTGTTACGGCTACCAAACGAGAAACCAGCCTGCAAGACACAGCCATGTCCATTAGCGTCTTGTCCGGTGAGGATATGGAAGACAGAGGAGTACTCTCTTTAACTGATATTATAGCAACGGTTCCCGGTGTAGATTTGGGAACTAGTCAACCTGGATTCCCTGTATACATCGTGAGGGGGGTCGCTAGTGCAAATAACTTTGGTGCCTTTGGCAGTGAAATAACCAGTACGTATCTGGATGAGTTCCCCATGCCTTCATTAGCCAGTGATGTTAGTTTGGTTGATGTCGCCAGGGTTGAGGTACTTAAAGGCCCGCAGGGAACTTTGTATGGAAAAAGTGCCATGGGCGGTGTATTTCGCTATATCACCAACGAGCCTACGACAGAGGGGTATTCAGGTGTGGTCAACGTCTACGGCTCCAGCACATCATCGAGCGGTGATAACAATTACGGTGGCAGCGGCTACATTAATGTGCCGATAACGGACAACTTGGCGGCCCGTGTGGTGGCCTATAATTTCGATAATGCCGGCTTTATTGACGCCGACGGTGTAGATAAAGCCGAGGATGTCAATACAACTGAAACCAAGGGTGGGCGCATTGCGCTGAAGTGGGATATCAGCGAATCCACACACATGGGTTTAACCTATCTTAATCAGACAGTAAGGACAGGTGCGAATCAGCTAATCAGCTCAACCTATACACCAGATCCGTTGGCAACAGTCTGTCCATGCCCTGCCCCAGCAGACTTCAGCGTTCCCAGTACGTCAGTATTGACCCGGCAGTACGCTGGAGAAGGTTATGATTTTGATACCGAGATGCTAAATCTTAAACTGGATAAGGAGTTTGAGGGTTTTAACCTGAGCGTCATGGCCTCGCAGCAGGAGCAGACCCTTTTTAGGCGAGAGATCACTAACAACTTCGTTCGCGTTACCTCGCCGTCACGTTTTTCCGCTAATTCTGAAAGAGTTTGGGAGGCAGATACCGTTGAAGTTCGCTTGGTTTCTGATAGCGAGGGTGATGCATTTATTGACTGGATAGCAGGGTTTTGGTACGAAGACAGAGAACTATCTCACCGTACACTGACATCTCATACGGGCGCTACAGTGACAGTGTTTGGGCTCAACTTTGTCGAAGGGGATAAGATTGAAGATTTTTTGTTATTAGATCTCTCGAGTGAAAAGGCCATCTATGGTGAGGTCGCGCTGCATGCGAGCGATAAAGCCACCTTTACGCTAGGTTATCGTCGCTCAAATGTTAAGAGGGATGCTGGTAGTTTTGAGTTTGCTAGGGGAGAATTTGATGTTTTTGGTAAATTGCCTTTGGTGGGTTTGACTGGCACCGAAATTGATGAAGACGTTAATACCTATAAAGCTAAATATGAGTATGTCTTCAATGATGATATTTTACTCTACACCTCGGCTTCCTCCGGGTATAGAGCCGGAGGTTTCAATGCGAACAGTTTGGTGGCACTTGCTTCCACTTACGAGTCGGATACCCTATGGAACTATGAGCTGGGTGTTAAGACAGCCTGGCTGGAAAACCGGCTAACCGCTAACGGGGCTATCTATCGCATTGACTGGGATGATATGCAGTTGGTGGCTCTAGATCAGACCACTTTTGTTCGCGGCGTCAGAAATGTGGGTAAGGCGCGAATTCAAGGTCTGGAGTTGGAGTTTAATTATCTTGTTCGTGATGACCTAAGCCTTGGCTTAAATTATGCTTTTACTGATGCCACGTTAGAGGAAGATTTTGTGCCAGATGTGAGGTCTGGTCTTCCGACAGCACTCGCAGGCGAGCGCCTGCCAGGCTCCTCCAGAAACAATTACGCGTTATTTGTCGACTGGCAGTGGCCATTAACCTCAGAATTAAATACTGCCTTCAGGGTGACACATCGCTACATTGGTGATCGCGTCGATGATTTGGGTGACGACAGTCGTGATCAGCCTCTCATCCCCAGCTATAGCTTGACCGATCTAAGAGTGAGTGTTGAACACAGCAATGGTCTCACCGTCTCAGTTTTTGCAGACAATGTCTCTAACAAAATAGCCATCACAGAAATACGTGAACAGGGAACCTATTTTACTAATTATCGCATTACCCGGCCCAGGACAGTCGGATTAAATGTTGGGTACCGTTTCTAAAAAGCGAACATTCACTGTGCTGAATTTGCAAGACTTTATTAGGGCGTGGACCAAAAGTAATGCCTGAAAAAGCTCAGAGTTTCCCGCAGCACAAGGATGTGCTGCCATGCTCATAAAGATAAGTTTATGAATGAGCGGTTCTCTGCCTTGTCACCGCAGCAATTTGCAAACCACCTTCAGCCGCACCAATAATATTAAGTCAGGATGCCTACAGCGTCCTGATGCCTCTTCTATTGATTAAGAATATTCATTATGCAAAGTAAAAACCATCACCGCTGCGTCCTCTACACACTTTTGGCGGTCTACACCTTCAATATTGTTGACCGCCAAATTCTGGCGCTGTTGATGGAGCCCATCAAACAGGACTTGCAACTGAGTGATACGGCACTGGGTTTTATGTCCGGCATTGCCTTTGCACTATTTTATGCCACCTTAGGCATTCCGATTGCGCGCCTGGCAGATAGAAGCCACCGCGTTAATATCATAGCCATTTCGCTGGCGCTGTGGAGTGGCATGACTGTCCTCACAGGACTGGTAAGTAATTTCTGGCAACTCCTGATAGCTCGTATTGGTGTCGGTGTGGGGGAGGCGGGTTGTACCCCGCCGGCCCACTCACTGATTGCGGACTATTTTGTAAAAACCGAACGTAACCGAGCGATTTCGATTTATATGATGGGGCCTCCTATAGGTATCATGATCGGTTTTTTCGTAGCGGGCTGGTTGAATGAACTTTATGGTTGGCGTATCGCCTTTATCAGCTTAGGGCTACCAGGGCTAATTATGGCCGTGGTGGTTAAATTGGCGGTGCGCGAACCCGCCCGAGAGCAATCCAGCGCCTCGTCAGCTAATAGGCAGAAACAGTATTCAACGCTTGAAACCTTCCTTTGCTTATGGCGAAAACGTGCGTTCCGACGCCTGGTTATTGCGTTGGCGTTGATCAATTTCGTGGGGGTAGGAAGCGGCCAGTGGGTACCTAGTTTTTTTATTCGCAACCACGGCATGTCAACGGGCGAGCTGGGGATGTGGCTATCTGTTATGACAGGCCTCAGCGGTATCATTGGTATTTACATTGGCAACTATATAACGCAGCGATACGCCCGCGATAATGAATCACTGAAGCTCCGAATCCTTGCAATAGGCACTTTGCTGATGCTTGTCACCGTCCCGCTTTATCTGTTTTCGTCGCACAAATACAGCGCCTTGATGTTGTATGGATTGACTACCCTGTTGTTTTTTCTTCACTACGGGCCATGCTACTCGATGGTGCTCAACTTGGCTCAGCCTCGCATGCGTGCCATGGCGTCGGCTGTGACGTTGTTGATTGTCAATTTGATCGGTATGGGCTTAGGACCTCAGGCGGTGGGCATTATGGCTGATTTATTGGTGCCGGTTTTCGGAGACGATGCATTGCAGTGGGCGCTGCTGTTTACGACTGCTATTACGCCGTTGGCAGTATGGTTGCTGTGGTCAACCGGTAAGACAGCTCAAGAGGACTTGGATGAGAGCTATACGGACGATAATGACGCCAAAGTAACCACGCCAACAGGCGCTCAATCAGCCGCAACTCTTTAATCAAAAAGGAGCCCCATCATGAGTAAAAAACCACTATCACAGCAGGCTCAGACCTTTCATGAAGCCGCGTTGGTTTGGGATTCAACTTTTCCATTTTTCAATAACTATCTTTTCTCGACTGTTTTATCAGGTGCCACCGTTGAGCAGGCAGATTCCTGTTATCAATCATTAGAACGCTTTCGAAATGCAGGCGTGAACTGCGTCAGTCTTACCATAGCGGGCGCTAGAAGTAATATCAGTTTTACGCTTAGCAAAATCGCGCAATGCCTGGCGTTTATCCGGGCGAATGAAGATAAATACAAGCTTGTAAAACGTGTGGAGGATATCCAGGTGGCCCGAGACCTGGAGAAATTGGCGGTAAGCTTTAACTTTCAGGGGATTGATTCACTGGAATCCAATCTTGATATGGTCGAAATTTATTATCAGTTGGGTATACGACATATGTTGCTGGCGTATAACACGCAAAATATTGCTGGGACAGGTTGCCAGGTAAAAGACGATACGGGTCTTAGCCATTTTGGTCGCTCTCTGGTTGGGGAAATGAATCGAGTAGGCATGATTGTAGATGCTAGCCATACAGGGTATCGCACTACCATGGATATATTTGAACATTCATCAGCCCCGGTTATTTTTTCCCATTCTAACCCTTATACGTTGCGGCCTCATGGCAGGAACATCAAGGATGATCAAATTCAAGCCTGCGCCCAAAGTGGCGGCGTGATCGGCGTGGTCGGTTTTGATGACTTATTACCTGGAGGAAAACCCACTGTCGAAGCCATGATCCAAGCCGTAGACTATTTGGTGGAAAAGGCAGGCCCGGACCATGTGGGTATTGGTCTGGATTGGGTGTACTGCCCTGAATTGTTCCGGGACATACAAAAAGCAGGCCGGGATATCTACCCCTCCAGTGGAAATAATCCCGACGGCGAGTATCAAACAGAGGCTGAGGGTGTTCCACCGGAAGCGCTGAGTCTGTTTACTCAAGGCTTAATGGACAAAGGCTACTGCGAAGCGGACATCCGAAAAATCCTCGGCGAAAACTGGTTGCGTGTTGCCCGGGAAGTGTGGAAATAATGTTGATTGGGAAAACATAGGCCTATGAAGACCTTGATTATAGGTGGTGGTTTGCTGGGTTTGAGTAGCGCGCAATTATTATTGGAAAAGGGCAGTGAAGTTGAGATTCTTGACGCGCGTGAAGGCGTGGGACTCGAAGCCAGCTTTGCCAATGGCGGTTTACTGACGGCAGCGATGTCGGCCCCTTGGAATGAGCCGGGTGTGTATCGACAGTTACTCACATCATTATTGAATCCTCATGCCGCAATGAGGTTGGGGTTAGGTGCATTACCGTCTTTATTTTTTTGGGGCTTGGGATTTTTACGCCATGCCTCTGTTCGCCACTATCATGAGGCTTGCACTGCTAACTATCGATTGGCGAATTATTCCATTAACCAAACCAATGCCTTGCGCAATCGGCTAGGTCTGCAGTACGGAGCCAAAAAAACCGGGGCACTAAAATTATTTCGTGACCCATTGGCACTGGCAACGGCAAAAGCGACGGCCGAGTATCTGGCGGATTATGGGTTGCCTTTCTCTTTACTGGATGATGCTGACGCAACCATTGCGGTCGAACCGCAACTGACGGCGATAAGGGATCAGATTGTTGGTGCCTTACACTTTCCGCAAGACGAGTGTGGCGACGCCCATTTGTTTTGTTGTGAACTGGAAAAAACGATTAAAGCTGCTGGAGGAACTTTGCGTACGGGCGTATCCGTTAAACAAATACGTATAAAAAAGGGAGCGATAAACGGGGTTGAAACCAATAACGGATTTATCGAAGCCGACCGTGTTTTAGTGACAGCCGGTGTTAATAGTCCCGGCTTATTAAAAGGCCTTGGGATATCGCTGCCGGTAAAACCTGTCAAGGGATATTCCATTAGCCTGAATGTGGAAGGCCTTCAAGGGATTCCACAGATTCCCGTGATTGACGATGTGTTACACGTGGTGATTACGCCTATAGGTGACACCCTGCGGGTGGTTGGCTTCGCTGATTTTGAGGGGTTTAACACGCAGATTGACTCAGGACGTATTAAAAACCTTTTAAACGTATTGAAAACAATCTACCCAGACATATCGGCACAAATAGAACATAGCCATGTTCATCCTTGGGCCGGACTGCGCCCTATGAGTAACGATGGTAAGCCCTTTATCGGCCAGACCAAGGTAGAAGGCCTCTATCTCAATACCGGTCATGGCCACCTCGGTTGGACCATGGCCGTGGGGTCCGCCCATTTAACCGCTGATTTAATCATGGGTAACGTAACTGATATTGATGCCATCCCCTATAAGGCCACAAGGTAGAGAATGCGATTTTAATTAGAAAAACCGTTTTATTAAATATGCATGCTGACATAACGAGGGGTTAAATATGACACTAAGAATAATTTCCGCCGCCCAGGTACGGTCATTACTGCCTATGGCCGACTGCATCAGCGTGATGGAGTCAGCGATGCTGGCTGTATCCAATAACAGAGTTTCCGTTCCTCCCCGGCAGATATCACCGATTAATACCAATAACGATTTATTCGGAGTGATGCCGGGTTCGTCCGTCGAGTTAAGCACCTACGGCGTCAAGCTATTTAGTTTATACCCAGACAATCCGGCTAAAGGTTTGCCTGCTCTTCAGGGGCTGGTGACATTATTTGATCATAAGAGCGGCACCCCGATAGCAATCATCGACGGTGCTGAAATAACGGCTATTCGAACGGCCGCTGCGTCCGGTTTGGCAACACAGTATTTAGCTAGGGATGACGCTCGCACCTGCGGCATTATCGGAACAGGTGTCCAGGCGATAGCGCATATTGACGCGATGCTCGCAGTGCGCCCTGTGGAGGAAATTTTAATCTGGGGCAGAGATTTCGGAAAAGCCGCTGCGATGGCAGCAGCACAATCAGAACGCACGGGCTTAACCGTGCGTGCGACAAAGGCTTTGGCGGAAGTCGGTGCTTGTGATCTTGTTTGTACGGTCACCAATTCGCCGGCACCCATTCTCAAAGGTCAATATGTTAAACCCGGTACTCATGTCAATTTAGTGGGTGCACATAGTTCAACGACACGGGAAGCAGATACTGACCTGATTGTGAAATCGGCGGTTTATGTGGATTTATTGGCGTCAGTACATAATGAAGGGGGTGATATTTTAATCCCAATTCAGGAAGGTGCGCTGGATAAAAGCAAACTCGTCGGTGAAATAGGGCAATTGTTAAGGGGTGACATTGCCGGTCGCACTGATGAAGCGCAAATAACACTGTACAAGTCATTGGGCATCGTGGCGCAGGATCTATTTGCCGCTGAATTCGTCTATACCCGGGCAAAAGCTGAAGATGTGGGCGTTTGTTTGACTTTTTAGGCTTTGGGTTTTATGTGTATAACGATTGTGGTGTCGTTGTTGACTGTAAATGTTGGTTGATGCTACTAAAAAATCATATGCAAAAACAGCAATTGGAGAACAGAAGATGAATAAAATCAAAATATTACTGACACGGAATTGTATACGTTACAAGCTACCGGTTTTTATTATTGCTTTGGTATTGTGTAAACCCGGTTTTGCTCAGGAATCTTATTCTCCTTACGGTGATCAATCTTACTCCTCCAATGTCTACTGGGGTGACACTCATCTGCATACCAATTTATCGGTGGATGCCTACAACTTTGGCAATAGACGGTTAGGTCCGGAGGAAGCCTACCAATTTGCTAAAGGGGAGGTGGTCAGGGCTCATAACGGCATGGACGCACGCTTATCACGTCCCCTAGATTTTTTGGTGATTGCTGATCATGCCAGCAATATGGGGGTTATGAATGGGCTGGAAGCGGAAAATCCGGATTTACTCAATTCAGAAATTGGCGTTCGTTGGGCACCCAGACTGAAAAAAATAAATGAAAGCACTAAAACGGATGTCGTTAAGTCAACGGCGCTTTCCCAAAAACTATTTTATGATGGTTTTCTAGAAGGTATTGTGGCGGATGACTGGTATCGACATTCTGTATGGCAAAAAAACATAACATTAGCAGACAAATACAATGACCCTGGTACGTTTACAGCGCTTATTGGATATGAATGGACACAAGCTTTTCATAATCTTCATCGGGTTGTTATATTTAGAGATAGCGCTGACAAAGCGAATCAAGTCATTCCTTTTTCTCAATATGACAGTTCTGATCCGGAGGATTTGTGGCGTTATTTAAATGCGTATCAAATTAAAACGGGTGGCGAAGTCTTGGCCATTCCTCATAATGGTAATTTGAGTACCGGTGTTATGTTTGCGCTGGAGGATACGAAAGGAAACCCTCTTTCAAGAGACTATGCGAAAACGCGCAGTCGCTGGGAACCTCTTTTTGAAGTCACTCAAATTAAAGGCGATAGTGAGACGCATCCTCTACTATCGCCAAATGATGAATTCGCTGATTATGAAACAATGTCTATTGACAAATATCGGTATGAAGATATTAAAAAAGACCAAGGGTTCACAGATTATGATTCTTGGATCAATAAGAAAGATCGAGGTACTAATTCCAACTGGATGCGGACTTACGAATATGGGCGATCAGCGTTAAAATTGGGCCTGGCGGAGCAAGCCAGGCTGGGTGTAAATCCATTTAAATTTGGCATGATCGGTAGTACAGATTCCCATACCTCGTTGGCTACCGCCGATGAAGATAACTTCTGGGGTAAATTATCTGAAGCTGAGCCTCACAAAGATAGAGTACTTGGCCCCTGGCGACCCGCGCTGAATCCTCCGGGAAAGCCAGGGTGGAAAATGAATGCGTCGGGTTATGCCGCAGTCTGGGCCGAGGAAAATACCCGCGAATCCCTGTTCGCTGCCATGAAACGGAAAGAAACCTATGCCACGACAGGCCCACGCATGACTGTGCGTTTCTTCGGTGGTTGGGACTACCATAAAGATGATGCCCAGAAGCCAGACCTTGCGTCAATCGGCTATAGTAAAGGCGTCCCAATGGGTGGTGATCTTACCAACGCGCCTAATGATAGACCTCCCACATTTCTGATTCGAGCGGTTAGAGACCCCGATGGTGCTAACCTGGATCGCGTGCAGGTGATTAAAGGTTGGCATGATAAAAACGGCGAACTACACGAAAAAATATACAACGTCGCTTTGTCTGATGAACGTAAAGCCAACAGGCGTGACAAAGTAAAACCGGTCGGTAGTACCGTTGATATTCCTAGTGCCAGCTATACTAATTTTATTGGTGATCCGGAGTTGGCCGTGGTGTGGGCAGATCCGGACTTCGATAGAAACGAACTGGCTTTCTATTACGTTCGTGTGTTGGAAATTCCCACACCTCGCTGGACGGCCTATGATGTCAAATATTTTGGGTTAAAAAATATTCCTGATGAAGTGCCTATGATCACCCAGGAGCGCGCTTACACAAGTCCAATCTGGTATAGCCCGTAGGTGCGACAAGAAGCTGTTTTTCCTACTCGATGAACAGGAAAATAATTAATGTTGTTGTTTTTATTATTTTTCAGATTCAATCCGCTGTATTGTCAATGGAAGGCGAATACCGGTCTGTAATGGATCGGATAGGCGTCTTTTTGATCTTTAGCTTTAAGTCAGCCTGTACTGTGGAGCTATCCTTGAATAGCCCACAGAAGTTACATAAAAATATCAAGCACCTGGATTTTGTATAAATACTCTACGCCAGCAACGCCACACTTTTCATCACTACCTGTACCAATTCCGCTTGCCGGTTAACGCCCATCTTTTCATAAATTCTTTGTAAATAAGTGCGTGCTGAAGGCTTTGTGATTCCCATTAGTTGAGCCGCTTCATTGAGACTACTTCCACTCGCTAATAAAATGGTTAAACGAGATTCACGTGCTGTCAGGCTAAACAGTTGGCCGATCAATTGGCTCTCTGTATTTAATTCTGTCGCTAATCGTGGTTGGGTTGGGGAGCTGATGTAAACGACAACATGGGGGTTTATTTCGGTGGCGTAGGGTATTGTCATTGTTAGCGGTGTGATGGGCTGAATTAATATGCCTAAATGCCCTTGTTTATCGTCAAATCGCAAACCTTCCACGGGCTTGTTTCCTCTCGGTTCTCGCCGCCAGGCAATGGATTTGGTAATGGCGTGTTCCAATTGTTTTTGATGGTCTGTATTGGGAAAATTAATTCGGTGGTTTTTTAGTGTCAGGTGCTGCTTGTTATCCAGCATTTGTTTCGCGTTATCGCTGGTTTCCACCACGTCACCCTGGCCATCGAGAATAAACGTGGCGATGTTGAGGTGGTCTGTTGCTTCAATCAGTGCTTTTGTCGTGAAAATATAGCGACGCAGTGCAATATGTGTGCTGATGCCTGTTTCCAGATGTGGCCATAGCGCAAGGAGTAATTGTTTGTCTTTGTCTGTAATGCGCTTATGTGTTGGTTTGCCTATAAATAGGCCGCAAAGCATCTGGTCCGGGCCGTGAAAGCTTAAAGCCAGCATGTCCCCAATGCCCTGTGGTGCTAACACCTGCTGATAAAAAGGTGTTTTCAGTAACTCTTTTCGATGAATGATTTTGCGTAAGGTAAAAATTTCACCCGGTTTGTCCATTACCGCTAAAAATGGATTGCTATGCCAGGCACTCCTTCTTTTTTCGTTCAGTTCAATAACGTCTTCCAGGTGGAAGTTTTCCTTAGGCAACGATGCCGTAACGCTATCCGGCGAGTGTAAATTCATGGACAGCATGATGACGCTACTGTGTAGGTGCGTGTTGAGAGTGGTGAAAAAACTAAACAATGAGGGTTGCTGAGGGTCCAGTAAACTTTGATTTAAAGACAGCACCAGTGTTTCAATCTCAGAGCGAGGTGCCACTGCGGGCTTGGCTTGTTTGCGCGGACGATTTTTAATGGTGGCTTTTGTGCTTCGGCCGGTAATCGGTTTGGCTTTTAAACCCTTGGGACCAAATTTGTAATAGCTTTTCATCCAGCGGCAGAGGCTTGAACGATGGATGCCCAGATCTCTCACGACGTCACTACTTCTTTCACCTGCAAGGATTTGTTTGACCGCTTGCAGTCGAATGATCTCCATAGATTGTCGGGAGGCAGGGTCTCTTTTCTTTCTTTCTTTATGAATCGTCGAATTTAGCATAGATGGCCTTAAAGCAGAGCGATGAACCATTATGTTGCACACCTTCAGATACTACAGCGCGTTGCGCACCTTTTCCACAGTTTGCCTTGTTTAGTTGAAATAGCAAAAAATTGACCTGTGTCCCTGCTATAACTTATTTGTTGGTTTAGTGATGCTCTTTGACCTAAATGACCAAGTTGTCTGCAAATGCAAATTACGCCCCTGCGAACATTGTATTACTCTGAACACCCAGTCCAAAAATATCCCCGAACGGAGGAACCATGACGCTCATTTCGGAAATCCTTTCAGTACATGACGAACTCACGACTTGGCGACATGACCTGCATGCCCACCCGGAATTGGCCTTTAATGAGAACCGTACGTCGGCGTTTGTTGTTGAAAAACTCGAATCTTGGGGTATTGAGGCCACTCAAGGTGTTGGGGTAACCGGTGTGGTCGGTACACTGAAAGTAGGCACGTCTAATAGATCTATTGGCCTGCGTGCCGATATGGATGCCTTGCCTATGGAAGAGCTCAATACTTTCGCCCACAAATCCAAACACCCCGGTTGTATGCACGGATGTGGTCACGATGGCCATACCGTAATGCTTTTGGCAGCGGCCCGATATCTGGCGCAAAGTAAAAATTTTAACGGCACGGTGCACTTTATCTTTCAGCCCGCCGAGGAAGCTAACGACAATGGCAGCGGCGCCCAAGCCATGATTGACGATGGCCTGTTCAATCGTTTTCCCATGGACAGCATTTTTGCCATGCATAATATGCCGGGATTACCCGAAGGTACTTTTTCTATCAGTGATGGCCCCGTATTCGCGGCGATGGATTTATTTGATGTCACCATAACCGGCAAGGGAACCCATGGTGCTCTCCCGCATACAGGCATTGACACATTATTGGTATGCTCACATGTGATTACCGCCTGGCAAAGTATTGTCAGCCGCAATATTGATCCCATGCAAACAGCGGTTCTTAGCGCCACCAGTATTCAGGCTGGGGATAACTGGAATGTTATTCCGCAAACGGCTGTTATCAAAGGCACAGTCCGCACTTTTTTACCGGAGGTACAGGCGCAGGTGCGCGAACGCCTGCATGCTATTGCAGAACAGGTGGCCGGTGCTTTTGGCGCTACCGCACAGGTTGACTACCGACAGGAACTGCCGGCCACGGTTAACGACGCCGAGCAGGCAAGGCAGGCTGTCACCGTTGCACGAGAACTCGTTGGAGAGGCACAGATAAAAGAGGGCGCCGATGCCACACGGCTTATGGGCTCAGAGGATTTTTCGGTGTTGTTGCAACACAAACCGGGTGCCTATCTATTGCTGGGATCTGGCGCAGGCGAGGGTGTCTGCATGATCCATGAAGCGCGCTATGATTTTAACGATAAGTTACTCCCCATAGGAGCCAGTTTTTTTGCTCGGCTGGTTGAGCAAAAGCTGGCCTAATTTGATATCTGTTAAGGAGAAATACTTGTGATACAAAGAAGTCGCCCGATTCTATTGTTGCTGTCTATCCTGCTGTTAGGCTGTCAAGCACAAGAGATATCAGCAAATTGTGAGCGCCTGGCGGCGGATATCAAACTGTCATCTGTCACTGTTGAAGTCCAATCGATACCTGCGGGCCAGTTTCAGGCGCCAGATGGACAAAGCTATCTGGTGCCGAGTTTTTGCCGGGTACAGGGTATTGCAAAACCCACCCGCAATTCTTCTATCAATTTTGAAGTCTGGCTACCTCAAAAAAAATGGAACGGACGCTACTACCAGCATGGTCTGGGTGGAGAGAGCGGCCGCATCAGTTACGCTGATTTGGCAGGTTCTCTGCGCGAGGGTAATGCGGTCGCTACCAGTGACGATGGTCATATCACTACACCTGCTAGCAATAATTTTCGCTGGGCAATCAACCATCCAGACAGAGTCCTTGATTGGGGGTATCGCGCGCTAAAACAAACCCGCGATACTGCCCACGCCATCATCAATACCTATTACGGCCGCGAACCTCATCATGCCTACTTTGCCGGTTGCTCCGGTGGCGGTCGGCATGGGTTGATGGCTGTACAACGTTACCCCGAGGATTGGGATGGTGTTTTGGTGGGTGCTCCCAATACCTATTTGATCCATGATTTGGCCAGCATTCTCGCTCGAGGCCAGCTATGGAAAAATAATCCCGCCGGGCGCATCCCTATCAGTAAGTTACCGCTAATTCAAAAGACCGCGTTAAACGCCTGCAGTGCTAACGCTAAGGTTGTAAATGGCATCGCCGGCGATCCGCGCTTATGTCGATATGATCCGGCCATCTTAAGCTGCAAAGATGTTGTAACAGACAATTGCCTGACGCGCCCCCAGATTGACACTCTTCGTAAGATTTACGACGGTTTGCGCCAGCCGGATGGCACATTGATCCACCCTGGATTTGCACCGACCCTGGAAGTGGATCATGGTTGGGAGCAATGGATGCCCGTGACAACAGCCGAGTCTGACACGGAACAACAGGTCCCGCCGTTGTTTGCCTACGCCGAAGATTTTTTCAGAAATATTATCTTCTTTGATGAGCCGCAACTGGATATTCAAGCACTTAAAACTAGCAAGTTAGTTGCGCGTGTTAATAACAAAACAATTGAGGGTGAAGTTCTGACTACGGCATTGAATCCGGATAACCCGGATTTATCAAAGTACAAGAAAACCGGTGGCAAGTTACTGATGTACTTTGGTTGGGGCGATGCGGCCATCCCCGCTGAAGGTGGTATTAAATATTACGACAGTGTCGTCAACACCCTGGGTGGAATATCTCAAACACAGGACTTCTATCGTTTGTTTATGGTCCCTGGCATGGGCCATTGTGTTGGTGGAGCGGGCGCCAATGCCTTTGGACAAGGGCACTGGCCGTCACTCCCAGCGGCATTACAGAATGATTCAAGACACAACATTATGCGGGCTTTGGAAGCCTGGGTGGAACGTGATGTAGCACCGCAAAAAATCATCGCCACCAAATATGTGAATGACGATGCCAACAAGGGTGTGGCGTTTACCCGGCCACTTTGTCCCTATCCGCAGATAGCCATCTACAAAGGCACCGGTGATACCAAAGAAGCTACAAATTTTGTGTGCAAAACAGGGGCAGCACCTTGATATGAAGCATAGCGAAAAGGCGGCCATTTAAGGTTAAAAGTGTAAGGCATGCCAAAACGGCAATTTTAACAATCTAAGGTACCGAACTATGTTCTCCCAACCGTATAAACGTTACGCCATTAGCCTCTTGTTGGTGGTATATACCTTTAACTTTGTTGATCGTCAGATATTGGCGTTATTGATGGAGCCTATTAAAGCGGATCTACAATTAAGCGATACGCAATTAGGGTTTTTATCTGGTATTGCCTTCGCTGTATTTTATTGCACCTTGGGTATTCCTATTGCCCGCTGGGCCGATCGCGGTAACCGGGTGACCATCATTTCCATTGCCCTGGCCTTGTGGAGTGCGATGACGGCCTTGTGTGGCTTGGCCACTAACTTTGTGCAGTTATTATTAGCGCGTATCGGCGTAGGGATCGGTGAAGCCGGCTGCTCGCCACCGGCTCATTCACTGATTGCCGACTATTTTCCCCGTGCCGAACGCTCGAAGGCTGTTTCACTCTATATGATGGGCGTACCGCTGGGAATATTAGGCGGCTATCTGGTCGGCGGCTGGGTCAGCCAGTTTTACGGCTGGCGCATCGCCTTTATGGTGGTGGGTGTACCCGGCGTCTTACTGGCATTATTGGTCAAACTTACCTTGCGAGAACCCGTGCGGGGTCAGTCCGATGGAATCGCAACCGACAATCAAACACAACCCCGGTTGCGAGAAGTCTTTTCTATATTGTTACAACAGCGATCATTGGTACATATGGTGGCGGGCATCACGTTGGCCACCTTTGCCGGCATTGGGGCAATGCAATGGATCCCGTCCTATTATATTCGCATTCACGATATGACAACCGGAGAACTCGGTACCTGGTTAGCCTTTGTGACAGGCATTGGGGGGCTTGTCGGTGTGTATCTGGGCGGTTTTTTCACCCATCGCTTTGGCGCGGATGATGAACGCATTCAAGCCCGCATACTGGCCATCAGTACCGCCTTAATGCCATTGGTACTGTTTGTCGCCTTGCAGTGGTCCGATGCGCGTATCTCTTTACTTTGCTTGTTTTTTTTCAATCTACTGTATTTCTTCTATTACGGGCCGTCATTTTCTCTGGTACAGGGACTGGCCAATATCAAAATTAGAGCGCTGACCATCGCCATCGTAATGTTTGTGCAAAACCTGATCGGTGCAGGGTTGGGGCCGCAGTCAGTGGGTTTGATTAGTGACGCCTTGACGCCCTCATTCGGCGCTCAATCCCTACAAATCGCCATATTG
>Ga0209195_1001541_pt1 | contig 15420 bp, 11 predicted proteins | sample COGITO_mtgs_1004_3_FD_184788 | JGI IMG/M metagenome (GOLD analysis project Ga0209195, IMG submission 184788) | Pelagic marine microbial communities from North Sea - COGITO_mtgs_100420 (SPAdes) (version 2) | ecosystem: Environmental > Aquatic > Marine > Epipelagic ...
GAACAAATCACTCGAACTGCAAAGTTCCTCTATTCGATACTCAAGACTCAATACAACTGAATAACACCTTTCCCAACGCAAATGAACATAGAATATGTTCTGGTAAACGACGAAGGTGTGGTGCATGTTCCACCGAATTCGTCAGTTGCGGAGATCAACGGCGCAATTCGCAAGCACGTGTCTACGACGCACGGGTGTGAAGCACATTGCATCGTGTTGGAGAAAATTCCCAACAAGTCGCCCATGTATCTTGTGCTGATTGATCAGGGTTTGCAGTCGTTCCGTCAGAATGGTTGTACGGTTGATGTTGTAGACGGACAACCACTGACGGATGCGCAGAAGGATCAGGTTCAGAAGGAAATCCGCAAGTGGATCATCAGAAAACAGATTCGGGTGTTGGATCTAACGGATTTATATGTGTATTTCGGTATAACGAAGATGATACCGGATGCTTTTGATCAGTGCGCCTCGTTGACAAGCCTCATTCTGCCAGACGGCCTCGTGGCGATCGGTGAAGGCGCTTTCGACCACTGCACAGCGTTGACCACGGTTGCAATGCCAGCCAGTGTGACGACGATCGGTGAAGGCGCTTTCGACCACTGCACAGCGTTGACCACGGTTGCAATGCCAGCCAGTGTGACGACGATCGGTGCATATGCTTTTTGGAATTGCACCTCGTTGACCACGGTTGCAATGCCAGCCGGCCTCGCGACGATCGGTGCATCTGCTTTCGACGGTTGCACCTCGTTGGCAAGGATCGCATTACCAGACGGCCTCGCGACGATCGGTGAAGGCACTTTCTACGGTTGCACCTCGTTGGCAAGGATCGCATTACCAGACACCCTCACGACGATCGGTGCATCTGCTTTCTACGGTTGCACCTCGTTGGCAAGGATCGCATTACCAGACACCCTCACGACGATCGATGAAGGCGCTTTCTACGGTTGCACCTCGTTGGTCACGATTGTTATACCAGACAGTGTATCGACGATTGGTGCATATGCTTTTAAGGGGTGTGCCGCGTTGACCACGGTGGCTTTCGTTGGTTCTATCATCATAAAACTCAACAAAATGTGAAACATAGTAATAATGTAATAATGTAATAATGTAATAATGTAATAATGAAATGGGTGATGAAAAAAAGGAGCGGCATTGCCCACACCGTTGAATTCCGCCATACATTTATCTATATCTAATAATTTGAACCGTTTACTGTATATCAATCGATGTCGATCGTATCCATTTTTTTAATACATTTCACTCCGTCCGACGAACCAACAAAACATATTTTCGATTCGTCGATCGATAGTAGATAGTAGATAGTAGATATACAAATGTCGTATTCAACATCGAATAAAAAATACATCTATTTATTTTGTACAACCTAGTCGTGTTGCATCTCACGGTATGTTCACAATCACGTCAACGATGTGCAACCTTCAAAAGCACCAAAACCAATCGTTGTGACACTGTCCGGGATCGCAACCGTGGTCAACGAGGTGCAAAATGCAAAAGCACATATACCAATCGTCGATACACTGTCTGGTATAACAATCGTGGTCAACGAGGTGCATCAACTCATACGCATCTTACGAATCTTCGGTAGCATATGCCGCTTGAACGACTGTATCCGCACCGCCGCTGCCACCCGACGACGACGGGCGGCGTGCTGAGTCTGTAAATGACGGCGATACGCCTTGGGCATGGGTTTGGTTGTGTTGGGTTCGGTAGGCATTTTGTATAAAGTATTGTTGTGTTTCGATACATTGTGCTGACTTTGTTTAGGTTGAGTGAGTATATATACTTGACCAAATGGTGGAGTGCTGACGGGTTTCACTAATGTGGTGCATACTTTGTTTCAGTTGAGTATCGATACTTGACCAAATGGAGTGCAAGCGGGTTTCGACGCACACACCGACGCACTTCGAATGCTATGAGTATTCATAAAAAAATGATTTATTTTTTTGTAAATACTCATTTATACACATTACCCCTCGCGCAGTAAACAGAATCCACCCACCAACGTTACACACTGTTTACAACTGTGATGATGATGATTATGATGCGGATGCTGATGCTGATGCTGATGCTGCTGATGATGACGTCAAACCAGACGACCCACGCGTTCATCAACGTCAACGCCAACGCCAACGCCAACGCCGAAGCCAACGCCAACGCCAACGCCAACGCCAACGCCAACGCCAACGCCGAAGCCAACGCCAACGCCAACGCCGAAGCCAACGCCGAAGCCAACGCCGAAGCCAACGCCAACGCCAACGCCGAAACCGAAGCCCGAGCACACCGGAACGCGGATGCGAACATTGGGTTTGTGGTAGTGCTGTTTCTCACGATCGGACTGCCCCTGTGGTTGGCATGTATGTCGTAGGTAAACCTCCGTTTTTTTGGTGTATATATGTCACCGCAGTCTTGTGTATCTTTATCTTTCAACAAACCAAATCATACGATTTGTTTTTGTTGGAAAAATGATTATTGTAAAATAGTATTATATGCTTTCCTACCAACAACACGAACACGAACACGAGCATTTTGCAAGACATATATATTATATTGATACCATAACACACCAATCAAATACGACGGTATCTTTTGCAACATTGGACGGTGATACAAGCGGGACAGCATCCGTTCCAACCGGTTCACAAGCGGATGAAGCACTCAAATACACGTGCAGTCGACGTTCAGGTTGATATTTTTCACAAATCGTATCATACCTATATTTGTTTCCTTCAACAAGTGTAATCATCACCCACAAAATAATATAATAATATAAATGATTTGCCTCGTATTTGTAAGCCTGAATGTAATCAAACACGTTCGTATACATTAATACATTAATATAATAGTTGGGTGTGTATCGATAGTCTACTCGCACAACCAAATGATGGTGTGGTGGCAGGTTTCGCTAACGTGGTTCGCTGATCACGTGTTCCGTTCGCTTTCGTATATTGTTTGTTTTTGTATCGCTTGTCTACTGAACCACCAATTGTTTTTGGTGTAGATAAATTTGTCGTGGTTGGTTTTCGCTTGACAATATTCGGTTTGGGTTTGGTTGCTTTAGGTTTGGGTTTGGGTGGAGGTTTGGGTTTGGGTTTATCTATTATTATATAAATATGCATACAACAACCTCCTTGATTTACTGACTGACAGTGTATACACATCGTATATCTTTACGACATCATCTGCGATTGTGGGTCTGGTGTGAGTTTCATTCTTTTGACGGGACTGCCAACACTGTCGGGTGTTGTGGACGGCACATCGTGAATAATTGCTACTGCTGACACAATGTCGGGTGTGGTGGATGGTGACGACGACCCACCACCACAGAACGACGAAATCACATCCTTGCCCAACTGTTTCAAATCTTCCACGTGCTGTGCTTCGCGCTGGATGCAATCGTCGAGCAATTGGATGTGATTGTTTTTTTCTTCGAAAATGGTAATGGACTGTTTCTGGATGGCGAGGGGTGGGAGGGGGATTTTTAGTGCTTTGAAATGTGGTATATTCAGATTTGCCTGTGCTGCTCCAGATGCCAATGCAAATATATTACGTTCCATTGACGAAATGACTTGATATAAGTAGTTGAAGTCCATCCGCTGCTCATCTTTTGAATGCAGTGTCATACCACTATCATTGAGAAAGAATGGAATTTGAAGAACTCGTACACAATGGGGAGACACACCAAACCGACTGATAACAAGAGATGTCCCGGTGCGATTTGGTTCGGTCGTCGTAAACGTCGGTCCACCACCACCGTACACAGGAATATCCCCAGAAGTGGCATTCTTCTTGACAATCCGTGTTCCGTATTGAATATCGCAAACGTCCCCCAACTTCACCCACTCACACCCCTTCCACAACGCCAACAATTCTGACTTCCGTCCATACTTGTGAAACATACTCTTCTCTTGCTTCAACTGCAGCATACGGGTGCGAATGGTTTGGATGTTGGTCTCAATCGTTTGGAGTTCGTGGACGATCTGGTGCTGGATGGCGAGGGGTGGGAGGGGAATTTTGAAGGGTTCCAAGTTATGTGCATACAAATGAGGTTGTCCCGCACTTGGTGGTCGTATGTCATAAATTCGTTGTTGGTTGTGTAGTAGAACGAAATATAGGTATTCCTGATTTAGAAGACAATCGTTGGGTTGAATGCTGAAGCAATCACTCGCCCAGACGGGTGTTTCATACCTACTAATATATCCAGCATAACTACCGGAAGATGAGAATAGAATAGTATTTGCCGTACGATTTGAGTGAGTATGCATTCCAGTAGGTTGACGACCACCGCCAATTACAGGAATCGAACCGCTTGTCTCAAAATCAGATTTCTTTAGTGTACGACCTTTCTCAAACGTGCAAACTTCTCCCAAAGCAACCATTGGCACATCATACGTATCACTATCATCCTTCGTATATGCTTTGGGGTCCAGATTGTATCCGGTGTGTACAATATCATTCATATCGACCGAAAACAGTTCGTTGATACGTTCGCACGATTTGTCGGGAATGTCTTGGAATCTGATACTTGTGGTTGGTCCGTCTTTCGTGAAGACCACCACATTGGTGCGCACACCAGCGTGTTTGAAAACACCAGGTGGGACTTTGAGAATCGTGCGAATGTTGACACTTTCGCACCACCACTTTCGAAACTTGGCAGACCACTTGGAATGACTGTCAAACATTTCTCCGTCAGGGAGCACAATCACACACACACCACCGGGTTTCAAAATGTGAACACAGTGTTGTACAAACAGACACGTCCCCTTGTTGGTTTTGATGGGATACACATCTTTGAATTTGACAACTGCATCTGGAAATTTTGTTTCCAAATACAAATCAAATGTTTTCTTCAGGTCGTCGTACTTCATAGATGTTCCAAACGGTGGGTTGGTCACAATGACATCGAACTGTTTGCCTTCGGCAATGAACGGGTTCTCGCTGATGCTGTTGCACTTCGTGAGATTGTTGCATACTTTACCAGACGTGAGTATCATACTCATTTGACCGAATTTGAGTGTATCTGCTTCGGTTTCGCATCCGTATATGTGTTCGGCTTGGACACTAAACATGTTGTGCATCCGAGTGAGAAATCCTCCGGTACCCATACACGGGTCATAAATAGACACATCCGTGCGTTCGGGTATCAGTGTCGAAAACTGCATACCGTGAAAGATCAGGTGAATCAGTTCCCGAGGTGTGAAGAATTGCCCCAGTTCTTTGGCAACTTGTCCACCACCGTAAGCACGAAACATTTCGTGGATGTCTCCACACGAAGTCGAAAAGGCATCGCGGAATTGCGATGAATCCGGAAGTTCCTTGTGCATCTTGACAATCATTTGTATCACGATATGATAGTTCGTACAATTGAAGCGCTCGTCTTCTTCGGAAAAGATGCCTGGTAACGCATCCCGAAGCAAATCACGAACAAAGAAACGCCATTCTTTGAAGAATTCTTGTTTCGTATTCAGTTCGGTTGGTTCTTTACAAAAAGATTTGTATTTTGCGAATTTTGCGTCGGTGAGGTTCTTCTTGATTTTGACCTGATTGCATACATTCCACAACTCGGCACGTTCGTCTGCAAATTGGTCTTTCAATATGTGTACACATAGCAATCGCATAATGTCATTCTGTGCCTTTGTGCCCACGATCGAACCATTGTCATACAACAATTGCTGGCAAGAATTCACGACCTTTTCAATCCTTGATTTCAGATGTGCGTATTCCTTGTTCTCCTCTTCATTCTGACTCAGTGTCCAGATTGTATTATTGGTAACAGTATTGGTTTGAACAGAAGCACTCATACGAATCGGCGAAAAACAACCGACTGGTTTGGTAAGTGAATGTGGAATGAGGAACGAGAATGAGGAACGAGTGTGAAGGGGGATAGATAAATAGTGGAAGAGAATTTTTTATTATAAATTTACATAGTAAAACACAGTTTAATACATTTGTTGCCCGTAAAACCGCTCCAGTGCAATCGGTGGTATGTGAGCATCGATTGCACAGAGAGTTGCGATCACGTCGTCCGTATCCATTTCGTCGAGGTCTAACTCGTGTTCCTCGCAGATGTCTTGCACCCGTTCACGACATTTCAATGCGGTGTAATACGGACTGCTTTCATACGTCATCTCCCAGCAGAAGGTGGCGTTGCCATTGATGAAGGGGTCATCTGGTAAGAAGAGTTGGGGGCACGTATCGCGTAGGGTACAGTATTCTGCCGGGCGGTGCACATCGTATTTTTTCAATCTGGTAACCAAGCGGTGCGTCGTGTACCCGGTTGGTTCGTACCGTTTGAGCACATTCAAGAGTATGGCGTCCACGGTGTTCGTGCCGGCATACTCGCGTGTGGGTGCGAATGCGGACACGGTGCCCTGCTTCGACAGGATGGTTTTGTCGATGCTTGCTAAGGGTATGTCGCAATCATGAATCAGGTAGTGCAAGACCTTCCCCACGCAATCGTACTGGTCGTGCTTGCTTCGCTGGTCGTTCAGATGAAAGGGTATCATCACCTTGAGTGTCTTGTGTTGGTTTCTGCCGTCTGCCCCGAACGTGTCTGGACGCGTGCCACGCCCAATGCACTGGATGATGTCTTGGCTGGATGATTTCGCATCGCATATCAGCAGGTAGTCGATTTTGCAAAAGTCGTACCCAATCGTGTATTTTTGGCACACGTACCCGATACTAGACGGCGTGCGTTGGAACTGTTCGATGTCCAGTTCGCATGGTTGAATGTTGTGCCCCGATTTGCGGATCACGGGGAGATAATCGTTGCCCACAAGCAAGAACGGGCTTATGCGCGTGTGCTGCGCGAGGTACAGTGTGCGGTGCTGCAAAAACATACCGAAAGCATTGTTCCGGTTGTTGTGGAAACTGAACCCGTGGGACGCGGTGTATTTATCAAAATGATCCAGACTGAACTGGCATACGTTCACCTCCTTCTCCGGCACACCGAATACGTGGGGGCAAATTGGGCACAACCATCGTTGTGCGATGAGGTCGCTGACCGACACGGGCGTGTGCAACTTGCCGAACGCCGACTGTTGATTCTTGACAAACGTTCGGTCGGGCGAAGCAGAGGTGAATACGCGATACCTGAAGCATTCGTCGTACAAAAAAAAATGCTCCGTTTGGTGCGATGGTGGTTGTTGTGGTTGTGGTTGTGGTTGTTGTTGTCGCTGGTGCTGGTGCTGTTGGTGCAGCGTCGACACCCACGACTCGACTGTGTGGTGTGCTTCGTCGAACCACACGAACACGTCTCGCAGTTGGTTCTTCTGTATGAAGCGTCTGACTTTGTGGAGCGTGTGTTTGTTTTGGGGACACGCCACCATAAGCAACGGCAGGTCCTTCGTGTGCTGGGAGGGTTGCAGCACGTGGGAGGAGGCATTCGAAAAGTTCACCACCTGGTGGGTCTGGTGCTCGGAGTACGTGCGCAACACGGACAGGTACTTGTCTGCTGTGTTTTGTTGATTGATGTCAATGCGTGGCGAGAACATCAGAATGTGCCGAGTCCGCATCTTGGAAAAGAGTTGATACATAATATAACTTTTTCCGGCACCAGTCGCGAGTTCCAAATACATGCGATTATGGACTGCCAACACTTTCAAACAATACGCAATGGCGTCCGTTTGGTACGACCGTTCCTTCCATTCGTAGGGTTCGGGTGGTTGTGGTGGTGCTGGGTGTGGTTCTGCCGGTTCTGCAGGTTGTGGTGGTGGTGGTGGTGCTGGTGGTGGTTCGGGTTGTGGTGGTGGTGCGGGTGCTACTGGTTGTGGTGCTGGTGGTGCTGGCATATGTTTCCATTTTTTCCAAACGTTTTTCTTGCGATTGTGTTGGTGTCGGTGGACTGCCGTTGCGATGTGGTTGGATTGTGGACGTGTGCGAAACCATTCTTTTTCGATACACCGAGGGTGGAACTCTTCGGGCAACATGTCGATACAACTGGTACACACATTTCGTAGCAATTCTTTTGCCTCGGTGTTCGTTAGAAAGAACCATTCTTCGCCCATCATCGGGTCTCGCTTCTCTTTCACAATGTCTTTGCATTCTCTTTCCAACACATCCACGATGAACTGGTGTTCGTCTCCGTCTGCTTCGTGTAGGTGCGAAGGCAGCGTGTGTTGCGCTCCGTCGGGTGCGGCGTGTGCGTCGTCGTCTTGGAACTGACACGGAAACTGAAACATAATGACAAACGAATAGCATTTGTAATTTGCCGAGAATGCACTGTACGAAGAGTCCCACATACGATTGTTGATATTGCGAGTCCACCCGATTTTCACAGAATCTGTAATTTTACCCACGTGCAACACATACAATGCCGAGCAGTGGGGTTTTGGTATATAATCAACTGTGTCGACTTGCATCATTAGGGTAGAGAGGTTGGGGTTTTTTTTGATGCGAGACTATCGTTGTGTGCCACACGCAGGTGTTATTTTTATGATTTATTAAAAAAACTACTCCCGAATACAGGTCGGTGTATATACCACACCGACACACGACCCCCCGCAAGTGTTTCGATTCTAACTAAACTAAACACGCCAACTCGTGTGTCGGTGCGGTTACCATATTGTAGTACACACATACTTCTAATGATGATTGTGGATTCACTAAAAAAATGATTTATTTTTTACGAATACTCGGTTGTACACATTACGCCAATCTGATGATGATGATGATGATGATGATGATGCCAGCTTCCGGTGAGACTTCCTCTACCCCGACTATGTGGTCGTCGTCAAACCAGACGACCCCGTCGTGGATGACACCCGCATTCCTCGAGGCTCTTGCCACACACGACACAAACCGAATCGGCGAAGGGGTGTCCAAAGTTGTGTACCAGATCCCGCACACCACGCAGGTGTTTTCGATTCTGAAACAAGACCCTCAAGCAACTGCTGTCGTCCCCATCCCGGTGGCGAATTCCTTCATTACCATTCCGGAAGTGATCCACAAGTTACACGAGGCTGACCTACTTGTACCGACCACCCGCGTCGGTGCGTATTCCGTTTCACCAAAATGCGACTGTGTGAATCAGAAGGACATGCAACATTCGATCGCACAGTTGTATGCGGGCACCGTCTCCCCTGCAGACGAGAAGAAGATTGTCGCCAAGTATCAGGATTCCGGACGGATGGTATCTGGTTTTGCCGACGACTTGATTGCGAAGAACATCCTCGGTATGGATCTGCACATCTTCAACGTCTGTACTACGACGGGTGCGGATGCTGCCGCCACCACCAAAGCGATTGCAGTCGATTCAGATGGGATGTTTGAAGTGGATCTGGAGAGACCGGTCTTGTATGTGAAAGATACAATCGACATCGGTGGGGTCATCCGACTGAAGGTTGCCTCACCGGAAGCGCTTTTCAGGCAGATTGCATCCACCACACCCATCGCACTCGTCCGCGAGCACATTCTGCAACTACATCCCCAGTTAACCGATGATGCCATTCGCAATTCGTTTTCGACATACGTCCACGATCTCACGGACTATGTGGCGTCAGGTAGTATCCCTGTGAACGATGCCAGACTCCGGGTGTTTGTCTCGCAATATGTTTACCACACGCATCTGACCGGCGGATTGCTCACGCTGCGGAAACGAAAGGTGTATCACAACGCGACCCCCAGAATGCAGCACATCGTCGATTCGTTACTCGGTACACTGTATGGTCACAACATATACACGAGTGACGAACCAATACGGAATTGGTTGAAGTTCAATGTTGCATTCGCCCAAGTTGCCCGAACCCGAGCAATATACGCACTTGTCACATGTACCTTTTGCGTGTTCGTCGTGACGACCATCGCGACTTATGTGGTTCTGTCTCGAGTCTACCGTCTTAACTCGGAGTAGGTTTCCGGTATGTCTTTGCCTCCGGCAGGTGAGTATAGTATTCGATTAGATTAGATTAGATTAGATTCGATTGTCAAGGGAATACGACGACCGTATCCTCCCTCACAAAAAAAATGGTCACCTCGGCACAACGAGTATCATTTTTTTGTTTAGTGTAGATTCGGTTATATTCGAAACAATCGCACGAGTGTTCTGACAACTTGTTTTGGTTGGTGCATCTGTTCACCCTTGCTTGTGCGCAAACCACGCACACACTTGCCACGATTCGTACCGATGCGAGAAGTACATACGTCATCTGTTTCTTGTGCATTCTTCCTCTTCGTCGCAAAGGATACTGTTATGAATGGCAACACGTTATGTGCGATTGCAAAACAAAATAACCCGATGTGTATACTATATACAACCGAGCATGTTCCAGATACTGAGCAAGATGTACTCTCTCAAATTCGTTTTTGTAGTCCTCATTCTGTACACGGTGTTCGTCTTAGTCAGCACACAGTACGACGAACGCTACACGAACCGACCGTGCATCTATCTGTATATTATAATAGTTGGGTTCTTTTTAGTGGTGACCGAAGTGGGTGTCGCAAAGATACAGTCGCAACAGAAGCGGTACAATACGCATTACCAACAAATTGATGATATGAATCGGTGTCCACAGACGGTTGCCTACCTGACACACTTTCAATCGATGTTCAATACATACCCGTTTGGTATGGCGGTTGCTGGCGCGAATAGTTTGGCGATGCTTGTGATCTTGTATGCCGTGCACGTTCACCACCCCAAATCGTTGGCGATCCACTCCATATGTATCATTTGTGTGTGTACCTTTCTGATGACCTTTGCTTGGATTTACAAAGTAACGAATTGCATCTTAGGAAGAATCTGTGGCGGAACATATTGTGCGGACACTTATTTTAAAAACGGTGCACGACCGCTACCTGCCAAAAGCAGCCACCTCGTTCAGCACCACGCCGAAATACTTTAGCACCAGCTCGTAGTCGAACGTGCGTCGCCAGTGGTCGTTCGACTGGACGAGCGACTGTGCCTGGCGCGGGTGCGTCTCCAGGCGGTGCACCGTTTGCTGGATTTGTTTCACGATGCTCTCGTTTGCGCTGTCGTCCCAGATCTTCTTGCCACGGGCGTTCCGTTTGACGACGTTTTTGTTGTGCGCGTCGTACGCGTTGTGGTCGTTGATCACGACGCAGTTCGTGTCCGCTTCTAAATAGGCGTACCAGAATTCGTTGTACTCGTAGGCGTCCCGCTTCTTCACATACAGCACGACGCTGTTGGTAGCAAGCAAGTATTTCAGCCGCGCGGCATAGCTGCGGCCCGGAATATGCAGCAGGTACTTCCATTTGGCGTGGTCGCGCAGCAGCACGAAGGCGGACTGGCTGCGAACCGTGTGTGATGCGGATGCGGATGCGGATGCCACCCGTCTCGGTGGTTTGCGGGTGGTCTGGGCGGCAGGTGGTTGTGGTGGTACGTCCCCCACGTGGACGCCCGATACGTCCAGCACCGGAGCGTGCTTCGTCGCACGTGCCCGATAGCGTTGCTTGTGCGTGTGCTTTTGGTGCTGTCGGTGCTTTTGGTGGTGCGTGCTGTGTTTGTGTCTTTGTATTTGTATTTGTCTTTCTTTCTGACTGGCCTTTGCCAAGTACTCTCGCAAGTAAAAGGTCGACAGATTCCCGCGGAACAGCGCTTGCGGTCTGGGATTCGGACAGGCGGTGTGCATAAGCTGGGTCCGCTCTTCGTCCCACGACCGGGTGTGAGCCTCGGTCCACTCGTAGAAGGAGTGGTCGGGGTACGTCACGTAACTCTGGGCGCGCTTCTTTGCCATGCACAGTATGGGCACGCCCCGGATGTCGGGCTGCCGGACGAAATCGTCCGTGCTGACCAACACGTCGACGTCGTCGATCTGGTAGCGACCCAGCACATCGTTCAGCATCGCGACCGTGTTCGTGTTCCGACTTTCGAAACTACCGAAGTCGGTCACCACGGTCAGGTTGTTGCGGCGTATGCGAGCGTGGAAACCGAACGTGATCTTGTGGTAAAAGTTGCGTATGTCGGCAGAGGTGGTGTACGCGGCAAGCGATGCAGTTGCCCGCAACAGTCTGAATTCGGTGTCGATGTTTTGACTCAGATACGATGGCAGGTCGGTTCGCAGAGGGCGGGTGCGTCCCTTGCGGTTGCCTGGCGAAGTGTTCGGCGACGTCGTGGACACCGGCGTGCGCCGTGGCAGCGACGTCATATAGGGCGCGGCCACCGGCACACTCCGCAGCGACGCCGGTGCGACCGCCTTCGCGCCGTAGGTCTGCAAGAAGTACTGCATCTCCTTTTCCGGGTCGATCTGGAATGTCTTGTAGAACGATGATTTCTTTGCGTCAGCGGTGTGGCTCAGCGGTTTGGTGTGGACGATCGCCACGGCATCGATCACCGCCACCTGGTACGTGTTTCGGTTGGCAGGGTGGTCTGGCGAACAGTCGTACTTGTGGTGCGGCAAGATGGTCTGAGGCAACGCGTAGTCGACGCCCCACCCAGATCGCAAGTGGGTGTCGGTCAGGATTCGTTTGGACACCGCGCGTTGCAGCGCGCGCCGGCTGAGGATGGGTGTCATTATTTCCACAAAGTTAACGTAGCGCAGGATGTTCTGAGGCTGCGAGACCAGGAGCGTGTGTTTGATGTAGTCTGCCCCGTTGTCGACCAGCGACGGCTGGTACAAATCGAGGTCGTAGGCGGTGCCCATCTCAAACAGATCGTTCCACTGCTGCACCGACACGTCCAAGTCGTCGTCGGGGAACGCCACGAAGTCGTAGCGCACCCACAGGTGTGTCTGCGATACCAAGAAGTCTCGCACAAGCGTCCACTTCGGACCTGACTGCTGGCAGAACCAATCTGCTTCTCGCTTGTACTCGCGTATCTTGGCGCTTGTGCTGCCGTAGTAGATGATCGCAACATCGTACTCTCGGGTGGACTGTGTCCAGTGCTGGTGCGTGCGCTGGTGCAACGAGGTGTCTCCGGCACACAGGACGATCAGGCGTTTCATTGTGTATAGTCACAGTGCACATATAAAAAACGTGCACGATTGATATTGGCAGCATCGGGTTTAAATGACAATGAAGTGGTGCCTTACAGACGGACACCGCCAACGTTCCACGGTAACAACACACGTTTACATTTACAAACAAAAGACAGAACCGAAATGTATCGTAATCATAAAAAAATAATAATTGTTTTGAACCGTTTCTAAATGTATCGATAGGTTGAAGCACGTACACTGTCATACCACAAAAATGCGTCGAGTACGAAAGACACGTTATCGGGGTTATATTTTTTTTTTTCAAAATAGGGTTTTGCCAAGTCGTAAATAGAACTGCTCTGTATGTAACTATAACTATATTGTCATTAACGACCGTATTATTACACGGAATGCATATTGATTGATAAAGCGACATTAAATCGCAATACTGATATAGCAAGCCATTAAAGTTGCCACAAGTCAAAATTATATTATTATACATTAAACGATTCTCCGCATCCACAAGATCCTTTTGATTGCGGGTTTACAAACGTAAACTCGGATGATATTGCATCCTCCTTCCAATCCATTACCGTCCCAACAATGTTAAACAGTGCAGTATGGTCGATATAGACAGTCACCCCGTTATCGGTTTTCACAATAATATCTTTACCATTTGTGTTTGTATCTGTGACATAATTCATCGTAAAACTCAATCCATTGCAACCACGCTTGCGAATGCCGATACGCATTCCGAGAGGTACTGGCGTTTTGGATTGAATCAGATCGCATACACGTGAAGCGGCATCCGGTGTAATTATTATGGGGGATCGATCTAAGATGCGGGGTTTACTCACACCAGACAAAAAACGAAACTTGCATGCCGGTGGTATACGGAGGCGTTGCATAGTGTATAGTTATCGTGTATCGTTATAGTGTATAGTGTATAGTTATCGTGTATATATATATATATATATATTGCAGTATTGATTTTGTCAGCATTGGGTTGAAATGAAGTGTAAATACGACACATACAACGTTCCACGTTAAAAAAAGTTTTAGTGATTCTCTACGTTGTATTCTAAATCATCTGACAACAATTCTCACAAACAAATCCTAATAATCTTATACATTCATACTTCCAGTTTTTGCACGTGGAAGATAGATGACGACATGCTTTCAGTCAAACAACAAAAATAATATATGGATTTCATTAATACATCTCAATCTGAACGTTCGTCTGACAACAACAATCCCACTAGATTTGTTTCTAAACATCGTGTTCTCAATCCGATTACTACTTTCGACACTTACCGTGTCCAACCAACGACGTGCAACCGGCGAACGCATCCGCACCAATCGTAGTCACGCTGTCTGGGATAACAACCGTGGTCAACGAGGTGCAATCCCTAAAAGCGTTCTCCCCAATCGCTGTGACACTGTCTGGGATAACAACCGTGGTCAACGAGGTACAACCTCCAAAAGCGTTCTCCCCAATCGCTGTGACACTGTCTGGGATAACAACCGTGGTCAATGAGGTACAACCTCCAAAAGCACCAAAACCAATCGTTGTGACACTGTCCGGGATCGCAACCGTGGTCAACGACGAGCAACCTCCAAAAGCAGCTGCACCGAACGTGGTTACACTGTCCGGGATAGCAACCGTCGTCAACGAACAGCAACCTGCAAAAGCATGGTAACCAATCGTTGTCACGCTGTCCGGGATCGCAACCGTGGTCAACGATGTGCAACCGTGAAAAGCATATCTACCAATCGTGGTGACACTGTCCGGTATAGCAACCGTGGTCAACGATGTGCAACCGTGAAAAGCATATCTACCAATCGTGGTGACACTGTCCGGTATAGCAATCGTCGTCAACGATCTGCAACCTCCAAAAGCATTTCCACCAATTGCTGTCACACCGTATGGGATAGCAATCGTGGTCAACGATGTGCAACCCCGTAAAGCATTTCCACCAATCGTTGTCACGCTGTCAGGGATAACAATCGTGGTCAACGAGGTGCAATCCCTAAAAGCACCTATACCAATCGCTGTCACACCGGACGATATAACAACCTTGGTCAACGAGGTGCAATCTGCAAAAGCATTTCCACCAATTGCTGTCACGCTGTCCGGGATCGCAACCGTGGTCAACGAGGTGCAACCGTCAAAAGAACACAAACCAATTGTGGTTACGCTGGACGGTATAACAACCGTGGTCAACGAGGTGCAACCGTCAAAAGAACACGCACCAATTGCTGTCACACCGTATGGGATATCAACCGTGGTCAACGAGGTGCAACCCCGAAAAGCATTTCCACCAATCGCTGTCACACCGGACGATATAACAACCGTGGTCAACGAGGTGCAATCCCTAAAAGCATGATCACCAATCGCTGTGACACTGTCTGGGATAACAACCGTGGTCAATGAGGTACAACCTCCAAAAGCATTTGGACATATCGCTGTTATGTTAGAATGCGAATATATTTCATTTAGATCCAACTCCCGAATATTGTCTCGTTTGATATA
>Ga0209195_1001542_pt1 | contig 15419 bp, 17 predicted proteins | sample COGITO_mtgs_1004_3_FD_184788 | JGI IMG/M metagenome (GOLD analysis project Ga0209195, IMG submission 184788) | Pelagic marine microbial communities from North Sea - COGITO_mtgs_100420 (SPAdes) (version 2) | ecosystem: Environmental > Aquatic > Marine > Epipelagic ...
TGTGGATAAGCGAGATCCTAGCCGCGCCGCTGACTCAGGGCGGCAGCCTAGGTGAGCTCGGTGCCGAGCAGAGCCTGCGCGAAAGTGAATTTTATTTTCCCATGCGCGGCAGCCGAGTTAGCCTGCTGGCTGAGCTGATTGCCGAACACCGCGGCAGCGACTATCAGCTGCCGGACCATCTAAAACTCAAAGGCATGATGCATGGCTTTATCGATTTAATTTTTCAACGCGACGGCAAGTTTTACGTCGCCGATTATAAGTCGACCTTTCTCGGCGATCAGCTCGCCGACTATGGCCACGAGGCAATGCAGGCCAGCATTCACAGCAATAGCTACGATGTGCAATACCTCATCTACGCCCTCGCCCTGCATCGCTATCTCAAGGTGCGCTTGCCGAACTATCAACCGGCCGAGCACTTCGGTGGCGTCTATTATTTTTATCTGCGCGGCATGGGCCCGGATCAACCCGGCGGGGTTTTTTACGATCCGCTCAACGCCGATCTGCTGGCTCGACTCGATGCAATTTTCGCCCTACCGCATGACGTTGTCGACCAACCAACCGGGACGCTCACCCTATGACGCTTAACCTAGCCAGCCCCTTTCAGGCGCTCGACTTCGCATTGGCCGAGAGCATCGCTCAGTGGCATCAGACAGATGATGCGCTGTTCAAACAATCGGTGATGGCGGTCAGCTATGCCTTACAACAGGGGCACAGTTGCCTGTCGCTGGTGCAGTGTCTCGACGAGGCGCCGTACCGTGATATGAGCCAGTTTGGCCTGCCGGCCTTGCCCAGCGTTGCGGATTGGCAGACGCACTTATCGACCTTTGGCATCGGCCCCGAGGATGGGTCACCGTTGGTGCTGCACAATCAGCGCCTCTACTTACGCCGTTATTGGCAGTTTGAAAGCGAGCTGTTGGCTTTCTTGGCCGAGCGCTATCAACAACCCAGCAGTCTCAGCCAGGCTCAGCTCGAGCAGGCGCGCAAACTCTTGGCCAGCTATTTTGCACCGACGCCGGGGCAAATCGATTGGCAGCAGGTCGCCGCGGCCAACAGCCTGTTCAGCAATGTCAGCACCATTATTGGCGGCCCCGGTACCGGCAAGACCCATACGGTGACGCGTATTCTTGCGCTGCTCGCGGGCCTGAGCGATCGGCCGCTGGTGATTAAACTGGCCGCGCCGACCGGCAAGGCAGCACAGCGCCTGGCCGAGGCAATCCGCGAGGCTAAGGCGGCATTGAATCTGGATATGTTGGTCGATCAGGCCATCCCCAATGAGGCCCACACCCTGCACCGATTGCTCGGGGTCATTCCCAATCGACTGCAGTTTCGTCACCAAGGTGATAACCCGATCGAGGCCGATGTGCTGTTGATCGATGAGGTCTCGATGGTCGACTTACCGCTGATGGCCCGGCTGTTCCGCGCGATCAAACCGACCACGCGGCTGATTCTGCTCGGCGATGCCGATCAACTGCCCTCGGTCGCTGCCGGCAGCGTCTTGGCCGATCTGGTGCGCAAGCCACATCCCGGTTACAGCGAAGCCCGCCGCAGCCAGTTGCAAGCAGTGGGTATCAAGCTCCCGGCCGCCAGCATCGAGCTTGGCGCCCCGCTCGACAGCGTAACAGAACTGACCCTGAGTCGACGTTTTGCCCACGGCAGTGGCATTGGCGCCCTGGCCCAAGCGGTGATCCGGGGCGATGCTTCGGGCAGCCTGGCGGTCTTTACCGATGCCGCCGATCTAACCTGGCTCGGCGCACACGACCTGCACGATTGCCTGCACGGCTGGATTCGCAACCATTACCGGGCCATCGCCGAACAGCCCGATCTGCACCAGGCCTTTGCGCACTTAAAGACCTTCCGCATCCTGTGCGCCCTTCGTGACGGCGAACGCGGCGTAACGGCCCTCAATGACTGGATCAGCCAACGGCTCAATCCCAGCCGGCAACCCTTCTTTAAGGGCCAACCAATCATGGTCACGCAGAATCACTATGGTCTAAAACTCTTTAATGGCGATGTCGGCCTGGTCTGGCCGAACGAGGACGGGCAGTTAATGGTCTGGTTCGAGGCCGAGGGTGAACCGCGTCCGGTGACGCCGGGTCGCTTACCGACCTTCGAGACGGTGTACGCCATGACAATCCATAAAACTCAGGGATCGGAATTCGATGAAGTGGCGTTGGTGTTACCGGACCATCAATCGCAGTTGCTGAGCCGGGAACTGATCTACACCGGCCTAACCCGAGCCAAAAAACGCTTCAGCTGCTTGGGCACGGCTGCTGTTTGGCGCGCAGGGGTTACGGCGCGGGTTGATCGCTGGGCGGGGTTGGCGGCGCGGTTGCAGGGATAAGACTCGGTGGTCAATAATCGCTCCACCCCTGATCTCGGCCTCGATAGATCCATATCAAAATAGCTAGACTCTCAAATTTATGAAGAAATGAGAGTCTAGATGAATAGGCTTCCATAGATTCACGTCTAAACAGATAGCCTCTCACTTTTAGTGATATTTGACATTCAAATAACTAACAATATAGTAGTCAAACTACATTGATATCAATATTTCCCATATAGTGAGAGCCTAATGGACGTTAAGGATCTAGATCTAGAAGATGCAGTACATTATCACTACGACCAATTCCCCCCTAAGCAGATGAATTATGGAAATTTCGTTGATAGCTTGATTAAGGCGACTGACGCGATAGCTCGATATGATCAGATGCTGAAGAATATGCATAATAGCGAGATACTATTAGCCCCTCTAAGAAATCAGGAAGCTGTTATTTCATCGAGAATGGAAGGCACTGTAAGTACGATGGATGAGATTCTAAAATACGAAGCGGACCATAAGGGGGAAGCTACAGAAAACCCAAATGTACGATCGGAAGTAATCGAAACCATTCTTTATCAGAGAGCCTTAAAAGCTGCACAAGAAGCAATGAATGATGGCTACCCCATTTCTCAATCAATGATAAAAGCAATTCATCAGCGCCTTCTGTCGTTTGGTCGAGGTGCTAGCAGGTCTCCCGGAGAATTCAAAAAAGAGCAAAACTATCTCGCTGATCGAAATAAGAAGAAGATACTATTCGTTCCAATTCGCCCTGAGCAATTGCAGGATGGCTTGGACATATTATTTGAATATATAAGTAAAAATACTGATCCAGCATTGATTAAATCAGCTATGGCTCACATTGAGTTTGAAGCATTGCATCCATTTAAAGATGGTAATGGACGAATTGGTCGAATGCTAATAACGTTAATGCTATGGAAGTCTGGCACCATATCATCTCCCCATTTTTATGTGAGTGGCTATTTCGAGGATAATAAAGACGAATACATCGATACAATGAGGCGTGCATCGGAAACTGGAAACTGGGATGAATGGTGCTCTTTCTTTCTGAAAGCAATCGAACAGCAAGCCATAAAAAACTTAGCTATTGCTGAGAATATAAGAGAGCTCTATGAAGAAATGAAGCAAGTCTTTGCTGAAGTACTGTCTTCAAAATGGAGTGTAACAGCTCTTGATTTTGTATTTACAAATCCCGTGTTCCGCAATAACAAGTTTACATCTAATAGCGGAATTTCTGCTGCAACAGCAGCACGATTCACCAGAACGTTATTAGATGAAGGTATTATTCGAACTGTTGAGGAAGCGTCAGGAAGAAGACCCGCGCTATACTCTTTTGAGCCGTTAATGAATCTAGTTCGAGTATAAACATCTAACCCTGGCCGGTCGTACTAGGTCATATAGCCGCCTGGGAGAAGTTCTACCATGACCATTCAGAAAACCCAGGGCTTGGAATAGGATGAGGTGGCGCTGGTACAAACGGACCACCCCATTAAGACGCAACCAATTTAACTGTTCACTATAACCTGTCGGACTATAATTAGCTGAGCGTGAATTCATAAAACCGTGTATGTATGCTGTTTTTAAGATCTTCACGTTCTGTTTTTTAGACAGATCAGATTGTAGCTCCAAACCGTCGAAGTGACTCTCTTTTTTGGGAAATAGTAACTCCACAGGGTAGCAGCTTCGCTCGCCGCAATTGAAATCCATCGCCTGATGGCTGCAAACTCCCTGTCCGGCCAAGATGTTCAGTCTGTCGCGGCACGGATTGATCGCTGGGTTGGCGGTGCGGTGCGGTTGCATCCTTGAAGTTCGTCATCCTGCTAGCTAGGTTCGGGGTGCCATCCTAAAGCCTGATGACTTGCCCAGATTGGGCTAGGTCATCCGCCAAGATAGTTGCTGTAATTGATGAGTTCTATATTTTAAGCTGAGATTAAAAATGAGGGGTATTCAGCGGCTTTTTGCGTTTCTTTGCAAACCGCGAAAGGTTATGGAATCGGATAGAGCGCCCTTCTAGCAGTTTTTATTGGTGTGTTTTATGCTCAAGACGCTCAGCGAGCCACACTTTAATTATTGATTGGCGTGTAACACCCAGCCTAGAAGCTTCTTTATCTAATGACTCAATCATCCAAACGGGAAAATCTACATTAACCCTTTTTTGTTGCAGATTTACGCGCTTTACTGAAGAAAGATCTAAATTTGAAATTAGGTCTTCTTCGTTTGCATCAAATTTCTCTTCAAAATCTTTAGCTTTCATATAACGAAACCTCGGAATTTCTAGACCTTCTAACTGAAATTATACGAATAATTGAGTTTCTATAAGTGATTACAGCTGACCAGTGGTTGTTTCCGATTTGACCTATAACTAGTGATCTCTGTTCATCTAGGGTGCTAGCTGAAATCTGAACCAAGTTTGAATCATCCCAAAGACTCTTAGCTTACTCAAAGTCAACGCCATGCTTTTCTAGGTTTTATTTTACTTTTTGTGGATAATACTCAACCTCGTTCGTGTATAGAAATTATACCTTTATTATATAAAAAGCAATACTTCCACTATGCCATTTGCTGCTGCTAACATCTTCGCAGCCGCGAACGTCAGCGTGTCGAAGGCCCGCCGCGACGGCGGTTTAAAAGGCGGGCGAGTCGTTGCCGAAACTTGTTATCAGGAATTAGCAGGAAATCTGGCTGACTACCCGGTACCTTACAAAAACCAACTCAGTTTCCGTAAGGTATATCTTTCTAATTGCATTCTTAAGCTGAAATGCAAACAAAAACCCTTCTGACCTTGCATGGAAACGACTTAACTCGTTAATAGATATAGTCTCAACATCAGAGATTTCAATTAGGCAGATGAACTCAAGTTCTTCATTTGTCACAGCTTCTAACTTTTGCCCTGGCTTATAACATCCTTCAGAGCGGCTTCGAACGGTTGCTGTCTTTCGACCTGATAAGATCAACGGAGCAAGCCTTCCAAAAAAGCTAATTTGTTCCATTTAGATAAAACCTCCATTTACTCATAACGCTTATGTGCTACCGCGAGCGTTAGAAAATCAACGACTCTGACCCGTTTGATCCTTGTGCGTATAGTTAGGGTTTTGCGGGCCAGGTAATATCTATCTTGCGGTGTTGAGCAACACAATCACGAAGATATAGATTAATTAGGCTTTGATAGGGAACACCGTCTTCTTCTGCCATTTTTTTGAAATAAACGATGACATCCTCACTAAGCCGCATAGTCACGGGCTTTTTGAGTTTTGATGCGTAAGGATTCTTACGTGATTTCATTTGTGATAAATCGTATTCAGTTTTCATGGGTTGCCACCTCGGTAATTTTCACGCTCCTTCTTTGTAGCCTTACGTGCAGATATTATTCGGATCGTTTCACCGCTATCTCGTTCGCAATGGCAGACAAGCAGAACTCGCGTCACGTTACTTAGACCAAGCAAAAGAAATCGCTCTTCCCTGCCAGAATGCACCTCATCGTAAAATTGAACAGCATACTCGTCATAGAACACCGACTGAGCCTCATCGAAGCTAACACCATGTTTTTGCCGATTGCCTTCCCCTTTCACAGGGTCCCACTCGAATCTAATCATGCGTACATTGTATGTACATCTCGAAACTAGTCAAGAAGTGCCCAGTGAGTTGCAAATCCTTCTTTAAAACTCTCTGATTCCGCACTTCCACCGAAAGAGCAAGTATCGATTAACCAAATAGGCTTCTTACTGGAAGCCGCGTTGCTCTGTCCTCCGCGTCGTCCACACTGATCATTCCCGGCTGGCCTGCTCCCGCTCTAGCCACAAATCATAGATCTGCGGCGTCCAGTAGCTTTGAAACCCTGCAATCACCGCCAGACGTTGTTCGGTGTTTAACACCTCACCCCACGCGGGCATCGCGCCGCCCATGGGCCCACCCCCCTCACGAATCACCTTATCGAGCAGCGCCAAGGGATGGTGCCAAGCGTGCGCACTGCCGTCCAGGGGCGGTGGTGGATAGTCGCCATTGGCGTCTGGCGTTTTCCATGCAGTGGTCGAGGCGGCCTCCGGGCCATGGCAGGCTGCGCAATATTGGCCGTAAAGCTGTTGGCCTTCCTCGGCCTGTGCCGTGCTATACCAACGCCCCGTTTGGCCATCGGCCTGGAGCGAGACATTGGCGGCCGTGGTCGCGACCTCCGGGCTTGGACTGCAACCGGCCAAAACCACTATGGCCAGGCCTGACAGTAGGGCAAGCCGGTTCTGCGGCTCAAAACGGCGCACTAGCTTAATGGCTCTCATTACTCAGGGTACCTCAAAGCCGGCCGCTTCAATCGCGTCCGTCAGTTGCTCGATATTGTCATTGCCATCGATCTGGGCAATGCCACTGTCCAGATCAAAGTGCACTGAGGTCACGCCGTCAACCAGGCTGACGGCCTTTTCAATGGACTTCACGCAACCCTGACAGGTGGCGCCGCTGACGGTAAGTTCGATCATAGGGGTGTCCTCGTTGGTTCGGTTTGTTGATGAGCTTTGGCCTGTTTATCAGGCTCGGCTGATTTATTGGGTCCCGTTTGCTTGCCTGCAAGCGGGCTTTTCGGATTCCAGGTTAGCAATAAAATCGAGCTGCTGACCACGCTGACGCTGGAAAAGGCCATAGCGGCGCCGGCAATCACTGGGCTGAGCAGCCCAAAGGCGGCTAACGGAATGCCAATGCAATTGTAGATGAAGGCCCAGAATAGATTCTGCTGAATCTTGAGTCGGGTTTTTTTGGCAATCTGGACGGCTTCCAGCACCAACCCCAATTCCGGACGCATCAGCGTCAGGCCGGCGGCGTCCATGGCAACATCGGTACCGCTGCCCAGCGCGATGCTGGCATCGGCCGCGGCCAAGGCGGGCGCGTCGTTGATGCCATCACCAATCATCACCACCTTGCGGCGTTTGTTTTTCAGTTGTTCGATGGCCTGGGACTTATGTTCCGGTAACAGATTGGCGAGCACATTATCGATCGACAATTGCTCGGCCACGGCGTTGGCCGCAGCCGCATGGTCGCCCGACAACATCCAGGTCTGGATGCCGGCGCGATGCAGAGCGGTAATGGTCGCCTGGGCATCGTCACGCAGCGGATCGCTGATATCAAACCGGGCGCGAATCTGGCCATTCAAGGCGACCCAGACCCGACTGTGGTGGTCGGCTGCGCCGGCCATAAAGGCCGGGTCGATCGCCAGGTCGTGGCTGGTCAAGAGCCGCTCATTACCGATCAGCAACTGATCCTGCTCGGTACGAGCGACAACACCCTGACCGGAGACATTGGTAAAGTCGAAGCTCTGCTCCGGACTCTGGGCATCGGCCAGATAGGTCACCATGGCTGCGGCCAGTGGATGTTGACTCTTCTGCTGCACGGCCTTGATCAGACCGAGCAGATCGGCATCGTGCTCGGTTGCGCCAGACGCGCCCTCGGCAGACCACTGACGGAATAACGCCACCGTGGGCCGGCCGACGGTCAGGGTGCCAGTCTTATCGAACACGATGGTATCGGTCTCGGCGAGCACCTGGAGCTGATCGATATTCCGAATCAACACACCGCGCCGGGCGCCGACGCCGCTGGCCGCCATAATGGCAGTCGGGGTGGCCAAGCCCAGGGCGCAGGGACAGGCGATGACCAATACCGAGACAGCCGCCATCAGGGCGCTGTCAAAGGATACCAGCCACCATTGCAGACCTAGGGTGAGCATGGCAATCAGGATCACCACCGGGACAAAGACCGCGGCGATCTGATCGACCAGCTTCTGGATCTCAGGCTTCTTCATCTGGGCGTCGTTAACCAACTGTACGATCTGCTTGAGCCGGAACTGGTCGGGCGAGCTGTGCACGCGCACCCGCACGCTGCCATTACCATTGTGAGTGCCGGCCATCACCACGGCGCCCGGCGCTTTACTCACCGGCAGGCTCTCCCCGGTGAGCATGGCTTCATCAACACTGGTAGTGCCGTCCAGGATCAGGCCATCGGCGGCAATGGTGTCACCCGGGTGAATTTGAATTTCATCGCCGATGACCAACTCGGTGACCGGCGTAGTATGCAGTTCCTTACCCTGCCAGCGTTGCGCATTGGGCGGCTGCAATTGCATCAGTTTGCGGATGGCATCACCGGCGAAACGCTTGGCGCGTTCTTCCATCCATTTACCGAGCAAGATCAGACTGATCACCACAGCCGACGCTTCAAAATAGAGATGGCCGCTGCCCAGTGCCAACCACAAATAGAGGCTGTAGAAATAGGCGGCCGAGGTGCCCATCACGACCAGCACGTCCATATTGGCCGAACCGTTTTTCACGGCATGGTAAGCGCCGACGTAGAAACGCCAACCGAGCCAGAACTGCACCGGTGTGGTCAGGGCAAATTGCACCCAACCCGGTAACATCCAATTGGCACCGAGCAGACTGGCCACCATGGTGACCACCATCGGTAAGGACAGGGCGGCGGCGATCAAGGTCGGCCGCAGCGAATGACCGGTCCGCGCGGCTGGCGTTTGCGCCAACTCCGCTTCGGGCAGGGCCGGGTAATTGAGTTGTTTTAAACGGTTCTTGATATCGGCCAGGCTAACCAAGCCGGTATACCAGCGCACCTGCAATTGCGAGTTGGCCAGATTGACCGTGGCGGAGAATACGCCATCCATCTTCAGCAACGCTTTTTCAATGCGATTGATACAGCTAGCGCAGGTGACGTTTTTAACCGTCAGGTTGCGTTCATTTTCCTGCAAACCAAAACCACTCGCTGCCACCCAGTCGGGCAGCACCGTGGCCGGTTGGTCGGCGGCTAAGGCCACATCGAGGGTTTCCAACGCCAGATTGACGCTGGCCGAGGTCACGCCGGGGCGCTTACTAAGGGCTTTTTCCAAGCGCGTAACGCAGCTGGCGCAGGTTAAACCGGTCACGGGAACCACCCAATGGGTGCCTGGGGTGGGTGCACCGGGTTCATTGGCCGATGAAACGTTAGGTATTGTTGTCATATGTGCCTCCTTTTAGCTTGGGCAGTGACTGGGCACTGCCAACTTAAGCTGGGACTAGAATAAGGCTTAGAGGCTATCTAAGGTCAAGGGGCATTGCCTGAATCGGCGCCACACCGGCCAGAGCGAAGCTGGCCGATGTCGGTCGCCAGAGTATATCTAAGGTAGCCAGTGGCAGCACCGCCAGGGTGGCTAGTCCTAGCTCTGCCAGGTCGAGCGACTGAGTCTCAAAGCTGTCGTTGTAGAGCACCAGTTGCGCCCACTGCCCGACTTGTAGGACCTGGGTTTGCGCCTGCCAGTGGCCGTCTCTGTAGGTGAGTGAGACCAGCGGCAGGTCACCGAGGTAGTTCAGATACTCAACGATGTTCAGGCGATCGGTCATCGACAGCGAGGGTGCCAACAACGCCATAACCGGCACCTGCTCCAAGCTGGTCTGGAATTGAGCTAGGGTCGCGCCGCGGATCATCCCGCCCACCTGACCAGCGCCATGTGCCACCTGGCCGTGGCAGACCAGGCAACCGTAACCACCGGCGCTGAGATACAGCTCTTGCCCGGCGGCCAGGGCCGCTGCCGGATCATCCTCCGGGCTTTCATCGCCCGCCGCGGCCAAGACTGGCTCGATGCCGGCCAGAGCCAAAACAATGGTGCAGGCCTGCACGAACCTCTTGGGCCCAAACATCAGTATTGGCGCGCCAGCGAATAGTTGCCCTGGTCATCAAAACCGATGACCTTAAAGCCTTGGTAGGCTTGGCCTTGCGCGGCCATGCCCGGCGAACGGGCCGGCATACCGGGTACCGCTAAGCCCTTGGCCCCCACCGGCGGATTGGCTAGAAAGGCTACTATATCGACTTCTGGAATATGGCCTTCGAACAGGTAGCCATTAATCACCGCCGTGTGGCAAGACCCCAACGCTTTCGGCACGCCCAACTGTTGTTTGGTTTTGTCCAGATCGACGGGATGTTCAACCGTAACGCTGTGACCGGCCGATTCCATCAACCCAACCCATTCCTGACAGCAACCGCAGGTCGGTGATTTATAAACGGTAATCGCTTCGGCAAATGCGAACGAAAATATCATAACTAAAATAACGGCAGTACTTCTTAATAGAGTTTTCATGGGTTCTCCTAAAATTCTTGGCGGCGAGCGCGCAGGGCGTGGCCGTGATACCCAACTGTTTTGGCCACAGAGGGGTGGGTCTGTTTTTGGGTGACACAAAAATTAGACGCGCGGCGGCCGATAGATTATTTGAGTAAAGCAGAGCGGAGGCGTGATGTCGATCGAGGCCCTTAGGGGCGTCGACATCGGCTGGATTGGCTGGACTGAGGCGTTGCTCAGTACCACAACCGCACCGGAGCACAGATGTTGAGCGCAATCGGACGGCGCCGGATCCATGTCTGCATCGGAACAGGTGGTCGGCATCTGCGCCTCTGCGCTGATGCCCGCCTGGGCGTTTACGTGGCAATGACCCCCAGTGGTTGCCATGCCATGCGACTGAGCGGCCAGCAGCAAGGTAACCAGCAAAAATAGCAGGAGAAAACGAACCTCTATGGCTTGCCCGCGCCTCATAACCCACCCGATGAAAATATGATTAGCGAATAATACCAGAAGTTGAAACGGGTGCCCCTTGTCCTAGGTAAACCTCTGGTAAGGCTGCTGATACGCTAATTGGCCCTCGTGCTGATTCGGCCAACGCTGGATGCCGATCGCTGGCATCTGTGCTGGGTGCGCCTGGCCGACGGTACACTTGCGCCCTAACGCAGCTCAACTTCGATGGCGCGTGCGAGACCCTTAACCTGCGCGATGGCCTGGTCGCAATAGCCCCTAGGCCGGGCCGTAAAGCCTGAAAAGTTGAGCGTACCCACGACATCGCCTCTTATCCACAGAGGCTCGCCTATATAGGACTCCGGCTGCATCACGGTAAAGACCGGGTGCAATATCCGATGGGTGAATTTCTCGAGATGGGTATGGATAAGCATCTGTTGCGATCGCACCACCTGCTTGCAGTAGCTGTCGCGACACGGGAAGTCATGGCCGACCGCAAGGCTCGGCAATTTGAGCTCCGAGGTCACCGCTAAAAGGGTGTAAACATTGCCACAGACTGAACTGACAATGGCAAAGTCGGCTATAAGACTGCGCCTAAGCGACTCTAGTTGATCATCAAAGCACTCTGCTAGGATTCTGACGGCGGACTCCCAATGACTATTCATCTTGAGTCTTTAGCATAGAATCGAAGCGAATCCTGTTCCTATGATCCTTAACGCACTATTGATAGTAATGTCAGTTATTGCCCCGGCGCCGGGGACATCGGTCGTTCAACCAAGCGGCGTTATTTGACGCCTGGGCTCTCAAAATAGTATCCAACCCGTTCTTGCAGACCCAAATAGCTGTAAACCGTGGCGGGATATTCGGTCGGTCGAAGGGCACGTACTATCTGCAGGTCCGGGTGCTCGGCCAGATCGATTATCATAGCCTTATTGGCGGGTATGTCCGGGTTATAGAGCACGATACGGGGCCTTAATAAGGCCTTGGATGAGACCATCACGACGAGACCAACACTCTTATCTCTGAGCAGAACCACCGTTCCGGGCGGATAGATACCGAAGGTGCGGATGAAATTCTGCGCCAAGCTATCGTCGAGTTGCTCACCGCCCTGGGCATAGATATGGGCCATTGCTTCCTTCGGCGTCATGGCATCCGGCAAGGCATGGGGATTACAGTAGTTGTCGTAGAGGTTGGCAATGGCCACGATGCGGGCCAGTTGCGAGACTTTCTCGGCAGGCACCTTCGCAGGAAATCCCGAGCCATCTAAGAAGGCATGATGATGTCCGATAATTTCCAGCACCTCGGGCCGAATGCCGTTGATCCGATGTACTAACTTGATCCCCTGGCCAACGTGGCTCTTATACAGCTCAAGCTCCGGATTGGTCATATTTTTGTGATAATTGGCGATTCGGGCCGGCACCGCAACTTTGCCGATGTCATGCAACAGTGCACCCATGCCCAGTGCCAACAAATCGGTTTTAGACAGTCCCATGCTGTGCCCCAAGAGCAGCGACAGCACGGTGACATTGAGCGCATGGTTGTTGGTATTAAAGGAGGCCGGCGACATATTAACCACATTGATCAACATGCTCGATTCATCATCGAACTGGGCCATTAGATCGCCGATCAATTCTTCGCTACCGCGCACCGCGTTGGCCGGGGCGGTGGTCAGGTCGGACATCAGGTTATGGATGCGTTTTTTCGTTTCGTTGTAACGTTGCGCAGTGTCTTTACGAGCGCGCCGGAATTGGTCCGCCTGGTCAATTCTACTTTGTTTCTCATCCCAGAATTTGGCTTTATTGGCGTCAATGGCCGCAGCATCATCGGCGCCGATGGGCTCATCGCCTGTCGCATCGGATTTTGGATCGCTCTTAATTTGGTCGTAGGGCACCCTATCGAGCCCAAGGGCCCTAATTTGTTCAACCTCGCCCCAGGTTTTAATTTTAAAACGACTGAAAAAAAATGGATGCTGCGACCAGCTCAGCGGCAACTCTACATAGATACCAGGCCTTAGTTTGGCAACATCGATCAATTGAATGGTCTTCATTCTGTTAGCGTCCAAAGGAGTATGAATTTAAGGCAGCGCCAGGGCCAGTTTACGCATTATTCAGCTGCGCAGGAAGGACAACCGCCGGCAAACTCCGCCCTGCCCGTCCAATTCCGCGACCAGCCCGAAGATCGCTGACCCAGTGGCGCTCGACGCCATTGAAAGCGACCCAAAAGGCCCCACCTCTGTGCTACTTCTTTACTCACTCAAAGGTTGAACCCATGCTTTACGATCTTACCGTTGTGCAATTTAGCAAGATGCTTACCAATCTCAGCGCCATTCTCGACAAGGCCAACGGTTTCGCCGATGGCAAAAAAATTGATATGGCGGTCCTGTTAAATGCTCGTCTGGCACCGGATCAGTTCACCTTGACTCGCCAAGTGCAGATTGCCTGTGATACCGCCAAGCTGGCCGTTGCTCGCCTGGTCGACCAGGCCGATGCCGCACCCAAGCATGACGATAGTGAAACCACCGTGGCGCAATTACAGGAGCGCATCCAATCGGTGCTCGACTATCTGGCCAGCTTCAGTGAAGCCGACTTCGCCAATGCCGCCACCAGCACAATAACGCAGCCGCGCTGGGCGGGTAAACATATGGTGGGTGAGGATTTCGCCATTCATCATGCGATACCCAATATCTATTTCCATATCACCACGGCATACGCCATTTTGCGCCACAATGGCGTCGAAGTGGGTAAGAAGGATTATTTGGGCGCCATGCCACTGCGCGATTAGGCTGCTTGGGCTAGACCAGAAAGACCTTAATGTTTTTCCGGTTTAGCCGTTCGATAATGGCTGGATCGGCAGTTTTACCGGTAATCACTATATCCAGCTCGTCCAGATTGAATAGCGTAATGCCACCGAAGACGCCGATCTTATCGGCGTCGACTAACGCGATAATCTTGTCAGCGTAGGCGTGCATCTTCTTCTCTTCCATAAAGGCTAATAAGGCTGACTTAGTCAAGCCGGCATCGGTCAAGCCATCACCGCTGACAAACAGATATCGACCTTGGTAGGACTCCTGTATTTCGGGCGATACCAGCAGGCTTTGGCTTTTAATATACTGTCCGCCCAGCACCACCAGGTGCGCATAGCCCTCTGAAATTAGATAGGTCACCAGTGGCAGATAGTTGGAATACACATGGATATTGGTGCCGAGCAGGTATTTACCCATTAAAAAAGTCGTTTTGCCCTCACCAATAAAGACATTGTCTCGATCCTGGCACAGCTGCACGGCCTGCCGGGCGATGCGATCGCATTCATCAAAGTTATTGTAATCCGAAATATTCGGGTAAAAACCCTTAAATCCGGGCGACTCAGAGGTGCTCGGCGAGAGGATTTTCTCAGCCCCATTGCGGATTTTCTTTAACTTACCCTGTTCGTCCAACTCTATTATATCGCGGCGAATGGTCGCCGGTGAGCACTCGATCAATTCGACTATTTCGCCAACCGTTAAGATCGGGTGTTCCTGTAGATGCTCCAAGATGCGTTTCTGGCGCGATCGCGAATTCATAACTAAGCTCCCTGGCGAGTTTTGCATAAAATTGATCATTTATGACTATAGTTGATTGCCGATTCACATTCCAGCCCATTTCTCTGAAATTCTTGCACCAATTTGACGATATCTGCACTGTTTAAGTGCGATTGATCGTTTAATTAGATGTAAGTCACCCTGCTGACGTGGATACTAGAGGACTGTTTTGACGCGCTTTACGGACTATTTATACTGCTTCGCGGGTACATGAGGTAACAAGATGAAACCTACTCTAATAATAAAAGAAACAATCTTGCTTAATATGGAAGCCTCTTCAAAGAACGAAGTGATTCATGCCATCTGTGGTCACCTGTTTTTATTGAAGAAAACACAAGATCCAGCGCAGCTCTATTCGGACATTATTGAACGGGAAGAAGTGGTAAGTACCTTTGCCGGGTCACACACCGCCATCCCCCATGCGATAACCAAACACGTCGACTACCCTGTCCTGTGTTTTGCCCGAGTAAAGAATGATGATTTTACCTGGAATGGAAGTGACGAAGATGTACGTTTTGTCATCTTACTTTGTGCACCCGCACAGGATGATCTACGGAAACTGAGACAGAGTCAGTCATACGTTTTTTCATCCATCGCCCAACTGATTGGCCGCACGGGCACTCTTGACCTGTGGGCCAATGCTCATGATGAGCAAGTGATTCTCGACAGCTTGAATCAAGCGTTCGAAGCCAATCTAACTACAACAATATAATTGGGGACATCCTATGTCTGAAAACAATTTAAAAATCGGCGTCCAGTCCTTCGGACGATTCCTGAGCGGCATGGTGATGCCCAACATTGGTGCCTTTATCGCATGGGGCCTTATTACGGCACTCTTTATACCTACGGGTTGGATCCCGAATGAATATCTGTCCGCGCTCGTTGGGCCGATGATCACGTATCTACTGCCATTATTGATCGGTTATACCGGCGGCAAGATGGTTGGTGGTGAGCGCGGCGCTGTTGCCGGTGCGATCACAACCATGGGT
>Ga0209195_1001544_pt1 | contig 15384 bp, 11 predicted proteins | sample COGITO_mtgs_1004_3_FD_184788 | JGI IMG/M metagenome (GOLD analysis project Ga0209195, IMG submission 184788) | Pelagic marine microbial communities from North Sea - COGITO_mtgs_100420 (SPAdes) (version 2) | ecosystem: Environmental > Aquatic > Marine > Epipelagic ...
TTCGAAAATTCAATAGTATAAGTCAGTATGTCTAATTCGAGTTTGACTCTAATTATTCACCGCGTTGCGGTAATGCCCCTTCGGGCTGCGTCGCTTTGCTCCTAGTCCAAGATGCATGCATCTTGTCTAACAGGGGTTCTTATCGAGCCTTTGGGAGAGCCAATAAAAAACCCCAGCCGAAGGCTGAGGTTTGTTATTGGTGCACCCGGAGTGCACCCACATCTTACTCGATTACTGCAAAGCCTTTACCTTCGCACATCCTGCCATCATTGACCTAAACCATTTTATTGTCAACCGACTTTTGATTATGACTGTGTGTACATTTGTGTGTACATGACTGGGCCTTTGAAAAGAGGCAGGGGGGCTATCCAGAGGGGGCGGGGGAGGATGCTGAGTGCTTGTGATTGTTACTGTATCTGCCCAGATACAAAGTAGGCTGATTTCAAGAGTTCTGCACTATCCTCAAGCCCCTATTCACTATTGCACAAATGTGCGTGTTCTATATAGTTACTAAGAAGCACTTTAACGGAGTAAATCAATGTCACGACGCGATGACTGGGTTTCTAAGAGTAATCAAATACATACTGGCAGGAGGCTTATGCTAACGATAGAAGGTAGCGTAATAGGATTAACTACTTTCATTGCGCTGTTATTTGGGTATTTCGGACAAACTACGATCTTTGTTGGGATGCTGGTAAGTGTTGTTGTGGGTCTTCTAATTGGAATAAGGCGTCTGCTAAATACAGTTAGCACTCAACTGGATGTGCAGCGATCGATTTCACTGGATATTTTAGAGTCAATTGATGAATCAAACAAAGAATAGCCTATGCCCTAGCAGCTAAATGCTGCGAGTCAGGCTACAAAGACTGTGATTGATATTATGAAAAGAATACTTCTAGCCCTACTACTAATCAGCCCATTTAGCTTTGCAGACTGGGGAGATGTTTATTATTGCCAGATGATAACGCATGAGTTGATTAATGATGACGGCAAGACTTATGAGGTCGAATTGGAGCGTTTTAAATTCAGTATGGATCAGCAAAGTGAGTCAATGGTATTTGGCTCTGAGCCAGTGATTTGGGAAAAACAGATGTTTCCCGTGGCATCTTTTGAGCAATCCGCAGACGGTATGCTCTTTGAAACCAAACCCAGAATAGGTGGCCTATCCATCAAGAGTACTTTTAACTACAACAAAAGAAAGCTGTTTGGTACGGCTTGGCTTGGGGATGGCCTGCTTGCCGTAGTGGCAGACTGCGACAAGTTCTAACACCTACATGAAAACCCTATTCCTAACTATAGCAACCTCAATAGTCTCTGGCTTAGCTCTGTATTATATAGCTCGCACAGCTTTAGTAAGCCTGATCTCGCTGTTTGATATAACGCTAACGAATGATCAGCGTCTGTTTGTGCATGAGCTTGGATTCCCTATATTTGTGCTTGGTTTAGTAGTTGGTGGGGTGGTGTTTTGGCGAGTCAGACTACAAAGACTGTAATAAAACCACTGCTGGCCATAGCCCTGCTATCCCAGGCCTTTGCAGACGGCTACGACCGCGAAGACTTCTACTTCCAAAGTTATAAGCCAAATACCTCTATAGGCTTCTATACCAACAAATCCTGTGACTTCATCAACATAGACCACGTAGTAAGTCTCAAAGACGCATATGACAGCGGTGCAGCCTCTTGGAGTACTTACAAGAAACGAACGTTCGCCAACGACAAGGCTAATCATGTACCGTCCTGTGGTCGTGTGAACAGCTCTAAAGGCTCAGCTGGGCCAAAGGGCTTCCTGCGCAGAAGCAATGATGGCAAAGGTCTAGAGTATGCGATTGTTAGGTTTTGTGATTATTTGCAGAGATATTATGCCGTGAAGGTTGAGTATGGCTTGTCCTTTGACACTAATGACAGTGCTACGTTTGAACAATGTGGTGTCAGTATTGGTTAGGGGGCGGGGGTTGCGTGCTTGTGATTGTTACTGTATCTGGGGACGTACATTAGATGATAGTTGTAAAAGACCTCAACAATAGTTTTTGGTAGCACTGCTTGAACCCACTGGTCTGACCTGTATAGTTAATGATTTAGATACTACGATATTTTGGAATCAAATTATGGATATAAAATCTAAACTGACTTCAGGGCAGATTGCTCGACTTATCCCATCAATATCCGACTCAAAAAAAGAAGAGAAAGCAACATCCATAGTTTTGGCCGCTTTCATGGCTGTCCCCGATTTTGCTTCTAAGGTATTCGACAATATTGGGGTCTCTGTTGGTAAGAGAACTAAAATTGAGTGCTACACGGAGGTTGTGTTCACTGATACGACTCAGGAAGGAGGAAGACGGCCTGACGGTCTCATTGTTGTAACTACGGGTAAAAAAGTATGGACTGCGCTTATAGAGTCAAAAATTGGCAGATCAGATCTGAAAAGAGAGCAGGTTGAGAGTTATCTCGTCATGGCTAAGCAGTTGAAGATAGATTGCTTAATTACATTTTCAAACCAATTTACTCCAAATCCAGCGCATCATCCAATCAAGGTGTCTGCCGCGAAAACGAGGTCAGTGGACTTATTTCATTTTTCTTGGTTATCAATTAAGTCTTCGGCGGCTATGCTCGTTAATGAAAAAGGGATTGCAGACCCCGATCAGGCTTATCTTATGAGCGAAGTAGTGCGATATTTAGATAGCGATTCATCTGGAGTAGAGCCTTTTTCTCGAATGCCTCCTTCTTGGAAGGACCTCTGCTCTGCGATTCAGAATGGAGCTACAATTAGCAAAAATTCAGAAATGGTACTTGAGTCAGTAGGAGCTTGGCATCAGCTCCTACGACAGCTTTCATTGGACTTAGGTCTTGCAATCGGTGAGTCAGTAGCGATTAGCCTCACAAGAGAAAATCTTAAAGATCCAGAATCACTCCTGCTTCAAGAAGCAGCGTCGCTGAGAACCTCTGGATGCCTCAGTAGTGAGCTGTCAATCCCAAATGCGGCGTCGAAACTAAGTATATCGGCCGATGTCGCAAGAAAGGTCGTGTTTGTATCGATGAAACTTGCTGCTCCCAAGGATACAAAACGAGCTACGGCCTCAATAAATTGGTTAGTGAGGCAATTGAAAAACAAAGAGGGGAATAATTTATCAGTTCGAGCTTACTGGCCAAGGAGAATGGGGACGACAATTGAATCACTTGATTTAGTTAGGCAAAATCCAGCCATTTTAGTACCTGAGGGGTCTAATATGATGCCGTCCTTCATTGAGGTATGTAGGGTTATAGATTTAGGGGCAAGATTTAAGGGGGCGAAAACATTTGTTGAGGATATTTCAGATGTGATCCCGTCTTTTTACGAGGATGCAGGCCAGCAGCTTACGAGTTGGGTTGCAAAAGCGCCAAAAGTTAAAGAGAAAGCAGCTGATTCAACAGCGCTGAAACCAGTAAACCAACCACCTCCTACAATTTTTTCAGAACTATTCGTTACTGATAAATTGTGATCAATATGCAGAGATTACGCGAGATAGTACAGGAGACAAATACAAGGGCTGGACTGTTATTTGACCTTTCAATCCAGCTTCTAATCTTCATGTCTTTAATTGGTTTTGCTGTTGAAACCTTGCCGACTCTCAGTGAATCCTCTAAGTATTGTCTAAGTATATTTGAAGTAGCCGTGATAGCTCTCTTTACTATCGAGTATGTCCTTAGATGGCTAGTCAGTGAGAGCAAGTTAAAGTTCACATTTTCCTTTTGGGGCTTGATTGACTTAGCTGCGATATTGCCATTTTACCTAGTAATGTTTGGCCTTGGCTTTGGTTATGATCTCGTCATGCTCAGGACTCTTAGATTACTCCGCTTGGTCAGATTAGTAAAAATAGCACGTTACACAAAATCTATTGCACGTTTGGGTTTAGCTATGAAAATAGCAAAAGAAGATTTAATACTGGCACTAGGCGGGACGGCAGTCATGCTGTGTATCGCCAGCTTTGGGATTTATCAATTTGAGAATCCCGTCCAACCCGATAAGTTTAGTTCAGTATTCGACAGCTTGTGGTGGTCTATTGCTACGTTGACTACTGTTGGATATGGAGATATTTATCCAATCACAACAGGCGGAAAGATATTTACTGGCTTCATTCTAATGATTGGTCTAGGAATTGTTGCTTTGCCAGCTGGTATCATTGCATCGTCAATTACAGAGGCTAGGAATCAAGAGGATAATCCCGCTGATAGCGAAGAGAACAATTATTAACCAGAGCAGTAATAAATAAAAACCCTACTACTGATTAAGCTCTCCACTTCCAAGATCCATTCGATTTTACATAAGACACTTTATGAAGATGCCGATTTAATCCAACTGTGAAACTCATCAAGCGTACCGGGATGCCTTTTCTTGAGCTCAAATACGTCACATATAAAATTGACTGGATCGTCAGGTGCTTTTTCCAATGCAGCTTTAGCTAAACCTATTGCTTCAGGGAATGGTATTTGTCTCCAATCTCTATTTTGACCCCACGGAGCTATCCCTCTCCAAGGTATTTCCTCGGCTATATCTTTGGGCGAATACCATACCACTGGTCTATGAATGCCGTCTCTGACTAACCCCACCCATGATTTTATAATATTTAACAAATGCGTCCGCTGCTTTTTACTCTGCCTGGACATACCATGACATTTCGCTATATCAAATGCTAGCTCATGGAGCGTTATTCCATTTTTGCGCTTCAGAATCTGCTTGGCTAAAGAATTTAAATTTTGTTGATGGCTAACATCGAAAAAAACCTTGTCATTATATTCCGGAAAAGGCGGGCATATTATTGATTCAGATTCATCAACTTTAGACTCAATATCGCTAATCATACTAGTAATTTCACCTGACTCTGACGTAGCGAAGTTATCATCAGCTTTTTTGGCTTCAGTATTTTTAATATCATTTACATCATAAGGATCTGCTTCAGATATCTGGCCTAGCTTAGGAATAGGATCTTGATTTTGACTAATATTTAACAGCTGAGCTAGTTTTTGGTCGATTAAGTTAATCGCATATTGAGGATCCTGAAAATAATCAGTCGACCAAAGTCTTACTAGATTCCAGCCCAATCTTTCCAAAATATCATGCCTAACTCTATCGCGATCTCTAGCAGATGGAGAACCATGATAAGTCGCGCCATCGCACTCGATGCCAGCAAGGTATTCTCCTGGATGGTCTGGATGGATAACGCCCATATCTATCCTGAACTTACTCACGCCGACTTGCGTTTGAACCTTCCATCCTTTTTCCCTAAGCGCCCATGCAACTGCCTGCTCGAAATCACTATCAAACTGATCGACGCCAAAATCGGCTGTTGCTTGTTCAGCTAGTGCAATAGGCCCTCTCTCTGCGAACTCAAGATAATGTTTTAAATGTTCAACTGCTAAAGCTGACGAACGACTTAAATCTATCATAGATGAATCAAAGCTAGAAAAGACTAGAATCTCAGTTGTGGCCCTAGTTATTGCAACATTTAACCGACGTTCTCCACCAGTTTTGTTCAAAGGTCCAAAGTTCATACTCATTGTGTTTCCCCCTGGCTCGGTTGGACCGTAACCTAAACTCAAAATAATTACGTCTCGCTCGTCACCCTGAACTGATTCAAGATTCTTGATAAAAACGCCATCATAAGAATCCGTGGAGTTAAAGAACGTCTCGATTTGGGGGTATTTTCTTCTGGCGACGTCCAATAGATCTTCGATCGTCCTCTGCTGGTCGGTATTTAGAGTGACGACTCCAATGCTTTTTTCCTGTAACACAGGATCAAGTAGCCGACGGGTAATTTCATCGACCACCGCTTTTGCTTCAATTGGATTATTTCTACCTTTGCCCTTGCTATAAACTCCTTGAACTCTGTGTAGGCTGACAGCTGATTCTTTGGTGTCACAAGAAGGATATGTAATTAGCGCGTTCTCATAATACTTGCTGTTTGAGAAGGCAATGAGTGTTTCATGCCGACTACGATAGTGTCCTTGAAGCCTCAAGTGCGGCAGCCTGGCGGCTAGGGCTTGATCAAGAATTGACTCAAGGTCTTCTTCATCAGGATTGTCGTCTGAAACTGCACCACTAAAAAAGCTGGTAGGAGGCATCTGTTTCGGGTCTCCCACTACTATTACATTTTCCCCTCTAGCTATCGCTCCTACTGAATCCCATGTAGTCATTTGGGACGCTTCATCAAACACCACCAGATCAAATCCCTTAAAATTCGAAGGCAAGAACTGCGCTACTGATAGCGGTGACATCATCATGCATGGGCTGAGATCCAAAACCCGATTTCCCATCTCTAAGAATAATTGTCTCACGGGTTTATGACGTTGTTTCTTCTGGAACTCTCGTGCCAATATACTAAACTCTGCAGGACTATCGTTACCGAATGGATCAGGAGATCTATTTGCAATTAAACCAGCTACATATTCACTTGTATTAGCGGCTATGGCGGCATCTAAGTCTCTAAACTCAGAAATTAACTGTTCGTGGTTAGAGGATTTAAAATTAACCAAGACATCAGATGCATCGATTAACTGAGGTGCTAGCCACCTACAAAAAGCAGTGAGGACCTGATTTTCAGTTTCAGATGGAGATAATATTCCATTTTCAAGGGCCTCCACTACATGAGCTAATTTGGAATCCACAGCGCTTTTTTTTGCGCCTTGCCACGAGCACCATATTTTGAATTTCGGGGCTTGAATTAGCAAGCTATCGATAGAATTAGTGGTTACACTTAGTAAATCCTCGCTATCAAAACCTAAACCAAGAGTATCCGCCTCCTGCCTTACCTCAGAGTAAGATTTAAATAGTCGAACAAAGGTGTTATTCGAATTTACTAATTTAGATTCATCTAAAAAGTCTCGTCCATCAACCAATCTAACTTTCATCACTGAGAGAATTTCGCTAGGGTCATTGGCGAGATTCATTGCAGTCGATAGATTTGAGTATGCTTCTTCTGCGCGGGCGGCTGCCTCGTCTAACGATTCACTGGGGGTGTCCCATCCAATCCATATATCATCGGCGATGAGCCTGTCAGCATACGATGCTATCTGCTCGCGTAAGAGCTGTGCTTTCTTTAATGGCGCGAGGACGCTCAGGTCCTCAAATTTTGAGTAACCTATTTTCTTGGCTGCCCTATTAATTTTAAATCGAGTAAAAAATCTATGTAGCCGAGAGTGTTTTTTTGACTCCTCATAGAGTAATGACCAGTCATCAATAGGTGATTTCTCTAGTATTTCAGCTGAGACCCCGCATTCAATCGATTTCAATGCGCTATCAAATTTTCTTTTACTCTCACTAATGATTCGAATTGAAGCTACCACAGATTTTCGATCTTTTTGAAAAAGATAGCTCATTGGAAATGCTTGAGCTGAACCTATTAACGCCGATAGTGCTCTTATTTGATGGAGACTTAAGATTGTTTTTTCGTTGATGGCCACGTTGATTTCACTAGTCAACATGTCTGCAGCTTCGGAAGTAGCCAGTATTAGATTTTTATATCTATCGAGAACATCAATTAACTGGCTTTGCCATGCATTGGACCAATTGGTTGCGGTTATAGGCTTAAATGTTTGGTGTTCTAAAAATGCTATGTCTGCGTAAGCTAAACCTGCATAACGGGCCACCTCCAGCATGTTTTCAAGATCTTTGGAACTACTGATGGGAGGATTTTGCAATCCAATAGGCCATCCTAGCGATAGGCTGTGCTGCTCTTTATAAAAGACATCGCGTGCAATAAGTTCTCTTACTGAAAGGCCATAGTCAGATTTTTTATGAAGTTCTGTTACATATTTATTGAGATGACCTCTTCGCTGCTTTAGTTCCGTTACTGAGGCTACCCAACTTTCAGACAATAAAGATGATTGCTTTGAGGTAGCCGATCGTAGTTGCTCAAGTACTGCTTTTTTATTGGCTTTGTTACTGTGAAGCTCTAGGCATAGATGATCTAAACCAATTTTCTCCATTCGTCGGTACACAACGTTGAGCGCCGCCATTTTTTCTGCAACAAATAGGACTTTTCTTCCGAGCGCCAAATTATGGCAAATAATATTAGCGATGGTTTCCGATTTACCCGTACCAGGAGGGCCTTCCAAAACAAAGTCCTGCTTCTTCGCTGACGCCTCAACTGCCACCAATTGTGAGCTATCACAGTTTAGTGGGATAAACATACTTTCCGGGTCTATCTTCGTATCAACGTCTTTATGCTCGATGAAACTGGTGTCCTGATGATATGCCTCTTGAGGGTTGTCGACTAAATGTTTTACAAACAGGTTGTCTTTGAGGTCACCTAATCGATCTTTTAGATCCTTCCACATAAGGTATTTAGCGAAAGAAAATGAGGCCAGTACCACCTCTTCCACAACTTCAAATCCAGGTTGTTCAGAAATAGCATGACGGACAGTATTCCAAATTCCGTCAACATCGACTCCAGAAGAGTCTTCAGGTAATTCTCCTCTGAACTGATTGAGATCGATATCGTATTCACTGTATAAGAATTCTATGAGGGTCAGATTGAAAATAGGAGCTTCGTCCTGTAATTGCTTCAGTTTTACCGGAGCTTTTGCGCTCGATCTTTTAAGTTCTGCAGGTATCAGGATTAGAGGTGCTCGATATGATTTATCATCTTCAGGGTTTTCCTTCCACCTAAGCATACCTAGTGCTAGATAGAGCGTGTTGGATCCTCCTTCTTGAAGATCGTTCTTGGCCTTCCTGAATAAATTCACCGAGTTAGCATCCAGCTTTTTTCGGGGCATATTCGCGATCACTATTTCTTTTGAAAGCTGCTCTAATGCGAATTCTTTGTGTAAACTTTTTCCCATCTGAAGTCGGAATATTGCAGAACTTCTTTGGTCGTCATTGTGAGGACTTTCCTCTGCCGCTTGAAATTTGAATGATTTCCCTTCAGCTAGGCGATCCTCCAATTCTCCAATTGCTGGGCAGTAAATTTTTATGGCGACAGCATTTTCACGGAGGTTTAATAAGGCATTTCTTTTTGTAAGATCAAGGAGTTTTCTCTGCCAAGAATCTATTCTTGTATCCGGGGTTTCTTCAATAGTTTGATCATCCTTTCGAACCGGTGGGAGCGGAGGTAACTCCGGCAGAGGGAGTTCGCCTCCGGTTGAAGCACCGGCTTCTTCGGGACGGATCTCGATAGTAGATAAGGGCTTTATTTTTCTAGCTCTGGCTTGATTTACATCGAGCAAATATACGAAATCTTCCTCTTTATCCTCATTAATGAGCTCTCTAGCAGCCGCCTTGGCTTCTTCGAAAGTAACCGGAGAATCATTTGTGGCTAGGGTACTTTCAAAAAGTACTATATCCCGCGAATCAACTCGCTTACGCAGATCCATGGGATCATCACAGGTCAAAAGAGGGAAACAGTCATCAATTAACCATACACCGACAAATGCATGCTGTTCAGTTAGTGCTATTACTGAATTTAGCCCCATTAACTCTAGGCAACTAGCAAAAAGAAGTGAGGAGTCAAGGCAGGCAGCCATCTCAGATGTGCTTATGTCTGCTGGTAACCGGATTCTCTGACCATTTCTTGCGAATCCAGGTGGCGGGCTGACATAAGATAGTCTCTGGGAAAAAATAACGTTCCACAAATATGCCGCCATTAAATAAGGTTTCTCTCGAGTCTGTGACTGATAACCGTCCGCACTGCGACCCTGCCCCTGTTTTTCGAGAAGACCAGTTACCTGCTTAACTAACGACTCGACATATACACCATTTGGTTTAACGAATGCAGCCAAAAGCTCTGGTTGTCGAGTTTCGCCTCCCCAAAAATTTGCCGGAAGCACATCAATTGAGAATTCCTCAACTGCAAGCTCACTTTCTGGCTCTGAAATGGCGTAAAGGACTAGCTTCATAGATACCTTGACTTCCTCGGTCTGATTAAATAAGAAGTCATGAGATATGTTCAGAGGTCTTTCGGGGAGTCTCACTGATTGTCCTGGAGCTAATGAGTCAATAGACCACTCTTCAGATGAAAATATTTCTGGATCTGAAGTAAGGCGCAATCGTAAGTCTGGTGGTAAATATCTACTATCTTCGCTCGTATCGTCGTTTGAGTTATGAACAACAAGTGATCTGATAAGTGGATATGAATTTTGCTGAGCTGCTAGGGAGAAAGTAGTTGAACTTACGTATCTAATTGTTGCGGCCATTAAAACGCACTCCTTTGAGCAAATATTGTTATCTAACCCTATCGATTGTCAATCAGCCTTTCACATTAACCTGGCTATGTCTTTATGTATACTAGTGTGATTTGCGACATATCTCAATCGGATGCTTGGTTTGGCATTCCTTAATCGTCTTACAGTAGGGGAGTTGGTGGAGCTTCTACAATGCTATAGCGTTATCAAAGCCTATAGCGCCTCTGTATCACTAGCGTCATTAACTTAAACACTTATACCATTAAAGTCTTTCACACCTTCTTTAGCGACTGAAAGCGTCTCAACTACTAGTAGTCATTCCATCAGTATCTTGTTCAAAGGACTTGTGTGGGCAATATTGAGCCTTACTTCGCAGACTGAGGTGTTGTACCTAAAACATTAATCTTTTGCTAATCTACGCTTTAACGACTGCTCCAGCATATCCTTAATATCTGGATTGTCTGCATAAATCGTCACAAAATTAATAGAGTAAATCTACCCCTTCTTCACAATCCCTCAGACTCCTTAGGAATAACAATAGCATTGCTGCCTTTTGCTAGAGCATCGAGAGCAAAGGCGATTGTCCCATCAGAAGTATCACCACAGAGATATATTGTTGCACCATTAGCAAAGCGGACATGATTAGAGCCTACAGTAATACCTGCACCGTATGGCCCTGTGTGGTCTTCAAAGGGCGCTGAAGGGATAACAGCAGAGCCTGCAAATGTTAGGGCGAGTAGTGTTTTCATTGTCTGCTCATATTGTCCTGTGTCTAATTAGGTACGGGTAATGTAGAAGGTGCTAGTTTAAGGCAAATCCACCTTAACCTTAGTCCCCACACCATCTAAATGCTCCTGCCAAGTCTCTAGCATTACTTCCTTAGCCCAGTCCTGATGTTGCTGCTGCACAGCTATTCCTTAATCATCTTACAATAGGGAAGTTGGCTGTGCAGTTAACTATAAGGCTATAGCGTTAGCACAGTCTATAGCGGCTCTGCATCACTAGCGTCCTCTTCTTCAACACTAATGCCTTTAAAATCTTTAACGCCTTCTTTAAAGATTACAGCATTCCAATAATTATTATTCATACCATCTGTCTGTTGCTCAAAGCAGAGATCTATAGCATCCATTAACGCGTTAGAGAACTGTTGCGCTGTGCCCTTAATACCACGCATCACAATCATGTCATCAACATACATTGTGTAACAGTCAGCCATTAGCAATATTAAAGATTCAGTGTCTCTAACAGACACAATAAAACTATCATGGATGCTAACAATAGGGCGTTTAAGTACATTAACGAAATGATCTATCACAGACATGGCTATTTCACTGTCTAAGCGTTGTAGCTTTAAACCTATACCTGAGTTGAAGTGTTTAGCTATTGGGCTGTGTAACTCTAATATAGCTGTCTCAAGCGCTTCTGAAGCCTCAATATCAATGCCCAGCTCATCACTTATGGTGTTAGCAGAAGACTTGTTGTTCTTTGTTCCTTTCCTGTTCAGCATAATGTTGAAAGCAACTTTAACGTGATCACGATCAAAGCCTTCAATGACGTAAGGGTCATCGCCAGCAAACTGCAGACCATCTTGGTGATAGAGCAGGTGTGGATGGAAGGAGCTGTAATCAATTTCTAGTGTTGGTTCTTTATCGAAGTAGAGATACTTCCTTGTTTCTGCCTTGTAGTTCTGTACTGCTGAGTACAACCTACCGCCTTGATTGAGAGAGCCCTTACTAAATATCCTCATCATAGAAAGCTGTGCAGGCATGATAGCGATACGTCCAATACTGGTAACAACATTGACCATGAATTTGTCATAAGCCTCTAGCGCCTCATCAGTTTTAGAGAGCATTATGTGGTTAAGTTTTAGCTGTCTGTCACTAGGCTTTATAGCTACCTTCACACCATCAATCTTTTTTCTGCATTCCCAATAGCCTGCTAAAGGGTTTCTGCGAATCAGTCGAGGGTCTGACAGTGACTTGCCTGATATTTCTGACAACCATTTAGTGGTTAATTGATATACCTGTGGCATCCACTGGCGTCGTTTGCTGTTCTTCTTTTTTGGTCTAGTAACACCAGAGACCTTTTCAAGATAGTTGTTTGAGATTAGCCATTTAATAGCGTCGCGTATCTCTGTTGTGTAGGTATTGTTGCGTTTATATGTACCACTGAACAGATTGTTGTTAGTAGGTATATATAGCGACCATCCAGCATAGGCTTGGAAGATGTCTACGCTAGTCAGGATAACGTTAAACGCAGTAGCGAAGTCACGAGTGCTTTTACGCTGTTGTTGTTTTGAGAGGCTAAACAAATTAGCAAGCATCTCAGCCTTTTCAATCAGAGCAGGATCACCAGAGATGTGGTGGTATTTGATGTAGTGGGCTTTGATATCGTCTGAATTCATTGTGCTATTGAAGCACAGGATTTGATCTGTTTATATCTGGGATTTCGTTAGTTTGGATATAATTTAGCCATCAAATAAAAGGCCAAATGCAGAGCCGCCTTTGATGATAATCTAGGCCGTTAGAATATACGTCACTTTATTTTTGAAATGCCCTTTTAAGTCTGTCTTTTCTCGCTTTCGCAGCATACTCTATAATTTTGCTGCTTTCGAGTTCCTCGTTCCATGGGGCTCTGATTGATGGCTCTATCGTTTCTCTGTATTCTCGCAATTGAATCTCTTCCTCTTCTGATTCTTCTGGCAATTGAATCTCTTCCTCTTCTGATTCTTCTGGCAATGGAATGTCTTGCTCTAAAGCACCTTGGATAAGCATGTCATCTTTGATTGCTTGGACGCGGAGTTTGACATAAGTTGATTTTGCTTGGTTTTCGTTCCCATGACAGCTAGATAGTGCTTTCAGCCAAAGGCCACGGTTTACTTGCCCTAACTCTAGTTCACGAGAAACTGCTTGGAAAAGTTTTTCCTCGTGTTTTCTGTTAAGAGCAATTTTAGTATTCAATCTGGTAAAAAAATTCATTGAAGGGAATCCCTTACTAGCGGTTTAGACGTAATGAGGCCGTTCAATATCTGTGTCAAAAAATTATATAAGTTTCAACTATTGATCCTCTTTATCTCTCAGAAGCATCATTAGAAAACTTATTATAGCAAGTATAAAAAAGGCCAAATACAGCCTCGCTTAGAACGCAATACAGAGCCTCTCAGAGGCATCCTAAGCACGCCCATTAAAGACCATAAACCCAGCAATAGCAAGGCTCTCAGGGCAGTCTGATGCGTTCTGTGGGGTGCTATGGAGCAGGGTTGGACTGGGTAGTCTGGTGGGGCGTTAAATAGGGTGATTTAGTACCAGTGTAGGCACTCTCTCGCGCTGTTTTAGGCATGGCAGAAAAAAAGATTCAGACCGAAATGAACTTTCCATCACATAGCTGTCTTAGTAAGCGTGAATGATTCTCCCCCTAGAACACGATCGTTTATCTCTCTCCGAAGAAGCCCTGTTTACGCAGGGTTTTTTTGTGCCTGAGCAATCCAGTCTAGCTTCGCCTGTTGATGCTGACTACGTTGCTTTGAGACCCATACTCAATATCAATAAGGTGCTGGTGAATCTTCAGTGAGTCTTGATAAAGAGTCTGAACAATCTCTGACTGAGAGATAGCAGTAGAGCCGTAATTTCACAAGGTGGCTGACAAGTATTTGGCTTTAAGTTTCAGGTCTGAGGGCGAGCCATATTTGTCACTAACATCTTTGGCCCAGCCGCTGATCTCATTGCGCTTGTCCTTCGGACACTCAGCATTTCTGAGCCTTGTTTGCATGGTGTGTCTGAAGCAGTGGGACGTTGGGCAGAGCTCGCCGAGTAGGGTTTCTAATCGTTTATTGCATGCTCCAGAGGCGCTACCATTTTTTACCTTATTCTCGGTCTCAATGACATATCGTGGGAATAGGTAGGTGCTTAATTCTGCTTCAGTAAGTTTCTGTAGAGCTGTTAGAGATGCCCCGACCAATGGAACTAGTCGCCGGCTGTTCTTATTTTTTAGGCCGCGAATGTTGTTTTTATACAGTACCAAATGCGGTGTTTCAGCCTTCAAATCAACATCCTTCACCAACAAACCGCAGCACTCTTTGACGCGCAGACCCGTGTCGAGCATTAGGTGGATCATACAATCTATTTCGAGCGTGTTAGAGGGCGGCATATCACGAATTAACCGTATCTGCTCAACTGTGAAATCCGCACGCGTTTCTAAATCATCACCGAGACCGGGTATAAAGAACTTTTCAAAGCAATGCTTTTTATCCACCGTGATGTCGAGCTGTAGCGACACGAAGTTAAACATTGCGGCTATCGATTTTAACTGACGTTGCACCGTGGCTGATTTTTTGGTCTTCAAACTAGCGGTAATGAAGTTGTTAATGTCTGAACGGGAATAGTCGGCAGGGGCTCTGTCGCCACACTGTGCTATAAAGGTGTTCATCACGTTGTTGGCTTCGTTAACGTTTCTACGATTATTAATCCTGCCCGTTATTCGCAAATACTCGGCTGGATACGCTGATGCTGTGAGTCTAAACTCACCTTGTGCGATCGCCAATGCACTGCGCTGGGTGTCATCGAGTAGATGATGAGGGAAGGGCGCTTCGTTGTGACGATAGGCTGCGTAATCTTGCTCTGATGATCTGTCTCTAATAGTGTCGTCTACGTCCTCATAAAAGGTTTGCTTGGCTTCCTCTGCTCCTTGCGTTGAGGCTTTTGCATCAGCTTCTGTAAGGTCATGCTTTGCTAGCAGCGCAATAGCAGCTTGGTAGTTAGACAGCACATTATGTTTGGGCAGTCCTTGGCGGAGTCGTTTGAATTGCTCTTCGACAAGTCGATGTTTTTCTTGGTAGAGCGCAGCAGCAACACTCTTATCATTCTGCTTAAGCGAGATTTCAATAAAAGGCTTGGGATACTGGTCTGCTAGATCGGCAGGAACGCGCCTTCTATAGTAGTAGGTATTTCTGTTACTTCTTTTAAACAGATATTTCATTGATATGGTGTATGTGCCGATAGCGAACTGCATCATAACGTAAAAAACCTCTAGTGTGTGTACAATTGTGTGTACATTACTAAAGGCTTTTGCGGCTAGAACCCTCTATTTTACTGGATTCTACAATCTTATTTGGTGCACCCGGAGGGATTCGAACCCCCGACCAAGTGGTTCGAAGCCACCTACTCTATCCAGCTGAGCTACGGGTGCGTGATTTCACGCGTTACTTGGTACTGATTACGTCTTAAAGCTTAGTTG
>Ga0209195_1001545_pt1 | contig 15382 bp, 14 predicted proteins | sample COGITO_mtgs_1004_3_FD_184788 | JGI IMG/M metagenome (GOLD analysis project Ga0209195, IMG submission 184788) | Pelagic marine microbial communities from North Sea - COGITO_mtgs_100420 (SPAdes) (version 2) | ecosystem: Environmental > Aquatic > Marine > Epipelagic ...
TTAAACTTGTCAGGCGCGCCCGGTCACGCGTTGCTGCGAAGCTGTCGCTTCTTGTCTCTTCGAGACCGCCCTTCGTGCGTCCAAAATGCCTTCGCATTTAGTCAGCCACTCGGCCACTTCTCCATAAACTTGTCTACCGTATTGCCTGTTAAACTTGTCAGGCGCGCCCGGTCACGCGTTGCTGCGAAGCTGTCGCTTCTTGTCTCTTCGAGACCGCCCTTCGTGCGTCCAAAATGCCTTCGCATTTAGTCAGCCACTCGGCCACTCTCAATAAACTTCTACTTCAGTATTCAACTACCCTCAGAAACAACTATGCCGCCCTGAATTCAGCGGCGGCATAATAGCACATTGAGGCAAAAATCAAAGACTGTTATCAGAAGAATCTTCACTTGGGGCCGATTCTGCACCGCCTTTTTCCATTTGTATTCTCTGATAGATCTCTTCACGGTGAACGGCCACTTCTTTCGGCGCATTTACCCCCAGGCGAACCTGGTTTCCTCGAACTCCTAAAACTGTCACGGTTACATCGTCGCCGATGACCAGAGTCTCACCAACCCTTCTAGTAAGTATTAACATATACAGCTCCTACACTACTGTTCACCAATCATTGGTGAAAACTATTTCCCTAATCCGCCATCTCACTGCAACACTTATAGTGCTCACGGCCAATCCCCCTATTGAACGCTGCTTGCTTTTATTTGAATTTGCACAAGCAGCGCAGAACTTATCAGTTTTTACGTAACAAGTCCAAGATCCGACTGCTTCTGCGCCTTATTGTTCCAGCCCAAAGGCCGAATGCAGGGATCTTACTGCTAATTCTAAGTACCGCTCCTCAATTACGACAGTTATCTTGATCTCCGAGGTCGTAATTAACTGGATGTTGATGCCCTCTGCTGCCAGTGCTTCAAACATGGTTGCCGCGACGCCTGCATGTGATCGCATGCCAACGCCGACGATCGAGACTTTAACAATCTGATCATCAAAGGAGACTTCTTCGGCTCCTAGGTCTACCGCGATCTTCTCGAGTAATTTCGAGCCGCGGGCTAAATCAGTGCGGTGCACGGTAAAGGTCATGGTTGCGGAATTGTCTTTGGCGACGTTCTGCACTATGACATCAATTTCAATATTCGCCTCACTGATCGCGCCCAAGACCTTATAGGCGACTCCTGGCTGATCGGGAATGCCGCGGATGGTAAGTTTGGCTTCGTCGCGATTGAACGCGATACCTGAAACTACTGGTTTTTCCATTTGGTCGTCATCCTCAAGAGAGATCAGCGTGCCCGGGCCATCTTCAAAGCTGGACATTACGCGCAGTGGTACATTATATTTTCCAGCAAATTCGACTGAGCGAATCTGCAGTATCTTGGAGCCTTGGCTGGCCATTTCTAACATTTCGTCAAAGGTAATCTTATCCAGTCGACGAGCCTCAGGTACGACCCTAGGGTCGGTAGTGTACACACCATCGACATCGGTATAGATCTGACATTCATCGGCCTTGAGAGCCGCTGCTAGGGCCACTGCAGTGGTATCTGAACCTCCGCGCCCCAGGGTGGTGATGTTGCCCGCGTCATCGGCGCCCTGAAAACCTGCAACAACCACTACTCGGCCAGCATCGAGATCGCTGTGAATGCGGTGGCTATCGATTTCTTTAATTCGTGCTTTGCCATGGGCTTCATCAGTGAGAATGCGTACCTGACCGCCGGTGTAGGAGCGCGCAGAGACGCCTGCGGCTTCCAGCGCTATACACAACAGCGCGATGGTGACCTGCTCGCCGGTGGAGACCAGCACATCCATCTCGCGAAGGTTAGGTTCGTCATGAATAGCCTTTGCCAAGCCAATCAAACGATTGGTTTCACCGCTCATGGCCGATACAGCAACGACAATTTTGTCGCCGGATCGGTGCTTAGCGGCTATCTTTTCAGCAACTGCTTTTATACGTTCAACGGTGCCAACAGAGGTACCGCCATATTTATGGACTATTAAACTCATCGAAACGCTATCGCCTCAGATTTATTAGGGCGCCGATTAAACAGTAATCTAACGCAAATGTTAAGAGCCTAGGATAAAAAGCCTTAGGGTAAAAAGCCCTAAGATAAAAGGCCCTAGGATGCATCGCTCACCCAGTCGTAAACGGACTCAAGAGCAGCCGCCAAATTCGCTGTGTTACCGGCAGCGCCCTGAGCCATATCGGCTCGACCACCGCCTTTGCCATCCACTTGAGCGGTGACAAATTTAAGCAGATCACCAGCTTTAATCTTATCGGTCAGATTCTGTGTTACACCAGCCACTAATGCCGCTTTATCACCATCTACAGCGGCGAGCATAAAGACACCGGACTGGAGCTTTGAACGAACCTGATCGGCAACACCGCGCAGACTTTTCGCATCGGCACCCTCGACCACTGTGGAGAGCACACTAAAGCCATTGATCTCACGCAGGCCAGCCATCAGGTCATTGCCTGAAGCATTGGCAAGTTTGCTCTTCAGTGCATCAATTTCTTTCTGTAGCTTGCGGTTGTCTTCAACCACCTGACGGGCTTTGTCAGCGACGCTGTGACGTGCGGCGCGGAGCACGCTGGCCAGGTCAGTGACGGTATCCTGAAGCTCATCACAGAACGTGATAGCAGCTTCACCGGTTACCGCTTCTATACGTCTAACGCCAGCAGAGACACTTGATTCGGCACTGATACGCAACAGACCAATATCGCCAGTACGATTGGCATGAGTGCCACCGCAAAGCTCAACTGAGAAGTCGCCGCCCATGCTCAGCACACGCACTTCATTGCCATACTTTTCTCCAAACAGCGCCATGGCGCCCTTCTCAACCGCATCATCCATGCTCATCACTTCAGTTTGCACTGAGCTGTTGCGCAGAATTTCACGGTTTACTCTATGCTCAATAGCACGCAGCTGCTCTGGGCTAATGGATTCCCCATGGGAGAAGTCAAACCGCAGCCGCTGACTGTCGACCAAGGAGCCCTTCTGATTAACGTGCTCACCCAGTATCTGTTGCAATGCAGAATGTAATAGGTGGGTTGCCGAGTGATTGAGGGCTGTTGCTGTGCGCACTGAGCAGTCCACGGTGGCAGTTACCTTGTCGCCAACCTTCAGTTCACCAGACAGCACCTTGCCAATATGTAGGTGATGCTCACCGGCTTTGCGACAATCGGTTATTTCAATTTTTGCCGAGGCAGTTTGCAAATAGCCACTGTCACCTACCTGACCACCTGACTCTGCATAAAATGGTGTGCTGCCAAGAATGATAGCGACCTCTGCATCCACTCCAGCTGCCGCAACTTCTTCGCCAGCGGAATAGAGGGCAACTACATCAGCGCTGTTTTCAAGGCTATCGTAGCCAACAAATTCTGTAGAACCCGCAACACGAATACTCTCGCTGTAATCTAGTCCAAACTGGCTCGCAGAACGAGCGCGAGTGCGCTGGGCTTCCATACATTTTTCGTAGCCTTCCATATCCATGCTGTAGCCGCGCTCTCGGGCTATATCATTGGTCAGGTCGGTGGGGAATCCAAAGGTGTCATAGAGCTGAAAGATCAACTCGCCGGGCAGTTGCTCAGCGCTGAGCTTTTCCAGTGCCGCGTCCAATACGCCCATACCCTTATCCAGGGTGCGGGCAAATTGCTCTTCTTCTTTTTTGATCGTGGCGATGATCTCGGCCTGCATGCTCAGCAACTCGGGATAGGCTTCACCCATCACCTCACCTAGAGCCACTACCAGCTTGTGGAAGAAGCTGCCTTTAGCACCGAGGTTATGCCCATGGCGCAATGCGCGACGGATAATGCGGCGCAGCACATAGCCGCGACCTTCATTGGAGGGCACCACACCGTCCACCACTAAAAAGGCACAGGAGCGAATATGGTCGGCAACCACTTTTAAGGAATTCTCCGACAAATCGGTGACGCCAATAATTTTCGCTGCTGCTTTAATCAGATGCTGGAACAGATCTATATCGTAGTTGTTGTGCACGCCCTGCATCACTGCAGCGACTCGTTCAAGACCCATGCCGGTATCGATCGAAGGCTTGGGCAGTGGCGTCATCTCGCCGCTACTGTCGCGTTCAAACTGCATAAACACCAGATTCCAAATTTCGATATAACGATCTAGGTCGTCGTCTGGGCTGCCTGGAGGACCACCGGGAATATCTTCTCCGTGGTCCCAGAAAATTTCCGTGCTCGGCCCACAGGGCCCGGTATCGCCCATCTGCCAAAAGTTATCTTCGTCGAGACGCGACAGACGCTTGGGGTCTATACCAATTTCATTGACCCAGATGTCCGCGGCTTCATCATCGCTAATATGCACGGTGATCCAGAGACGCTCTTTGGGTAGCTTGAGCACTTCAGTGAGGAATTCCCAGGCAAAGCCAATCGCTTCGCGCTTGAAATAATCGCCAAAACTAAAGTTGCCTAGCATTTCAAAAAAGGTGTGATGCCTGGCAGTGTAGCCAACATTTTCCAGATCGTTATGTTTGCCACCGGCACGGACGCAGCGCTGGGATGACACCGCGCGATTGTAGTCACGCTTATCACCGCCGAGAAAGACATCTTTAAACTGCACCATGCCAGCGTTGGTAAACAGCAGGGTGGGATCGTTGCCTGGCACTAGGCTGCTGCTGGGCACAATGCTGTGCTGCTTGCTGGCGTAGTAGGTTAAGAATGCGTCACGAATGTCGGCGCTTTTCATGATTGGTTATTTCCAGTTGTGGGCAGGGCCTGATTGGCCAATGCGCTTAAAATAGTAAGAGCTTAAAATATAAGGTACTTAAAATAGCGGGCTTTCAAATAGTCGGCCCTTAAATAGTCGGCCCTTAAACAATCGACTCTTGAATAGTGGACTCTTAAATAGTCGACTCTGAAAAATCTAAACTGCCAGAGGGATCGGCTAAAACATGCAGATGCAAATGGAATACGGTCTGCCCAGCTGCCTGTCCATTATTAACCACTAGGCGAAAGGCTTCTTCTACCCCAGCCTGTCGAGCGACTTCACCAGCGACCCACATCAGGTGCCCAAGCAGCGCTTTATCCGCTGCACTGGCATCAGCCAGTTTGGCGATTGGCTGGCGCGGAATCACTAACATGTGCACAGGTGCCTGAGGCGAGATGTCGTTGATCACGATGCACTGATCGTCTTCGTAGAGAATCTCTGCCGGAATTTCTCGATTAATAATTCGTGTAAATAGTGTTGGCGTTGAATCGACCATCAGGAATACTCCAAAGTTAGTACAGGGGGATTATTTTCCCGAGTCACGGAGCTTTTCATCGGCAGTCAGTTGACGTGCTTCCGATTCCAGCATCACCGGGATGCCCTCGTTGATGGGATAGGCTAAACCACTGGCACGGCAAACCAATTCTTGTTTGGCTTTATCATATTCGAGTGGCGCCTTGCTGACAGGGCAAACCAATATACTAAGAAGCTTTTTATCCACGATGAAATCGTCCATTTGAAAACCGCGTTAGTTTACGCAAAATGACGCCTGACTGCCATTATCTAGGGTAAATAACCTTTTCCAGGCTCATGACAGCAATCAGAAATTGTGCGGACTAATTACGCGGGCTATTGCGCGGGGAAGGATTCCAGAACCAGGGCCGGATCAATGCGCTGATTGAGCCAGTTCATCCGCCAATCCAGATGCGCACCAGTGGCTCGTCCAGTAGAGCCAACTCGCGCTATGGGATCACCGCGCTGCACCAAGCTGCCCTGCTCCACAAGCATTGCACTAAGGTGTAAAAAGCTTGAGGAGAGACCATGACCGTGGTCAATAATTAACGTACCACCAGAATAGAACAGGTCATCGTGAGCCATACGTACAATCCCAGCAGCCGGCGCCTTAACAATAGTACCAGTGGGTGCGGCGTAATCTAGCCCATAATGGGGACTTTTAGGAACGCCATTATAGAATCGTTGACTGCCATAGACTCCGGTAATGGGGCCCTCTACGGGTTTGATAAAGCCGGGTAAGAAATCAGTTTTGTCGCTCACCAGACGGCGCGCCTGGACGACTAGAGCAGAGTCAGACCGAATACGCTGCATTTGCCCAGCCGGAGGTTCAACCGTGCGCTGGGGCACCCCTTCCACTTTCTGAATATCGTAACTGCGCGCAGTAACCTTAAACTGCTCCTCAGTGACAACGCCCTCTATATTGGTCAGCACAAAGCTAGAGACAGCAGGCGCATCGCGACCAAGGCCAAACAGAAACTGACCATCAGCCGTGGTTTTGATTACTTTCCCCTGATGGCTAAGAGTAGTCCCAGGCTGAACCTGCCCCAACAGCAAACCACCCTGCTGCCAACTGCCGCGCCACTTAATCAATGACTCGCCAATCAATGGCTTGGCATTAGCGCAAGACACAGAGAGCAACATTAAGCTGAACATTAAAACCGCGAACTGAGAGTAAGATTGACGTTGCATTTACAGGGCCCTAGACAAATCTGCTAGGGCCAGCAGAGATGTCAATTAGTCGATGTCTTTTTCCAGCACTGGCTCTTCAAGCGCAACGAAAGGCTCAATACTGGCGATACGACAACTATAGCCTGAACCTCCCATCACCGAAAGCCGATCGAACCTTGCACAGAGCCTAGTGTTGCTGCGATAACTCACATAGCCTGAACGCTTAATACCAGAGCACTCTGTCTGCAATCGCAAAATTGCAGTTTTTTTACCGAACATGGTTACCAGGGCAGTTTTATCATCGATAAAATTTATCCGCTTAATACGACTGGCAGGCAGACAGCCATTGCGAACCTTCCAGCCAGCAGAACCAGCCTGTTGATCAATTGCCTTAAGTTGATCAGACAATGATTCTTTAGCGCCTCCATTGTCAGCATTAGACCCAGAAGTGACCGCGGCTTCTTCGGAGAAGCTGGGGGAGCTAATAAGAATCAGGCTTAAAAATAGATATACTAGATACAAAGGGTATTTTATTACTTTCATCTCGACCTCCATGGTGCGATGAAGAGAGGCCAAGACAACAGAATCATTGACGGCCCATCTATCGAGGCACTACAGTCCTCATATAACTAAAATAATTTTACTTACCTATATATGACTCAGAATAGACGCTTTACCCCACCTTCGATGCTAAAAAATCCTCATATACAGAGTATTTTAAACAGTCTGGGACCACGAAAAATTCGCGCCAAGCGACTGGCTAAAAAATTAAACAGTGAAACGTTAACACTTACCGCAAAGGATGGGACACGTTTACTGGCTGAATTTGACCTTAGCAAGACACCGAACAATAGCCTGATTATCTTGCTCCATGGCTGGGAGGGTTCCAGTCAATCGGCCTACCAGGTTACCACCGCAAATTATCTGTTAAAGCAGGGCTTTGATGTACTGCGACTGAACCTGAGGGACCACGGAGACAGTCACCATCTCAATTTTGAGTTATTTAACTCGACCATGACCAATGAGGTGGCGGAAGCAATCGCCTGTTTCTTGGAAACACACCGCTATGAAAAGCGTTTCCTGGCAGGATTTTCTTTGGGCGGAAACTTTACTCTGCGCATTGCCGCCGATCATGGCAGCAGCTTGAATCTGACAGCTGCTGTAGCTATTTGCCCTCCCGTCGATCCCACCAATGCCATGACGGCATTGGATAACACGCTGTTTATTTATGAACGCTATTTCTTTTACCGCTGGTCCAAGTCCCTGCGCAAAAAAATTGCTCACTTCCCAGAACATGGTTTCGAGCATGTTTTAAACAGTGCTCGCACCATTGAGGATATGAATAGTTTCTTTATTGATAAACATACGCCTTTCGACGATGCCCAGAGTTATTTCGAAGCTTATTCTCTTATCGGAGACCGGCTAAAGGCCCTTGCTATACCGGCTTATCTGATTGCCTCAGAGGATGACCCGATTATTCCGGCGGAGGATTTGAAACAGATTAACTGCCCGGAAAAGCTCAGTATTGAATTGCAGAAGTATGGCGGACACTGTGGCTTTATTAAAAATCTATCGGCCCACAGCTGGGTGGAAAATCGTCTTGTAGATCTATTTCGCGGTTATCTCTGAATATGAGGCAGTGAGCATTAGAATGGAGTCGCGTTGCTGACAGGGGTTAATCAAAAAAATCGGGATCGTCCACTTGCTCATCTAAACAGCCAGCGAGAGCATATTTAATCTGATCATAGCTAAAGCCGCGGTATTGTAAGAAGCGCATACGCTTGGCTGTCTCCCGCTGGTCCGCCGCCTGCCGTTGACCAAACTTCCGCTGCGCAACCTCTCGAGCCAGAGTCATCCAATTAACATCGGCACTGTCCAATGTCTGTCCCACCAATTCATCAGCAATGCCTTTCTGGCGAATGTCCTGGCGAATACGGGTTAGCCCATGACCGCGCAATATTCTCGAGCGCACAAAGGCTTCGGCAAAGCGTACATCACTCTGCAGCCCTTCATCGGCCAGGCGCTGCAACACCTCATCAATGGCACTGTGCTCATCAAAACGTTTATTCAGCTTAGTCGCCAGTTCCGCTCGCGAGTAATCGCGCCCAGTGAGCAAGCCCATGGCGTAATTGCGCATCTTAGCCGGAGTTATATCTGCAGGAGCATCTAACATAGCAGCTTATTTACCATTCTATTTCCAAATTACGAATACACAAAAAGCGCCAACTGGCGCTTTTTGCTTGATCACTACGCACTCTATTTCAGAGCCTGACAAACTGAGATTTACTCCTCAGTCGCCTTGCCTGCTGACTTCTTATCAGCAGCCGGTGCAGGGACACCCATTTCTTTTTCGCGGATTATGGCTTCAATCTCAGCCGCAATCTCAGGATTTTCAGTAAGGTAGATACCTACATTGGCTTTACCTTGACCGATCTTGTTACCTTTATAGGCATACCAAGCGCCAGACTTATCGATCAGACCATTTTTAACACCCAGATCAACCAGCTCGCCGTTGCGGTTAATACCGCGGCCATAAAGAATCTGGAATTCAGTTTGTTTGAATGGCGGTGCAACTTTGTTCTTCACCACTTTAACGCGAGTTTCATTGCCGATAATCTCGTCGCCATCTTTAACCGCTCCAATGCGACGGATATCCAAACGCACAGAGGAGTAAAACTTCAGTGCGTTGCCGCCAGTAGTCGTCTCTGGGTTACCAAACATCACACCAATCTTCATTCTGATCTGGTTAATAAAGATAACTAGGCAGTTAGCATTTTTAATATTACCGGTCAGTTTACGCAGCGCCTGAGACATCAGTCGCGCTTGCAGGCCAACGTGGTGATCACCCATATCGCCTTCGATCTCAGCTCGCGGCGTCAGTGCCGCAACCGAGTCAATAACCAGTACATCACAGGCCCCAGAGCGGACCAACATATCAGTCACTTCGAGGGCTTGCTCGCCGGTGTCCGGCTGGGAAACGATCAGATCGTCAACCTTAACACCCAGCTTCTCTGCGTACTCGGGATCCAATGCGTGCTCTGCGTCAATAAAGGCACAGGTTCCACCGGCTTTTTGCGCTTCAGCGATAACTTGTAAAGTCAGTGTGGTTTTACCTGAGGACTCAGGACCGTAGATCTCAACAATACGCCCTTTTGGCAAGCCGCCAATGCCAAGCGCAATATCCAGTCCCAAAGAACCAGTAGAAATAGCCGGAATTGCCTGACGGGTGCCTTCACCCATGCGCATTACAGTTCCTTTACCAAACTGGCGTTCAATTTGCCCCAGTGCGGCTTCTAGTGCTTTTGACTTGTTCGCGTCCATTGTTGTGACCTCAAGATAGATTCAATTAGAGTAAGTTGGCAGAAATAAAATAGACCATCAACTGTATGGTTATACAGTATTACATCCAGTAACCTGATGCAACAGTTCTTGCAGAGAAATTTCGATAGCTTGTTCACGAACCGCTGCGCGATCCCCGAACAGCAAGTGTTTTTTGGCGCTCACACCAGCTGGACTCTGCCAGGCAAACCAAACAGTGCCCACTGGTTTGTCTTCAGTGCCACCGCCGGGACCGGCGATACCACTTATGGCCACAGCAAAATCCGCTTCGGCGGCAGCCGCTGCACCGATGACCATAGATCGCACCACAGCTTCGCTCACTGCACCCTGAGTAGCCAACAGCTCCTTTGGAACCCCTAGCAATCGGTGCTTGGCGCTATTGGCGTAAGTAACAAATCCGCAATCAAACCACTTAGAACTACCAGCGATTGCAGTGATCGCATGAGCGACCCCGCCACCGGTACAGGACTCGGCTGCAGTGACTTTAGCGTCGCACTGCGAGAGCGCGCTACCAAGTTTTTCGGCGAGAGAACTTATTGATTGATTCATCGGGGAAGTGTATCTCGCTTTGATTTACTCAGATAGCTATTTTGATTTTTATAGCGCGCAATGCTGGATAGATTAATTCACTAAACAAACCGCCAGAGAGGCCTCTGGGGACTGCATAAAGTGATCTTCAGGTACTATACTGTCGCGGGGCTGTTGCTAGATCAGCATGGAACGATCAGCGCGAGCAACAACAGACTATTTAATATCGACTTTAGACAAGGACACAACATTGGCCCAGCAAGAACAGTACACACCAATGATGCAGCAGTTTATGCGCATCAAGGCAGACCATCCCAATGACATTCTGTTCTACCGCATGGGTGACTTCTATGAGCTGTTTTTTGACGACGCCAAACGGGCCAGTGAGATTTTAGATATCACCCTCACCGCCAGAGGCAAGACCAACGGTAACCCAATCCCAATGTGTGGCGTGCCCTACCACGCCGCCGAAGGCTATCTGGCCAAGTTAGTAAAGCAAGGCCACTCAGTTGCCATCTGCGAACAGGTCGGCGACCCAGAGACCAGCAAGGGACCTGTGGAACGCCAGGTTATGCGCGTTCTGACTCCAGGCACTATTAGTGACGAAGCCCTACTCGATGCCCGTCGCGACAATCTCCTAGTCGCCATCACCAGTATCGACCAGACCACAGGACTGGCGTCCTTGGATATGAGCAGCGGCCGCTTTCAACTGCTAGAGCTGAATTCAGAAGAAGAATTAATCAGTGAGCTGCAGCGTTTAAACCCGGTTGAGATACTCCTCTCCGAGACTCTCCCAGACTATGATTTTTTCGGCGCCCGCAAAGGTATAAAGCGACGGCCAATATGGGAATTCGATTTTGACAGCGCCCAAAGATTACTCAACAAACAGTTTGGCACCAGAGATCTGAGCGGCTTTGGCTGTGACCACCTGCAGGTAGCCATCAGCGCAGCAGGCTGTCTATTGCAGTATGCCAAAGATACCCAGCGCGGCGACCTGCCTCATATTCGCAGTATCATTGCCGAGAACAATACCGAAAGTGTCTCCCTGGACGCCTCCAGCCGCCGCAATCTCGAACTCGACACCAATATGACTGGCGGCTCTGAAAACACGTTATTTGAAGTACTGGACACCAGCGCCACCACCATGGCCAGTCGTCTCTTGCGCCGCTGGCTCAATCGCCCGTTGCAGCACCTGCCAACTCTGCAAGCCCGTCAGCAGAGCATCGCGGCCCTTCACCACAACTATCTTTATGAAGTCCTCCATGGACATCTAAAACAGATCGGTGACATGGAGCGCATCCTTACCAGAGTCGCCCTGCGCTCGGCCCGACCCAGAGACCTCACCCGTCTGCACCAATCCCTGGCCGTACTGCCACAGATGGCTAATGCACTACAAAATCCATCCACTACACATTTAGGTGATCTGGCCGCTGCAGCCGAACCCATGCCTGAACTGGTCCATTTGCTCAGCAGCGCGGTAAAAGAAAATCCACCAGTGGTGATCCGTGAGGGTGGCGTGATAGCCGACGGCTATGACAGCCAGCTCGACGAACTGCGCGCACTGAATACCAATGCCGGAGAGTTTTTACTCGAACTGGAAGAGCGAGAAAAAGCTCGCAGCGGCATCAGCACCTTAAAAGTCGGTTACAACCGCGTCCATGGTTACTACATTGAGATTTCACGGGGCCAGAGCGATAACGCCCCAGTTGACTACATTCGTCGGCAGACCCTGAAGAATGCTGAACGCTTTATCACCCCAGAGCTAAAAGGATTTGAAGACAAAGCCCTAAGCGCTAAAAGCCGTTCACTGGCCCGGGAAAAGTTTCTCTACGAGCAACTGCTCGAACAGCTCAATGAAAGCCTCGCCGAACTGCAAAACTGTGCCGCCGCCATCTCTGAAATTGATGTACTAGCCACTCTCGCCGAACGCGCCCACAGCCTTAACTTCTGTCAGCCCAACCTCTCTTTAGAATCAGGAATCTCAATTCAGGGCGGCAGACATCCGGTAGTGGAAAAAGTCTCCAATGATCCCTTCGTCGCGAATGACCTAGAAATGCACAATGAGCGCAAAATGCTCGTTATTACCGGCCCCAACATGGGTGGTAAATCCACCTATATGCGCCAGGCTGCGCTAATCGTTCTGCTCGCCCAAATTGGCAGCTTTGTCCCCGCCGCCTCCGCGACCATAGGCCTGGTAGACCGCATATTCACCCGTATAGGGTCCTCCGACGATCTCGCCGGTGGCCGCTCAACCTTTATGGTGGAGATGACTGAAACCGCCAATATTTTGCATAACGCCAGCGACCGCAGCCTAGTGCTGATGGACGAAGTGGGTCGCGGTACCAGCACCTTCGACGGACTCTCCCTCGCCTGGGCCTGCGCCTATCACCTGGCAGAAAAAGTCCGCGCCTTCACGCTTTTCGCAACCCATTATTTTGAACTGACGTCCTTGCCAGAAAAAGTCTCCGGGGCCTGTAACATCCACCTCGGCGCCACCGAGTACAATGAAAATATCGTCTTCCTACACAGTATCGAAGAAGGCCCAGCCAATAAGAGCTATGGCATCCAAGTGGCCAAACTCGCCGGCCTGCCAGAAGAGGTCATTAGCCTGGCACGTCAAGAACTGGCTCTCCTCGAAGCGGGCAGCCACGCAGTGATAACACCTGAAGCAGGGTATACACAGCCTTCTGCGCCTACACAACCGAGCCAGAGTGAACTGTTCCTGCCCTCGATTAACCCGCAGCTGCAAAAACGCCTAGAGCAGCTCAAACCCGACGACCTCTCGCCACGAGATGCATTAGAGCTACTCTACGAACTAAAAAAACTACTCTAATCCAAAAAGGTATAAGTTGACGCCAAAAAAGCGCCAGCGGCCATTCACAGGGCTGAAGTAGCTGTTATAATGCCGCCCAAATCGGCCCACCAATATTTATATGAGAGCGAGACCATGACCTTTATCGTCGGCGACAACTGCATCAAGTGCAAACACACAGACTGTGTAGAGGTTTGTCCTGTAGACTGTTTCTACGAAGGCCCCAACTTCCTCGTGATCCACCCAGATGAGTGCATTGACTGCGCCCTCTGTGAGCCGGAGTGTCCCGTAGGCGCAATCTTCGCAGAAGATGAGATCCCCGAAGGACAAGAAGTATTCCTCGAGATCAACGCCGAACTCGCCGAAGTATGGCCAAACATTACTGAACAGAAAGACGCCCCCGCTGATGCAGCAGAGTGGGACGGTGTAGAGAACAAGCTCCAATATTTAGAACGCTAATTGCTGCAATAAATAGCAACTAGCTAGAAGATAGAAGATAGAAGATAGAAGATAGAAGATAGAAGATAGAAGATAGAAGATAGAAGATAGAAGATAGAAGATAATCTACAAGTGGTAAAAAAAGTAGTTCGCGTAATTACGCACCCGTAGCTCAGCTGGATAGAGTAGGTGGCTTCGAACCACTTGGTCGGGGGTTCGAATCCCTCCGGGTGCACCAAACGACAAACCCTCAGCCTACGGCTGGGGGTTTTTTGTTTGGCGTTCCCGGAGGATCGATTCGAGCCCCTGTTCGATCAAATGCGGAAGCATTTGAGGCGCCGCAGGCGGTCCGCAGGACTTGTTATCAGACTTCAGTCTGCTATCAATCACTAAATGCGCATGCATTTTGAGACTGTAAAAAAATCTGTGTAACTGTCTATCATTAACCCCAAACAGGGAAGGATAGACAGATGAACCATGATCAAATAAAGAACTTAGCTAAAGCCGCTGCGAAGAACATTAAAACAGAAGCCGATCTCAATGAGTTTCGGCAGATGCTCACCAAAATCACCGTTGAGACGGCGTTGAATGCTGAACTGGATGATCACCTAGGTTACTCCAAGCATAAAGCGTCAGACACCACTAACAGCCGTAATGGCAGCACTCGGAAGACACTTCAAACCGATGATGGCCAATTTCAGGTGGACACGCCGAGAGACCGAGACGGTAGCTTCGAACCTCAGCTGGTTAAGAAGCATCAGCGACGCTTTACCTCCATGGACGATAAAATCCTCTTTCTCTACGCCCAAGGCATGACCACACGTGAGATCGTCGAAACCTTTAAAGAAATGTATGACGCAGAGATCTCGCCCACGCTGATTTCGAACGTTACCAATGCCGTTATAGAGCAAGTTGTTGAGTGGCAGTCACGGCCCTTGGATGCGATTTACCCCATAGTCTATCTCGATTGTATTGTGCTTAAAATCCGTCAAGATAAGCAGGTGATCAACAAGGCGATCTATCTGGCTCTAGGCGTTAATCTTGAAGGCCATAAAGAACTGTTGGGACTTTGGATCTCGGAAAATGAAGGCGCTAAATTCTGGCTCAATGTCCTGACAGAAATGCAAAATAGAGGCGTTAAAGACATCCTAATTGCCTGTGTTGACGGCTTGAAGGGCTTCCCTGATGCGATCAATACTGCTTTCCCCAAAACGCAAATACAGCTGTGTATCGTGCACATGGTGCGCAACTCCATGAAGTATGTCTCATGGAAGGATTACAAAGCCATAGCAGCCGATTTAAAGCGTATCTACAAGTCAGTGACTGAAGAGGAAGCCCTGTTTGCACTGGAGCAGTTTGCTGAGCGCTGGGACGATAAATACCCACAGATCAGCAAGTCATGGCGTACCCACTGGGACAATCTCAATACCCTCTTCAATTACCCTGAGGATATACGGCGGGCTATTTACACGACCAATGCCATTGAATCGCTCAACAGTGTTATTCGTAAGGCGGTGAAAAAACGGAAGCTATTTCCAAGTGACGACTCGGCAAAGAAGGTGGTCTATCTGGCGATACAGCAAGCCTCGAAAAAGTGGACCATGCCGATCAGGAATTGGAAAGCAGCCTTGAACCGATTTATCATTGAGTTCGAAGACCGCTTAACGGATTACATTTAACCTAGGCAGTTACACAGAAATATTTACAGGGTCAATGAATATTCTTTACATTAACCTTTAAGAATATTTTTAGTAGCACATACATTAGTAGTCCTCTAAGTATTCTTTGAACGCCAAGTCTCCCAACCTCCTGCATAGTCCCTCATTAAGGTTCTTTTAAACAAAGTATCATAGTCCAAATTAGC
>Ga0209195_1001558_pt1 | contig 15285 bp, 9 predicted proteins | sample COGITO_mtgs_1004_3_FD_184788 | JGI IMG/M metagenome (GOLD analysis project Ga0209195, IMG submission 184788) | Pelagic marine microbial communities from North Sea - COGITO_mtgs_100420 (SPAdes) (version 2) | ecosystem: Environmental > Aquatic > Marine > Epipelagic ...
ACAAGAAAAAAATTTGTTATTTTGATTTTGGTAACGTTTTACGAACCTGTGCATAGAAGAGGAATTTATAGGATAATTCACAATAGGCCTAATGGACGTATGTTGATTATCTCAAATACTTTTCAAAACAATAACTTAACATAATATAAATTATATAACAAAATAGCAGTTTAGTGTTGCTGCCCGCTTGACGATCATAGAACCGCTTGATCATATATTGATATTATGTTTACACGAGAAATACGGCCCTACAATTTGATTGCTTACTGAATACTTATTAAATAGTACACCTTATCGGTAGAATGATAAGCCAACTCAATCTTTAATAATGACTATTCTATTCTCAATATATATTAAAATTATAAATTCTCTCTGTAAGGCCTAAGTTAAGTAATCTAAAAAGCTTAAGTAGCACTTACAATTTAATCATATCCACAAAAAAATATGATTAATTAGTTAATATGGAAATAATTAATTAAAATAAAATTTTTAAATTAAATTACCAATATTCTAATCATTATAAAAAAAATCTTATTATCATGAAATTAAAATTCCACCTTTTCTTATGCTTGATCTTCATTTCTGGGCTTTTCGCAAATGCGCAAAGGCCTGTTCCGTTTAAAAGTGAATTTACATATTTTCAACCGCCTTCTAACTTTCTTTCTGAAAGTGGTACATTTAGCGTTAATGCATCTCTTGTTTACGAAGAAGAAGTTAAGGAGCAATTGGTATTATATGAGGCAGAAATGGAAGAATGGAAGGCACTTCCAGCAAAAGAAAAACTAAAAAGAAGAGCAATAGATAAAGGTAATCTTCCCGAAAATAAATATTTTCCTACAATTCATGGAGAAGAAAGAATAACACGTGGTATTCAGATAGAAGGTCTTGAAATATCAGATGATGCAGCTGCTAATGTCACTATAACTGTTAATAAACCAATTACCAGCTCTTCTGCTAGAAAGGTAGATATAAATGGTAATAAGTTGTGGAAAATAGATGTAAATACAAATATTAGTATAGATATAGTTATTACAGATGATAAAGGTCTAAAAGAGGCTTTTAGCTTTGATGGGAGTCATACTGAAACAGACGCAGAAAATTTTGAGGGTAAACTCGCAGGTAGAGGAGTAAATGCAAATACACAACAGAAAGTCGAAAAGCGTCAATTTCCAAACGCTGAAAGAAAGGCATTAGATAATGCTTTATCAAACCTTGGTCTTTTTTTATCAAACAGATATGGTTTCATGAATAAAAGCATGACTACTCAGATTTATACACTTAGGGCTAAGAAAAAGAATTATGATGCAATAACTTTAGCTGCGCGATCTCTCGTTGGTGGCTATGGTCTTCAAATGCAACCAGAAAATGCTGAGAAATTCGAAGGAACTCTATTGAAAGCAATAGATGTTTTCAATGCAGAACTTGAGGAATATATTCCAATGAATAAAAAAGCTAGAATATCTGATGCAGCTGCTACCTTTTTATATTTAAATATTGCAGAGGCTTACCTGTGGCTTCAAGACTTCGGAAAATGTAAACAGGCTTTAGCAGAATATGCAAATATTCAAGTTCTCTCTGAAAAGTCTGGTTCGTCAAATTTTGCGGCAAATTTTAATGGTACTGATTATCAAGCGCATTACAATAGGTTAAATGGCTTGCAAGCTGATTTAGAAATGCGCTATTCTCAAATAAAGTAATAAGATTTTATTACTGGATTAAGTATAAAGTGAATATCTACCTCAAAAAAAGCATAAATTTCAAAATGAAATTTATGCTTTTAACAAATCTTAATTTTCAAATCTTTTAGCCCATTTCCATTAAGAAATTGTAGCCTTATGTTATCTTGTCCGAAAACATTCACGAGATAAAACTGATTGATCTCCATTTTTTATGATTAATTCTTAGCTTATGATAAGTAAAATTGTTCATAATCAATTAGTTATGATAAAGTATAAGTTTAGTTTACTATTGTTCCTAATCATTATAAAAGTAATTTGTTGAAAACGAAGCGAACAGAATTGAGCATTGACATAAATAAAATAAGACAGCTACTTGTTTAATTTTTTGATCCAAGAAGAACGCTTAGATGTCCTCCCCCACTTTCACGAAATTCTGATGTGATCATTAACTATTTCAAGGTTATGAAGTTGATCAATGAGTTAATTTATTTTTTTTTAGAATGTATTTGATTGCGGTAAATGAGATCATTTTTTGGGATAAACTGAATCCTTGACCTGTAAATTATTTCAACCTTATCAAACCATTTAACCAAAACCAACACATTCTAAATATGAACCCATGAGTTATATGAATTGTTATATAATTTAGAGTGATCAAAACAGACAGATGAATGAAAAAAAAACCGAGCTTACCTATTTATACATGTATATTTTTCTTAGTGGTTTTTTCAAGTTGTCAATCATCTTCTGAAAAACAGAATGAACGTCCTCAAATAGATTCATCCTCAGTATCTCAAAAAGTAAGTATCCAGGATGTAGAAGAAGGAATTCGAGCCAATATAGATGCCAAGACCAAGGCAGGTGATGGTTATTTCACCTTTTGGAATGATAGTATAGAGCTAAGTTTGAAATTGGTCAGGGTACATACAGAATACCTATCTGTACTTGGAACCAATGAATTTTTCGCTTGTGTAGATCTTGCCACAGAAAATGGAGACGTCTATGATGTAGACTTCTTTCTTGAAGGCACTGTAGGTGAAATGAAGGTAACCCAGACAGATGTTCATAAGCTCAATGGAAAACCGTATTATGCTTGGAAGCAAGTTGATGACGATATCTGGTATACGGTCCCAGTAGAGAATGCAGGTGCCGAACTCTTGGGTGTGATTGAAAGTGCTGATCGTTTTACGTTCACTTATGAAGTGCAACTGCCTGAATTAAGTGAATCCGCAGAGATTTGGCTCCCTCTAGCGCAAAGTGATTCTTTCCAGAAAGTTGAAATCTTATCCATTGATGCGCCTGTTGAACATCAGCTCCTTACCGAGGGTGAAAATCAGAATAGTATTCTTTATCTTAAACTTATGAGTAGCCACGCTCATGATAAAATTATGATACAATACCGAGTACAGAGAATTGAAAAGTCAGCCTATATTGAGGAGACTTTCAATCCTAAAAAATATCTTAAGGCTACCTCTTTAAACCCTGTAGGAGATCGATTTGAAGTGATTTCTAGTACCATAATTGAATCAAAACAGGCAGATACACCGCTGATGAAAGCTAGGGCTTTGTACGACTATATTATAGACAATATGCGGTATGCCAAAGAGGGTATTTATGGGACAGGTGATGCCAATTACGCTTGTGATTCTAAATCCGGTAATTGCACAGAATTTCACTCATTTTTCATCTCGCTTGCCCGTTCGGCAGGAATACCGTCTCGATTTGCCGTAGGCGCATCAATACCATCCGAGCGAAATGAAGGCGGGATAGATGGTTACCATTGCTGGGCAGAGTTTTATGCGGAAGGAAAATGGTGGCCTGTAGATATTAGTGAGGCCAATAAATATACGCCATTGGCCACTTATTATTTTGGACATCACCCTGCCAATCGAATTGAATTCAGCCGGGGCAGAGATCTTAGGCCTGATCCATTACCTCAATCAGGTCCTATCAACTTTCTAGCTTATCCAATATTTGAAATTGGAGGTAAGCCCACCTACGTTGAAACTACTTTTTCATTCAAAAGAGCAACGTCCAAAATATAATATTTTACTTATTCAGGGTGCTCAGATTCTGAAGAATCATCTGAAGGATGCTCATCTGCCGCGGCATCATCGGAGGGATGTTCGCTGCCCGAGCTGTCATTATCTGATGGATGCTCACTACCTGAGGCATTCGTTGCTAAACTATCCGAAGGGTGCTCACTATCATTTTCTGATGGATGCTCAGTGCTGTCAGTAGATGTAGCTTCTACTTTATCTGTACTTTCTGCCTCTTTTTTTGAAGGTGTGCTGCAAGAACTTGCCGATACAAATATGAAAAAGGAGAGTATCCACAGTCCACTTATCAGGGTTTTCAGCTTATTAGAATTGACGATCATAACTTTAGGGGTTTATTTACAATGAAAAATAAAAGTAAAAATAAGAAATTAATATCTTTTTAGCGGCCCTTCATATAAATAATTCCTGATTTGCAGTGTTTAATAACTCAATTCAGTTGTTTTCTGAAGGGAACTTCATCGCATTGGAACCTTTTGATTTTAGCTATGTCTCATGATATTTACAGAGATGGAAATTTTTTAAATCATTAAATTGATGCCATTTTAGATGGAGGGTTATAAGATAGACCCATTATTATTTTGAAAAGCGTGACCCTACTCTATGACAGGAATTGTACCAGTAAGTGCTTGATTTTTAAGGTTTTGAGCACTAATAGAGATAGATTAGAGATGAGATGAATCAGGAGCGCCTTCCCTCAACTCACTCAATTTCTGCATTGACTCCCACCAAGGCAGATTATGGATAGGATCACCAAACGTCAAAGTTTCTCCTAACTTAGGAGTAACCAATGAAACCTTTTTTTTAGAAGCATATTGAACGGCCAAGTTGATCGGTTCATACCAGTCATGATTGGATAAATTAAACGTACCCCAATGGATGGGAAACATTATTTTAGTCCTTAGGTCTAGTGCTGCTTGGACCGATTGCTCGGTATGCATATGGATGTCTCGCCATCCTAGATCTTCTCCATAATCACCGATTTTAATAAAGCTCATCTCAATAGGTCCAAAGCGTTCTCCAATGACCCGAAAATGATCTCCATAACCTGAATCACCACTATGATAGATGTCATGGTTGGGACTGGAGATGACCCAAGAAGTCCATAATGTAGCATTATTCAAGCCAGTACGGCCCGAATAATGTCTTGCTGGCGTACAATGAATGGTGAACTCATCTAAGGTGAGACTTTCCCACCAATCCATCTCATTGATTTGGGTTGCTGAGATGCCCCATTCAATGAGATGGGCTTTGATCCCAATGCCTACATAAAATTGGCTACCCGATGCAGCCAGTACTTTAACCGTTTTCATATCTAAATGATCAAAATGATCATGAGAAATGGTAACGATATCAATCGGAGGTAATGCATCCATAGGTAAGGGAGATCGATTAAATCTTTTGGGCGCTATAAATTTTATGGGAAAAGCATGATCGGAGAGCATGGGATCCGTAAGTATTCGTTTACCATCCATTTCGATAAATACAGTAGCATGACCCAACCAAGTAGCCCTTATGCCCGCTTTGACCGTATCAGCTACATCGGGAATCTCCATGGGAAATGGACCTGGCGGTACACGAACTTGATCCCCTAGTAGATCCCCTATATTTACCATTATGCCATAAGGCATGTCGCCCGGTGAGTTTTGAAAGTGATCGCCATTAAATGAGTGGGAAGACCGTGCTTTGACAGAACTCTCTTCGTCCATGACTCCTCCAAATTCTGTCCCACTTAAAACCCATTGAACCAGTACATAAGCCAATAAAACAATACCAGCAATAGCTAAAAGAATGACCTTTAAACTTTTTTTCATTGTACAAAAATAGCAAATGAGCGCAACATCCATCGCCTGATTCATTAGTACCCAAAATATTCCATTTTACCCTTGGGGGCTGGCAACTAAATTGATAAGCTTAATCAGTATTAGAAGAGACTATTCAGTAATTACAAATTTATGGCTCACACTCTTTCCTGTAGTTTGACTCATCATCTTTACTACGTACAGGCCTGGCTTTAATGATTTTAGTGAAAGATGATTGTTTTCAGGTATTTCATCACACATGAGCCTTGAACCATCCATGGATACGATAGAATAATAATCATATTCAGAAGGATAGAATTTAATGAATGCTTTTGCAGGATTTGGATAAAAATAAAGTTCACTATTTAGTGAAAATCCAGTTATGACCTCTGCAAATTCAAACCAATTGAGATTAAATTCTCCGGCTCCAAGTATTTTTAGGCGGAGCGTATAAGATCCAGCAGGCATCACTGCATTTGTATAAATGGTTACCCAATCTTGCCATCCTCCAGTTACAGGTGTGCTAGTAGTGAAAATCTCACTTTCAACAGAATCCACTACTGAATAAAAGCCTAATGATCCTTCAGCTGAGAGCGAGGCAACTCTCAATTTCACACCAAACTCTGTTTCTTGAGGTACATAAATCAAATAATCCGCATAATCTCCAATATTTACGTAACCGAGATTAAGTCCACCGCCCTCATCTGTAGAAGATTCTGTCTGGAACCCAGACATGTTTATAAAATCCTCTGCCTGAATGACACCTGGAAGCACGAACTGAATAGGTAAATTATTTAGAACAGATAAATTAGTAAACGCTCCTAATATTTTTTCCGACTGAGAGGTAATGGTACTACCCGAATAACTTAATTTAACCTCATCTGAATGCATTAAATTTCCGGATAATTCCAATATTAATGTTCTTGTTTTGTCTTCCGCCTGAAACACGGTGTTGATAGACCTTATCTCTCCATTTACCGTTGCTGAAAATAAACCAGCTGCATTCGCTAAAGAGCCCCCTTTTATTTTGTCATTTAATACAAGCGTTATTGATTTTTGATCTTCAAAAGTGGTTCCAGTAATAGCAGTAAAAGGAGCCGTATTTGTAGCTGCTGTTATATCAAATGTGATATGACTGATGTTGAGAGGTATGTCATTGTCGACATGATATTTCAGTACATGCCTCCCCGCTTCTAGATAGATATTTTCAATAGTGAGGCTATCAAATATCGTCCAACCACCCGTACTGTTACCTGTAGTTATGGGTGTGATATCCTCCCCGTCCATTGATAAATGAAAATTACCTCCACGCTCCTCTGAGGCTACATGAATACTCAAGGCATAGGTAGCAGATTGCGCAATATTAACAGTATAATTCATCCACTCACCCGTATGAGTAAATCCTACATGGTAACCATTACTATTGAACAAATCATTAGCTTCAATATCTACGCCATCGTTTCTATAAGCCCAACCTGAATTCCACGCTTGCCATTGACCTGATGATAATTGATAATTGGCTGCGTCTACATCATAGTAAGCAATACCATTTCTTCCCAAATCATAGTCAGACAGGTAGATGGTCCCTGGGATACTCTGAAGGGCATAAGGCAATGTTTCCTCGGTAGTCGGTTGTCTCATAAGTGCATCTATGACATCAGGTCTGTAGGTATTATTGGTCACGAGTAAATTCTCTGCCAATTGCATGACCGCGTTAAAACTCTCCTCTTCAGAAGGCTTTGGTCCTTCTCTTTTCCAGTAGTCCAAGATATCTTGATAGCCTGGATTTATCGTGATACTATATGGACTGTTAATACTTTCCATCTTCCTCATGGTCCACCATGCCCAACCTATATTGTGCTCTTCAAAAAGGGCTACAGCATCTGTAAACCAAGTGTTGGAGTTTTCTCCAGATTCGCCCATCCACAAGGGGATATCATATTGTTCCCTCAAGGGAATAATCCAGTCAAGGTCATCTAGTGAACTCCAGTATTTATGGAAACTATAAACCATATTATCGTCCCATGGAGGGGTTAAACCCGTAAAATCATTTGCGAACCAGTTCCCCTCAATAAATAGAACATGTTGATCTCCAGTAGCTCTAATACTATCCGTAATTTCTTCATATAAATTTCTCAAAAGAGTGCCGCCAGGAAGGTCCCAATTGGTTTCATTGATCAAGTCATATCCACCTATCCAAGGTTCATCTTTGTATCTTTCTGCAATTTTTTTCCAAAAAGCCACCGTTTTATCTTGGTTGTCTTTACTCTCCCATAGAGAAGGTTTGGAATTATCATAATCTGAAATGTCAGCATTGTAACCTTGACCCCCAGGAGCGGCATGAAGGTCAAGAATAAGGTACATTTCGTTGGAGGTACACCAACTAAGAAGACTATCTACCATCTCGAAACCCTTTCCAAGCCATGTATGGTTACCCGATACGGGTTCATCCTCGATAGGAAGTGTAAAGAGATTGTAGTGCATGGGCAGACGTATACTATTGAATCCCCAAGCAGCTAAGGAATCCACATCGCGTTGGGTAAAATGATTGGCCAGCCATTGATCAAAAAAGAGGTCTGTCTTTTCGACACCCATCAATTTGATAAGCTCTGACCTGATTTCATGTTGAGTTCCAGCAAAGCCTGCCGTTTTCATCATATATCCTTCCATAACCATCCAACCACCTGGCCCCAAGCCTCTGAGCAAAACTTCCTCGTCTTCACTATTGACAATGACTTTTCCCTTTGCTTTGAGCCACTGACTAGAGGCCGAATAAGTAAGAATGAATAAGAGTAGTAAGAGTATTGCTTTCATTTTAATTTTTATTTATCAAATTAATTTAACTGATCAGACAGATGAATTATAATCTCAAAAACTTGTTTAGAGTTTTGAGAATTTTAGTTTAATGAAATGAAATCATTAAACTAAAAAACAAGCTTAAAAAAGGGTGTTCTTGAGCATTTATGTAACGACCTTAACAAAAATAAAATTATTGCCGTTAGTATCTATTAAACTGGATACTACATATACTCACGACTTCACTTAGTTACTTTCACAATACCTCACAAATATTTACAAAATATTAATTTTTATTTAGATTATGCATTATTTTACAACCAGTTAATACACATAATGCATAAAAATTCTACATGTAGACCCGTCTTGATGCGTAAATGTCATTTCGGTTCTTTAGCTCTTTTGATGTTTTTCGAATTTCACTCTATAGTTTCATTAGGGCAAATTACTTCAATAGGCTTTCCATTAATAGAACATTTTTCTCCTGAGGATTACCATGCGGGCATCCTCAATTATAAGATTAAACAAGATCATCGAGGTTTCATTTTAGTCGGAAATAATAAGGGCATTCTAGAGTATGATGGAGATCAATGGCGAAAACATATCATTAACGGCAACGATAGGGTCAGATCTATATTTCCAGCGATTAATGGGAAGATTTATGTGGGTACACAAAATGAGATTGGCTATTTATGGCCCGATGATAAGGGTAAATATACGTATCACTCTTTGAAGTATTTAATTCCAAAAGCCCATAAAGAATTTGATGACATATGGAATATTTTCCCTTTCGAAGAGGGCATTGCGTTTGCCAATGTAAAGGGAATACTTCACTATGCGAATGATCAAATCACCTTTACCCCTTTTGTTAAGTTAAACGTCCAATCATTTACGATAAATGATAAAATTTATAATCAAGTAATGGATCAAGGATTACTTTATCTTAATAACGATAAATGGACACTTACCAATCAAGGATCCTTTTTTGCAGATAAAGAAGTACGAGGTATGTGTACCTACAACGAACGTTTTGATCTGATCAGCACCTATGATCAGGGTATTTTCCTAGTAGGAAGGCATGAAGTCATACCTTGGGCACCCGATTTCACAACGATATTTTCTCAACATGAAATTTTAGTCACTAAACGCTTAAGAGATGGTTCTTTTGCGATAGGTACCCATACGGATGGTCTATACCTCTTGAATGCAGAGGGTTCCTTAATCCATCATTTTACTGAGAAGAAAGGGCTTAACTCGAAAGCTGTACATGATGTTTTTGAAGATTCATTCGGTAATCTATGGGTGGGGCAAAATAATGATATTGCCAAAATCGAATGGAATGCTCCCTTTCGATACTTAAACGATAAAATGGGCTTATCGGGTACGGGCTATGCAGCGCTTACCACCACTGACTATACTTATCTAGGAACCAACAATGGACTTTATAGCATTTCGCACAATGAAGAAGAGGAAGCCAGACGGTTAAAAAAAATCAAAGGTATAGAAGGACAGGTTTACAGCATTCAAGACATAAATGGCGATATTTTGGTAGGTTGCCATGTGGGGGCTTATCAAATAAAAGGAACCCAAGCCATCGAAGTATCTGGAGGCGTGGGTTGGTGGACATTCGCAGGTACAGATAATCCTCATATAGCCATTGGAGGTGGTTATGCTGGATTATTTTTAATGCGAAAGCAACAAGGGGATTGGCGGGTGGAAAAATACTTATCTGGGTTTTCAGAATCAAGTAGAATCATGGCCTTTGATCAGCATAAAACCCTTTGGATGAGTCATGGGTATAAAGGCGTTTACGCTTTTAAATTCACAGAAACCTATGACAGTTTGACGGCTATAAAACGCTATGACCAATCGAATGGTTTTCCTTCTAGTTTAGGAATAAACGTTTTTCAAATTAATGGAGAAAATATCTTTACCACCACTGAAGGAGCTTATCGCTATGACAACACGGAAGACAAATTCACTCCTGATAAACAGGTCAATGAGGTTCTGGGTTCAAAAACTAATATTAAATATCTATTAGAGGATAATTTCGGTGACCTTTTCTTTATCAGCGATGAATATTCTGGAATGTTGAAAAATACGGATTGGAAATATGAACTTGATAAACGGACTTTTAATAAAATTCACGGGCTCTTTAATGATGACTTGGAGAAAATAGCGATTCACTCAGACGATGAGATATTATTCGCTGCTCGTGAGGGGTTTATTGTGTACGACAAATCCTATATTTCACCCGTTGATAAAGCATTTGAGGTAGTCATCAGGAAAATTACCTTATTAAATACTGATTCAATACTTTTTGACGGTAATTTCATTTCAAATGATGCACTTGTTAAGCATCAACCTAAAGCAAGTATTCCAAGTATCGACTATGATGATAATGCCATTCACTTTAGCTTCTCGGCACTCGAATATGATGAGACACCTCCGATGTTCAGATATCGACTGAAGGGCTATGAAGAAGAGTGGTCGCTCTGGACGAGTACCCACCAAAAAGAGTACACCAATTTATTTGAAGGAAAATATGTATTTGAAGTTGAGTCAAAAAATGCGGTAGGCAAACTTTCTGACATCAGTTCCTATAGGTTTAACCTTCTCCCTCCTTGGTATCGGACCACGCGGATGATTCTACTTTATTTATCCTTGATTTTTGGATTTTTATTTTGGTTTATCTATTCAAGTAGAAAAAATAAAAAAATCATTTTTAAGCAAGAAAATGCGCTGATCACTCAAGACCGAGAATTGAAAGAGGTATCCGAAAAATCAAAAGAAGAAATTAATCAACTGAAAAACGATAAACTCACTACAGAAATCCGTCACAAGAAAAAGCAATTGGCCAGTACCACGATGCACTTGCTCGATAAGAATAAATTCCTTCAAAACATACAAAGTGCTATCAATGAATTAATGCAGAGCCCCGAAGGGAATAAGATTAAACCCAAACTTAAACGGATCGTCAAAGAAATTGAAAATAACAAAAACGAAGAAAACCATTGGGATAAATTTGAATTGCACTTCAATGAAGTAAATGACGGATTCACCAAAAAGCTCATCTCACAATTTCCGAATATCAGTTCCTCAGAAGTTCGATTGTCGGTCTACCTTAAAATGAACCTGAGTACAAAAGAAATTGCAAATTTGAGTCATGTAAGCACTAGAGCTATTGAAATGTCACGCTATCGGTTGAGAAAAAAACTAGAGCTAAAAAAAGAGGTGAATTTGATTGATTTTTTAATGAAAATCTAATAAGTATTTAGACAATAATCATGATCCCATGCATCCATCATTCAAGGGCGTATTTTTACAATTCCTGCCAAAAAGAAAGATTCAATGCCCCCCCAGGAAAATATACTTTTTCAAATATTTTTTTTCAGTCAGTTATCAGCTCAAAAAAATTAGTCATAGTATTGAGCCATTTGATGATTGAATAGTACTTTTACTGCATGATCATAGTAGTTTCCCCAGCCAAAAACCTTGACTTCGCCTCAAGATACGATATTCAGGTGACGCAGCCCAGACTCTTGGAATGCACCCATGAACTCATCACTACCTTACGGAAAAAATCGGTTAAGGATATTGAAAACTTGATGGGTATCAGTACTTCTTTGGCAACATTAAACGTTCAGCGGTATCATGATTTTGAAAAGGATCCTTCTGTAGAGCATACTCAACCTGCCGTTTTTGCCTTTAATGGAGATGTCTATCAAGGCTTACAAGCGCCTACATTTGATGCTGAAAAAATCAATTTTGCTCAAAAGCATCTTCGAATTCTTTCTGGTTTATATGGTTTACTGAGACCTCTAGATTTGATTCAGCCCCATCGACTAGAAATGGGCACTCAACTTGCTTTTGATGATTACAAGACTCTTTATGAGTATTGGGATACAAAAATCATGAATTTATTATTGGAAGATCTTAGGGCACAAAATGACAATATAATCGTCAATTTGGCCTCAAATGAATATTTTAAATCGGTGAATAAAAAAGAATTTCCGGCTGATGTCATAGATGTCGAGTTTAAAGACTTCAAAAATGATCAATATAAAATCATTTCATTTTATGCCAAAAAAGCGCGAGGCCTGATGTCCAAATATATTATTGACTATGCGATAAGCGACCCGGAAGATTTGAAGGGATTTGATTCAGGAGGTTATTATTATGATCCAGAGGCTTCCTCTGCTCAAAAAATAGCTTTTAAACGAGACTCAAAATGATAGCGTTTATTGAAGTGAAAATGCATCATTGAGATTTTGGTTAGCTAAATCCCGTTTATTACTCCCTAAAAGAACCCCTCTCATATCTGAAAGAGTCATAGAATTTCACCAAGCCTTTTTAATTAATAACTCTGTGACAAGACTTTATACCCGACAATGAGGTTCCGTTGTTTAGTATAGGAACGAACAAGCGCCTGCCTAACTTCAATCACATCTACAATAACCTTTTGGAATTAATCATGTTGCAATTTCAGTAAATTCAATGCTGAACCTGCCTTAAACCATTTAATCTGACTTTCATTGTAGGTATGATTCACAGTAATTAAATCCTCACTCCCATCCTGATGGCTTGCCCGGATAGTCAGAGATTTTTCAGGTGAAAAGCTACTCAAGTCTATGAAATCAAAACTGTCATCCTCTTGAATTTTATCGTAATCATTTTCAGAATTGAAAGTTAGGGCCAACATTCCCTGCTTTTTCAAATTGGTTTCATGAATTCGAGCAAAAGACTTAACTAAAACGGCACAAACGCCTAAATGGCGGGGTTGCATCGCAGCGTGCTCTCTAGAAGAACCTTCCCCATAATTTTGATCTCCTATGACAATCGTGGGGATTCCAGCAGCTTTATAAGCGCGCTGGGTATCAGGAACGGTTCCAACTACCCCAGTTAGCTGATTCTTAACTTTATCAGCGGCATCATTAAAAGCGTTGGTAGCTCCTGTGAGGGTATTGTTGGCAATATTGTCAATGTGACCTCTATACTTCAACCATGGCCCTGCCATAGAAATATGATCAGTGGTACATTTTCCTTTGGCTTTGATCAGTAGTCTGGCACCCATGATATTTTTCCCATCCCATGGAGCGAAGCCTGCCAAAAGCTGCAACCTTTTTGAATCAGGATTTACTTCGATCTCAACACTCGAACCATCTTCGGCAGGGGCTAAATAACCCGCATCTTCAACATCAAAGCCCTTGGGCGGTAATTCCCATCCTGTGGGTTCATCAAGCTTGACTTGTTCGCCTTTGTCATTGGTCAAGGTATCGGTGATTGGATTGAAACCCAAGTCACCAGATATTGCCAAGGCAGCAACCATCTCTGGAGAGGTGACAAAAGCATGGGTATTGGGATTCCCATCATTTCTTTTTGAGAAATTTCTATTAAAAGAATGTACGATGGTATTTTTTTCTTGCTTATCAGCTCCAGACCGAGACCATTGCCCTATGCATGGACCACAAGCATTGGTAAATATTTTCGTACCTAGATCTTCAAAGGTCTTGATAAAGCCATCTCTTTCTATGGTATATCGAACAAGCTCTGAGCCTGGGTTAATTCCAAATTCAGCAGCAGGTTTTAATCCCTTTGATACGGCTTGTGCAGCAATGGATGCTGCCCTTGAGATATCTTCATAGGAAGAGTTGGTACAAGAACCGATCAATCCCCACTCTACTTTCATAGGCCAGTCATGTTTCTTAGCTTTTTCACGCATTTCAGAAATCGGTGTTGCTAAATCTGGTGTAAACGGACCGTTTACATGTGGCTCCAGTTCTGAGAGATTGATTTCAATGACTTGATCAAAATAATTTTCAGGATTCGCGTAAACCTCGTCATCTCCCGTCAAATGTTCCTTTACCTTATTGGCCAAGTCGGCAATTTCTGCTCGGCCGGTCGCTCTTAAATATCGTTCCATGGCCTCATCATAACCAAAAGTAGAGGTAGTAGCCCCTATCTCTGCACCCATATTACAAATGGTGCCTTTACCTGTACAAGAAAGTGTTTTGGCTCCTTCTCCAAAGTATTCAACGATGGCACCCGTACCTCCTTTGACCGTTAATATGCCTGCTACTTTGGAGATCACATCTTTGGGCGCAGTCCAACCACTTAGCTTTCCCGTCAATTTGACCCCTATTAATTTTGGGAATTTCAATTCCCAAGCCATACCTGCCATGACGTCTACGGCATCTGCGCCGCCAACCCCTATCGCCAACATACCTAAACCACCTGCATTCACCGTATGTGAATCCGTACCTATCATCATGCCTCCTGGAAAGGCATAATTTTCAAGAACTACTTGGTGGATGATTCCTGCACCAGGTTTCCAAAATCCTATGCCATACTTGTTGGATACAGCCTCCAAGAAGTTAAAAACTTCGTTGCTTGTATTGAGCGCATTTTGTAAATCGGTACCGGCACCCATTTTGGCTTGAATCAAATGGTCACAATGTACGGTCGTGGGGGCTTCTACCCTTTTCTTACCCGCTTGCATAAATTGGAGCAATGCCATTTGGGCCGTCGCATCTTGTAGGGCGATGCGATCGGGAGCAAAATTTACATATGAATCTCCTCTTTTGAATATCTCGCTGGGTGCTCCTTTAAATAAATGTGAATAGAGTATTTTCTCTGATAAAGTTAACGGTCGTTCATTCAACGCTCTGGCCTTCTCAACCCTTTGCGAAATTGTTTGATAAACCTTTTTGATCATTTCAATATCAAATACCATAATATGTAAGTTTTAGCCGCGTTAATTTGATTATTAATGCGAAGATATCTAATAAAAAAAAAATGTCTACAAGTCCTCCCGTTTTATTTATTAAGTCCGTTTCATTAATAAAGATATTTAAAAAATATCCTTGATGAGTTAGAAAATTCATGACTAGGAAAGGTTTTCTAATGATCTTATGGGCAGCAGCGATCTTACTCATTTAAAAGTATTGCATA
>Ga0209195_1001563_pt1 | contig 15257 bp, 8 predicted proteins | sample COGITO_mtgs_1004_3_FD_184788 | JGI IMG/M metagenome (GOLD analysis project Ga0209195, IMG submission 184788) | Pelagic marine microbial communities from North Sea - COGITO_mtgs_100420 (SPAdes) (version 2) | ecosystem: Environmental > Aquatic > Marine > Epipelagic ...
GATGAAGGATGAGCGATAGCCGCAAAGCGGCTCATGACTACTTCAACTTAAACTCTCCACTTCAACTTTCAAAACCCCTGCTGTGACCCACAGCGGGGGTTTTTATTACCTGCTGGATTTCACTATTCCAAATTCACTATTCACTATTCCGCCGTCAGGCGGCTGGCGGGGTTTTTTATTACCTGCTCCTCAACACAGATGGACACGGATGGCTAGCCGCCAGAGCCGGCAGTTCGAGTTACCAGTTCAAGTTTAAGTCAAGAAGCTCACGCCAAGCCGCCAAAATCGCCAAGGGGGATGAGTAGCCGCGAAGCGTCTTCAACTAGCAACTCGAACTCTCAACTCGAACTGGCCGCGCAGCCGCCGACTTTGTCGGGGCAAGCGGCCTCCTAAATAATGGGGATATAATAAATGATAAATCATGATAGAGTCCACGTTCCTATAAAGTGCGGTCATTGCACACGGAAGCCGATCTAAATCAGCCCGCATTAACAGAGAGAACATTACCGATGATCAAGAAAACATTACCTGCAATCACTACAATAGTTAAGCTGCTCGCCATCGGCTTGTCTTTTGTTACTCCTCTGAACGCAGAACCCCAAAAGCCCCACGAAAAGCCCGGCGAAGAACTGACCGTAAGAGTCATGACCTACAATGTATATAAGGGTGGCTTGGGGCGTAAGCAACCTTTGTCTCAAACCGCGAAGGTGATTCAGGATGCCAAGGCAGATGTGGTCGGCTTGCAGGAGTTGGCAATACGAGGGCGCAACGAACATCCGGACAACTTGGCAAAGTTGCTGGGCTTTAATCGCTACGACAACATCTTAACGCGTTATGAGATTGTCGAGGAGAAGAGATATGGCATCAAGGTCAAGCTGCCTTCAGGGCAGGAAGCCTACATCTTCAACTTGCATCTATCATCCAATCCATATCAGCCCTACCAGCTTATGGGCATTCAGCCAAAGTTTAAGGGACACAAGGATACTCCCTTCATCAAGACAGAAGCCGAGGCGATTGAAGGAGCCCAAAAAGCGCGCACACACGGTACCACCCTCAAAAGACTCTTCCATATGATGGGGGGTATCGACAAAAATATTCCTGTTTTCGTGGTAGGCGATTTCAACGAACCCTCACACCTGGACTGGACCGAAGCCGCAGCCAAGGCCGGTCGCCACCCCATGAAGGTGGAATTCCCTACCTCTAAGGTGTTCGCCAAAGCCGGCTTTACCGATGCCTATCGCAGGGTCTATCCCGACGAGATGGCGAAGCCGGGCTTCACCTGGTCACCAGCCTACAAGGACGATGACCCGAGGAGCCACCCTGACCGTATCGATTTTGTGTATTTCAGGGGCAATGGCCTACAAGTGACCGACGCCAAGATCGTCGGTGAAAACGAAGAGAAGGCCGATATTGTCGTTGCGCCTTATCCCTCCGACCACCGCGCCGTGGTTGCGACGTTCACGCTAAGCAATGAAACAAAATAAGAAAAAGTAGATACGAATAAGCCGGATGCCGGCAATCCCGCAGAGCGGGACGCCTGATCCACAAGTTCTATAAGCAAAAACGATTCAGGAAAATTAAATGAAGAAAATTTACGGAATATTTTTAATACTGCCTTGTCTCTGCAAAGTTATGGAGCCGAAAAAATATCGGCCAGTGATCTCATTTTTGAGGATATGAAAAAAGCGGAAAAAAGCGAATGAACCGAAAGAGTATGAAATTCAGGAATATTTACATAGCCGTGCTTGGGTTGATTTCGGTAAATGCGTTCGCGATGTCGAAGTTGCCGCTGCCGGCGGAAGTTTTTCAGGTGAACGGGCGAAATGCGTTTGTGATGAAGCCGGAAAAGCCGGCGGCGGGAAAACCGTGGGTCTGGTATGCGCCTACCCTAAAAAGTTATCCGCACCATTCGCAGCAGTTTTATTTCGAGCAGTTCCTGAAACATGGAATCGCGGTTGCCGGCTATGATTTGGGCGAAGTGCGCGGCGCGCCAAAAAGCTCAGCACAGTTTACCGTTTTTTACGACGCGATGGTTGCAAAGGGATACTCGGCCATGCCGGTCTTGCTGGGCCAGAGCCGGGGCGGACTGATGATGCTGTGCTGGGCGTTTCGCAATCCCGATAAGGTCGGGGCGTTTGCTGGGATTTATCCGGTGTGCAATATCGCCAACTGGCCGCTTCAACGTTCAAAGCATTCGGTGTTGGCGGATTATGGCATGTCGAAAGAGGAGATCCTCGCGAATCTAGACCAATTGAATCCGGTCGTGAATTTGGACGGCTTAGCGAAAGCGGGCGTGCCGATGTTTATCATTCACGGCGATTCCGACCGCGTGGTTCCATACCGCGATAACAGTGCGTTGATCAAAACGGCGTACGAAAAGGCCGGCGGGGAGATCGAGGTTAAAATGGTTCCTGGAAAAGGGCACGCTGAAGTTTCGGAATTTTTCAGGGACCAGGATTTGCTGGAATTTATTTTTAAACACGCGAAGGTCATCGGTGGAAACAAAGAGAACGGCGACATTGTCGTTTCGCCTTACCCCTCTGATCACCGCTCTGTGGTGGCGACGTTCACGCTAGCTAATCAACAAGCTGACACAGAGTCTTCAGAGTCGTGGTCATTCTGCAGTATCCCCGACTTTCTGAACTTTGATATTGAGTACCCGCAGGAGGGCTGGGAAGACGCCTTAGGATTCATCCTGGATTCCATGAAAAAGGAGAACCCCGCCTTCGCGATGGTCGCGGGTGATCTGGTCATGGGGCATTGGGGACCGACAAAGAAGGATGTCAACAAATGGGCCGACCTTTACTACCCGCAGTGGACCAAGCGATGGGCTGATCATAAGCTCAAGGTTTACACAGCCCTCGGTGACCACGAGATCGGCGACAATCCTTGGCGTGGCAACAAGGCCAAGCTCGTCCCACATTACAAGGATGCCTTCCGCCGTCATCTCAAGATGCCCCTCAATGGCCCCGACCACATGAAAGGCACCGCCTTTTATTGGACCCACAAAAATGCCCTCTTCGTCTCCGTCGATGTTTTTGAAAGCGGCAAAAGCGATCAAGGCGAAATCGCCGCCGGAGTGACCGGCGCTCAGCTCAAGTGGTTTGAAGGAGTCCTCAAAAATCATCGCGACCAAGTTGATCACATCATCGTGATGGGTCACACACCCGTCCTCCGCCCTGTGCGAACGTTCAGCTCCTCCGGTATGCTCACGGTGCAGGGGCCCGAATCCGCCTTCTGGAAAACGATGGTGAAGTATGAGGTCGACCTCTACCTCTGCGGCGAAGTCCACGCAGTCACCTGTAAGCAACAGGACGGCATTCAACAAGTCTCCCACGGCGGCTTGCTCGGCCGCACCGACAAACCGAACTACATGCTCGTAACGGTGAAAAAGGACCGCCTCGAAGTCACCCTCAAGGAGATCGATCTCATCAACGGAAAGGGTCGCCTCCAGCAGCAGAAAAAGAAACTGGGTCCCTGGGATACGATCACCATCACCGATGAGCGCAAGAAGCAAGGATTCACCCCCATCGGGCACGTGACCATCGTCAAAAAAGACGGTAAGAAATCTTTTGAATCAATCACAGGTTTCTTCGATGAGAAGAACAACCCAAAGAAATAGAGTAGTCGGCACTGAAAAAGTCGGAATCAGTACACCCCGCTAAGCGGGACGCGAGTACGCCGTTGGCTGATAAAAAAGACTACAAACAGAAAAATAGAGTTAGGACAGCACAGCGATGCCGTAAACGGCAGCAAATAGGCGCTCATCAATAAATTGTACTTAAAGGAAAAATAAACATGAATAGACCACACTTCGTCAAAATATTATGCGTGATCGCCACGCTGTCACTGACCAGCCTTGTGCAAGCTGAAAACAAGGTATCCATCCTGCTCCCGGTGCAACTGGAGGCGGATGCCGGATATGATCTTGCCCTGAAAGAATTAGAATCCGTATTGGAAACGAAACGCTATCAGCCGACCATCCATTACCTGAAAGCAGGCGAACCCTTGCCCGATGGAAACAGGATTATGGTGGGTAATTTCAGGAAGGAAAAAACGATAGATTCCTCCCCCTTGAAGGAGGAGGCTTACCGGATTTCCCAGGCAAAAGAGAATGCCGCAAACGTCCTTAAAATTGAAGGGGATCGACGAGGCGGAATGTACGGTCTTTTCAAATTAGCCGAGCAGCTTCAGCTGGGAAAAAACCTTTGGGAGATCAGCATGGAAATGGCTCCCGAATTTTCCATGCGGATGTATACCGAGCTGGGGCAGTTGTTTGACTTGCCGTCGGTCGGCTACCACCTGTTTGAAGAGCCGTGGGTCAATCATGAACGATTCGAAAAGGAAAAGGCAGAGCTCAAACGACTGATCGATCAGGTCGCGAAGCTCGGATTCAACACCTTCACCATCCTGCATGTGAATTTTGAGGACTACATCACCTACAAGTACCTGGATAAGGAAGTCTATGGCAAGGACGACGTCCACCATCTCAAGGCAAAGCAGTTTGCCAAACATCTGAAAGATATCATCGATTACGCCCACGATCGCCACATCGATGTATTCATGCAGGTGTATGAGTTTCAATACCCGCCGAAATTGGGTGAATTATACCAACTGGATCTTAAGAATCCGGATATGAAAACCATCATCGAATCCAAAGTCAAAGAGCTGTTTGAAGTGGTCCCTCTCGACGGGCTCGTGATTACCGCCACCGAGTCGCTGCCACGCTCGGGATACAAATCGGTGAAGCCTTGGGCAAAGTACGGCAAAGCTGGCGCCGGACAAATGATGACGATGTACCACAATGCCGGGAAACAAGTTGGCAAGAAGGTCATTTTCCGGTCCTGGATGATTGCGTATGGCGCGAAAGATTCGGATCAGGTGATTGCCAATACCCCCGAGGACGCACAGTTTGAAATCAAGCATACCGGCGATGATTTCTGGCTCAATTTTCCGCTTACCGATGCCATCGAGAACGGCCTGGGCAAAAAGCGTCCGCTCACCATGACCTTTGATGTTTTTCCGCAGTACTACGGGTGGTCGCGTTTACTCTGTTACCAGCAGCGCTTTGCCGAAGAGACCCGGATCGCTAAAGAGCATGGAGTCATCGGCATTCAGGCCTGGGGTGCTTGGGCACCGGGGTGTATCTGGGGCGACGCTCACCCCGGCTATTTGCCCAACGGTCAGTTAAAGTCGCAAGAGGCGTTTTTCATCGATATGGCCGGCCCCTGGAACAACTTCAGGATGTATAGCCGTGGCTTTACCCCCGGGCAGATGAATGCCTACCTCGTCGCGCGCCTCACATGGGATGTGAATTTAACAGCGGAACAAGTTGCCCGCGACTGGGGCGCCATACATTTCGGAAAGGAAAATGCAGCAGCTGTTGCTGAAATGCTCATGAACAGCCAGGCGGCGTTCCGTGAACTTTACCTGGGTGGAAAACATGAGTTTTCTAAGCACCCGACGAATTTCAAATGGACAACCATTGTAAATATCAATAAAGGCCGGATCGGGAAGATGTATAATAAATTGCCCTTAAGTCACATCCTGGAGCGGAATCAGGTCGCTCGTGAATACATAGCAAAAATGGATGATGCATTTGCCCGAGTCGATGCAAGCAAAGTGCCATCTAAGGAAGAGTATCAGGTGCTCAAGGAAGGCCTTGAAAAAACGCAGCTCTATTTAAATTTGTTTTTTAAATACCGCGAGATGTGGTGGCGCGGGCAAGACCTTAAAAAAGACAAAGCGGCTGCCAAGCAGCTAGAATATGAAGAAGCAACGGCTGCTTTTAATGACGTATTGGAACAATGGCAGAAATATCCTGAAGAGAGCAGATTTTGGGGCATTAATAAGAGATGCTTTAAAGGCGGTCGCCAACCCTGGAAAAGTGACGTGTTGATCCCCTTTAAACCGGAGAAGGTTGGCGAATAAGCCGAATGCAGGCGCCGCCAAATAGCCGCGCCTCAACAAAATATTATATCGAAATGTTGAAGGAGATTCACTGAAATGAAAAAGTTATTATTTTTACTCTTGTTACTATCATCAACCTTGCATGCGGAGGTGACCCTCCACGGGCTGTTTGGTTCCGGGATGGTTCTGCAGAGAGAAACAGAGGTTGCCATTTGGGGGTGGGCTGAACCCGGTGAAACGGTATCTATCACATGCAGCTGGAATAACACGCCGATCGCTCTTAAGGCGGATGCGAAGGGGGACTGGTCTGCAAGGCTTAAAACGGAGAAGGCCGCAGTGACACCATCATCGAAAATTAGGGACAGGAGAAATAATGAATAAACGAATCATTACAGGGTGGATGCTTTCTTTGAGCATCATGAGTGGCTTTGCGGCTGACCGCGTGGGTTCCGCCAAGGATGAGGCGAAGCCTGAAGAGGTGTGGGACGTCATCCGGCAGCTGACAAAACACGAATGCTCTGCTTTGGGGATTCCATCACGGATAAGGGCATATGGGGTAACGGCGATGCCAGTTGTTACAATGAGAATTCAAAAAGATCGACGAAGAATAGGATATAAGAAATATGAGTATTAAAATAAGTATTAAAAAAATAGGTTTAGTATGGGTCGCATTACAATCGAGTGTTGTTCTTGCTGCAGCTGCGGAGGAGTGGAGCGCGCTGCAGTTGAATTATGATGCTCCCGCAAAGGCGTGGACGGATGCACTTCCCGTGGGTAACGGCACCATGGGGGCGATGGTCTTCGGTGGCGTGACCGAAGAACGGATTCAGTTTAACGAAAACACACTCTATAGCGGCAAGCCACACAGCTATTCAAGACCAGATGCGCATAAGCATTTGGAAACGATTCGGGGACTGTTGTTCGAAGGCGATAAGAAACAGGCCGAGAGATTGGCCCGTAAGACATTCATGTCGGACCCGATTACTTTTTCGAGTTACTTGGCTTTTGGAGATCTGGAACTTGAATTTCCAGTGCCTGGATCGGTCTCAGACTACCAACGTAGTTTGAGCCTGGATGAGGCCTTGGTGACGACCGCTTTTAGCGCAGGCGGTGTTCGTTATAAGCGCACTGTTCTCGCCAGCTACCCAGACGGCGTGATCGTGGTCAAAATCGAGGCCGACCAGCCTGGAAAGATTCATTTTAAGGCAAAACTGACGAGTCCGCATACCCGATCAACACAACTGGCACAGGTTGATGCGAACACGATTCTCATGAAGGGGAAGGCTGACGATGTGCCCAGTAAAGCAAGGTCTTCTGGGATGAAAAGCTTTGTGGAGTTCGAGTCTCGTTTACGGGTGAGCGCCGAGGGGGGTGAAGTCAAGACTAGTGACGCCGGCATTGAAGTGCACCATGCGGATGCTGCCGTGCTGACTCTGGTGGCTGCGACCAGTTTCGAGAATTTCAGGTCAATTGACGGGGATCCGGGCGCAAAGTGCGCTCAGATGCTAAAAGCTGTTGCAGGCAAATCCTACCAAGATGTCCTCTCCGGCCATCAGGCAGATCACCGAGAACTGTTCCGGCGCGTCTCTCTGGATCTTGGTGGGGGTGACTCCGCTTCACGTCCGACCATTCAGCGGCTCAACAACTTCTCTAAGGACCCAGATCCTGCCTTTGCCGCGCTACTTTACCAATATGGTCGTTATCTCCTGATTGCGTCCTCTCGCCCGGGTGGACAGCCCGCCAACCTTCAAGGGCTGTGGAATGGAGAGAAGGTCGCTCCTTGGGGATCTCGCTACACGATCAATATCAATACGGAGATGAATTACTGGCCTGCTGAGATGACCAATCTCTCGGAGTGCCACACGCCGCTCTTTGACATGATTGATGATCTACAGATCACGGGCTCTGAGACCGCGAAGCATCTATACAAGGCCCCAGGCTGGGTGGTGCATCATAACACCGATCTTTGGCGCGGAGCCGCTCCGATTAATGCGGCCAATCATGGCATCTGGCCTACGGGTGGGGCATGGCTGACCACACACATGTGGGAGCACTATCTTTACACGGGCGATAAGCAATTTCTGAAGCAACGGGCGTACCCTGCCATGAAAGGGATTGCCGAATTTTTCGCCGATTACCTCGTGGAAGATCGGATCAATGGCACGGGCTGGCTCGTCAGTGGTCCCAGTAATTCTCCTGAGATTGGCGGGCTGGTGATGGGGCCGACCATGGACCATCAGATTATCCGAGAAATATTTGCCAGCACCGCGGAAGCCGCCGGCATCTTGGGCATCGATGCGGAATTTGCCAAAAAGCTGACGGCACTGCGCGCAAAAATTGCGCCCAATGAGGTCGGCCAAATGGGCACGCTTAAGGAATGGGTTTACAAAGAAGTCCCCAAGACCAACCATCGTCATATCTCGCACTTGTGGGGGCTGCATCCCGGTTCTGAGATCACACCGGATACCCCAGAGATCTTTGCTGCTGCCAAGCAGTCGCTCAACCTGCGTGGTGATGGCGCTACAGGGTGGTCACGGGCGTGGAAAATAAACTTCTGGGCGCGTCTTCGCGACGGAGACCGAATGAATACAGTGCTCACCGGCTTCTTTAACAATGCTAGTGAGAACAGAGGAGCAGGGTTTTATAACAACCTCTTCGATGCGCACCCGCCGTTTCAGATCGATGGAAATTTCGGCCTGACTGCGGGGATAACCGAGGCCTTGTTGCAAAGCCACCGTCGCGATGCGCAGGGGAACTTCATTCTCGATTTTCTACCCGCATTACCGTCAGCTTGGCCCAACGGCTCGATCTCAGGCATACGCGCCCGAGGCGGCTTTGAGGTCTCGATGGATTGGGCTGACGGTCAAGTGAAACGCGCAGAAGTGAAGTCACTCCAGGGCAACCCTCTGATCGTGCAGACTGATACCGGCGCCAGAATACTTTATCAAACAACCGAAGCTGGAAAGATTTATTCCCTAGGCGCAAAGGCACAAAAATAACCAAAGAACTACATTAAAAACATCCATGAAACTTTTTATTAAAACTACTTTTATCGCTCTAACGGGCCTAACTCAGGTTTCCCAAATTCCTGCTCAGGAAACCTTACCTGCGCTGGCAGATGGTAAGGCCCCGCAGAACTCTGAGCAGCTCTATAATCAGGTGAAACCACTGAGCCCAGAAGAGAGCATGAAGACAATTCAGGTGCCAAAAGGCTACAAGCTGCAACTGGTAGCATCTGAGCCGATGATCAAGGAACCAGTCGACTGTGTCTGGGATGCCAATGGTGATCTCTACGTCATAGAAATGACAACTTACATGCAAGATGCCGATGGCACTGGTCAGTCAGAGAAGAAGAGCAGAGTCATCAAACTGCAAGATACTAACGGCGATGGTAAGATGGATAAATCCACTGCATTTATTGATGGTCTACATCTACCACGCATGATCTTACCGCTCGATGACCGGATACTCATCTGCGAGACCGACACTCTCGATATTTACGCCTACCGTGACACCACAGGTGACGGCAAAGCTGATGAAAAAGTATTATTCTACAAAGGCGGCCCTAGAGACGAGAATCTTGAGCACCAACCTAGTGGTCTTATCTGGAATATTGATAACTGGATTTACATGACTAAAAGTAGCACCAGGCTAAGAATTCTAGATGGCAAACTAGTCGTCCGCAATGGCCAACATATCAATGCTCAATGGGGTTTAAATCACGATGATGATGGCCATCTTTCTGGTGGTTTTTCTGGTGCAGAAAAAAGTTTTGAGTTCTTTCAGACTCCACCAGTTTATGGACTGGCTAAGTTTCCTGATGAATTAGAAAAAGACTTCAACGTCGTCTGGCCAATAGATAATATCCCGGATTCTCAAGGAGGTGCACGACGTTTCAGAGCTGACAACACTCTCAATCACGTCACGGCCGCCTGTGGTCACGGTGTGTATCGCGGTGATTTGATGCCAGAGTTTTATGGTAATTATGTATTGGCAGAGCCAGTAGGTCGCCTCATCAGAATGGCAAAGGTCGACACCTCACTTGGCTTCCGTCAAATGCGTAACGTCTTTCCCAATTCTGAATTCATACGTTCTACCGATGCTAATTTTCGCCCAATCAATCTAAAGACTGGCCCCGATGGAGCCCTTTATGTTGTTGATATGTACCGCGGCATTATTCAAGAGAGTAACTGGACGAAAAAAGGATCATACATTCGTGGCATTATTGACCAATATGGCCTCGCAAAGAACAAGCAAATGGGACGTATTTATCGCTTAGTTCCAGATAACTATTCAGCAACGTTCAAGAAACCTGAAATGCTCAAAAAAAGCTCAAAGGAGATCATGGCTTACCTTGGTCATACAAATGGCTGGATGAGAAGTACTGCGAGGAAAATTCTTATCTTACGCAATGATAAAAGCATCGTTCCGGATCTTAAGTCAGCGCTAGAACAGTCTAACCAATCACAAGAAAAGATAGAGCTGCTCTGGACCCTCGAAGGTCTTCAAGCCCTCGATCTTCAATTCGTGCTGCCGCTCATACAATCTGCGGATGAAAGAGTAGCAGCTCACGCACTCAGAGTATCGGATCCTTGGCTGCAGGCCGGTGATAAGACGCTTCTGCAACAATATGAAACTATTCTAACAGGGCCTGCTGCTTCAGCTCTGCTCACTCAGGCATTCTTAAGCATGCAGAAGTTTGGGCCGAGTGAACTCTCTGGGCCCTATCTAGCCAAACTCAGCGAGAAGCATAAAACGCATGCGGTCCTCAAACACCACATCGCTCAAGCAGCACGCGAGAGAGAAGCCTCTCGCAAACGCTCAGAGATGAGGAGTGCCCTCAAAGGTAAAGGTCCGATCTTTAATAAGATGATGGATGCAGGCGAAACGCATTACAAAAGTCTCTGCTTTGCCTGTCACGGTGCAAACGGTGAAGGCACTCCAATGGGAGGGACAGATACTACTCTAGCCCCCCCCTTGAAAGGTTCTAAAAGAGTGCTGGGAGATAAGTCTAAGCTGATAAAAATAACTCTGCATGGTTTGGCTGGCCCGGTGGATGGTAAAACCTACCCTGGCGCCATGGAATCTCTAGCTTCTCATGATGATAAATACATAACAGAAGTGCTGACCTATATTCGTAATTCCTGGGGGAATTCAGCCCAATTGATTGGAGAGAAAGACGTGAATAGAATACGTAGGAGTCATAAAAGACGCAAGACCCCCTGGACACTTGTAGAATTAAATAAACAGTAGCAACGTCATATCGCTGTAATATCCTGCTCTGCCTAGACACATAAAAAGAAAATAAAGAACTTCAAAAAATGATAACAAAAACGATTAAGATAGCATCTGTATTGGCTGTCGGCCTGACCTTGTCAGCATCCGCCGATGACACATCAAGAACCTACGAACTCTGGGAACTCGAACCCGCCCCTAACAACGGCAGAAGTAATTGGGAGGCGACCAAGGACAGTAAAAGGCCAAAGTCCTATGACCGGGACTGGGAAAGATGGTCTTACCCCATTGGCAATGGCTATACTGGAGTTTCTATCTTCGGGCGGACGGATACCGAGCGTGTTCAGATCACGGATAAAACGCTTCATAACAAGGGGATATACGGCAAAGGAGGCCTCACCAGCTTCGCCGAGCTCTTTCTCGATTTTAACCAGGACGAGGTGAAGAACTACCGCCGCTCGCTCAACCTGAACGACGCCATCGCCCACGTCTCCTACGAGAAAGACGGGGTGCGCTATCAACGAGAGTATCTTGCTTCTTACCCGGACAATGTCATCGCCATCCGCCTTACTGCTGATCAGAAAGGGGCGCTCTCCTTTACCGTGCGTCCAGAGATCCCCTATCTTGCGCTGAAGCAGCGCAATGGCAAGATCACGGCAGCGGGAAATCTTCTCACTCTCAAGGGCTCGATGCCTATGTTTAGCTGTAACTACGAGGGACAAATCAAGGTGCTTAATGAAGGCGGCTCGGTGACTACTGATGCGAAGAACGGAGCCATCAAAGTCAATAAGGCCGATGCGGTGACACTACTCATTACAAGCGGAACCAACTACCGCCTCAGTGCTAAGACCTTCAGCAATGCCGGTGCCAAAAAACTCAACCCGAATGAGTTTCCGCACGATGCTGTTTCAGCCCGCATGCAAGCAGCTCATGACTTGGGCTATGCCGAGCTCAAAAAGAGGCACCTCAGTGATTATCAAAATCTCTTTGGCCGTGTCTCGGTGAACCTGAACTCAAAACCAACAAGTGACCCGACCCACATCCTTCTCGAAAAATATCAAAAAGGCAAAAGGGACAACTGGCTCGAAGAACTGATGTTCCAATATGGCCGTTACCTGCTCATTTCGAGCTCACGCCAAAACAGTCTGCCCGCCAATCTGCAGGGGGCCTGGTGCCAGGATTATTATTCGCCGTGGACGGGAGGCTTCTGGCACAACATCAATGTGCAGATGAATTACTGGGGATCAATGAGCGCCAATCTAGCCGAGTGTTTCGAAGCCTATATTGGCTTTTTCGAGGCCTATCTCCCGATCGCACAGCAGCATGCCACCGACTATGTGCGTAAGCACAATCCGGGCCAGCTCAACAAAGGTGAAGATAATGGCTGGATCATCGGAACCGGAGCCAATGCTTACTATGTTCCCAGTGCCGGCGGCCATTCCGGCCCGGGCACCGGCGGCTTTACCGCCAAATTACTGGTGGATTATTACGACTTCACTCAGGATCGTGCATTTCTTAAGGAGGTCGGCTATCCAGCGATGCTGTCCTTGAGTAAATTTTACTCCAAGGCGCTGAAGCCACACGGTGAGCTACTGCTGGTTGAGCCGTCGGCCTCACCGGAACAGCGTGCTTCAGCAGAGCAATTGAAGGCCCTCCCGGGATATAAAGAAGGAAAGAAATATATCTTTGCCGGCTGCACCTTCGACCAGGGTTTTGTCTGGGAAAGCTATGCCGACACGCTGAAGATGGCTGATGAACTAGATAGTGAGGATCCCTTCCTTGAGATCATCCGTGAGCAGGTCGTCAGGCTCGATCCGGTTCTGGTGGGTGCCAGCGGCCAGATCAAGGAATACCGCGAAGAAACGAACTACAGTGACATCGGCGCGCCAACCCACCGCCACATCTCCCACCTTTGCACCCTCTACCCGGGCACAATGATCAAGTCCAACCAGCCGGAGTGGATGCAAGCAGCGAGCAAAACACTGGATCTGCGCGGTAACAAAACCACCGGTTGGGCCCTAGCTCACCGCATGAACTGCCGCGCCCGGCTTGGCGAGGGTGACAAGGCGCGCGAGGCTTACGCGCAATTTATTAGCACCCGCACAGCAACCAACCTTTGGGCTCTGCACCCCCCCTTCCAGATCGATGGCAACCTAGGCACCATGGCCGGTGTGGCCGAGATGCTGCTGCAAAGCCATGAAGGCACCATCAACATTCTGCCTGCGCTGCCGAAGTCATGGAGCACGGGACACTTTGATGGCCTGGTTGCCCGCGGCAACTTTGTGGTCTCGGCGAAATGGCAGGATGGCAAAGCCACAGAAGTTTCCATCTTGGCCCGAAACGGCGGCGACTGTGCTCTGAGCTACCCCGCTGTAGAGAACGCAACGATCACGGACAGCAAGGGCAACGCGGTCGAGACCCGTGCCGGGAAAAATCAAATCCACTTTGGCACCAAAGCTGGTGAAACATATAGCCTCGTGTTCTAGCAAGAGCCATAGGAAAACATGGTGCTCTGGAAAAGCGATTTTCTATCCATTTAATTAGGCACCAGAACGACGTTCTGCCGCTGCTTTGGATTTTCGCCATCTGCTGCTGAAATTATGTGTGAACGACTCTCAAAGCCGTCGGCATCCACTTCGATGCGGCCGCCCGATTTAGGTAACAATAGGCTGACGGAGCCCGTCCTCTCCCCGACGACTTGGTTAAACCACATTCGCTTCCACTTGTTGCCTTCGCGCCAAACCCGCTTGGAATCCACGAGGAAATTATCGGCGTCAAAGGCACGCACCCACAATGCCTTATCGGAATCGGTGGAAATGTTGCGTTCCGATGCTCCTTGTTCATTGATGAAGTTGATGGTCAGCAATTGCGTTTCCTCTGGTATCGCCTGAGGAAGTTGAATCCGAATCTGGTGCGGGCCAGCCGGGCGAAGATCATGCTCTTCTTCAGTTAGGCCGTCTCCCCAATCTCGACTTATCATCAGAGTAATGGTCTCTGCCGGCATGCCATATATATATAGCTTTCCATTGGCGTCGGCAGAGGCTCGGGTTCTACCTGAATTGCCGGTCCAAATCGTTAAAGATTCACCACTTTGGTTGTTAACTGCAATTTCGACGCCCGCCGCGGCTTTGCCTCGCACATCCACAACTTCCACATCCACGCGCCGCTCTTCCAACAGTGAAAAATTGACCTCATATTCGCCGGCCAGGTAGTCAACCGCTTCTGACTTCGCCTTGGCATAGCCTTCATGGTCACAAGCCAACATATAGGAGGTCGCCTCAATTAAATTTTTGGATTCAAAGTAGCCATTCTCATTGCTCAAAACCTCCTCCACGCTATGAATAGTATAGCCCGAAAGCGTTCGCTCAACTTGGCCTATATCAACCTTCACCCCTTTGAGAGGTTCACCAGAAACTCGATCTGTGACTCGACCACGTATTGTCACCACCGAGCCATGAAATTCACCAGCTTGCAAAATCACAGCCTCTGCGCCTGCCTGCGCTTTGACCAAAGCTGCAGGCTTAAATACATCATTAATCCAATAACGGTCGGGCTCATACGTAAGTAGATACTCCCCTTGAGGGAGGTGGTCAAAACGGAAACGCCCCTCGTCATCGCTCTTCAACCACTCGAGAGCTCCATCTTTCATCGGACTGATAGTTCCGAACAAGGTCCTCATCCTCGACCAGTCGTTATCTGTGATCACGATATTTGGTCCACGCCTTAGTCGAATATTTCCGTTCGGGATTGGCTTGCCCTTTGCATCGACAAGCGATCCTTGAATGCTGAATGCCCTTTTTACCTTAAGTTCAATCAGCTTATCGGACTGCTTAAAATCCAATTCAACATGGTTTGGAGCGTAACCTTCTTTCCATGCCACACAAAAATGAGGATAAAAGTAATCTTCTTCGACCGGCCCCAAGCGAAATTTACCGTCCGGTCCACTGGTTGCCTCCGCATTGCTCGGCGCAGCGTATATCTTGGCCCCGGCTAAGGGTTGCCCTTCCGGGGTTCGGATGATTCCTTGAAAATATTCGCCCTTCTCTTTCTTCAATTCAAATGGCAAAATGATAGGAGATTGATCGGGCCTGGCTGTGACTGACTTGGAAAGT
>Ga0209195_1001577_pt1 | contig 15184 bp, 8 predicted proteins | sample COGITO_mtgs_1004_3_FD_184788 | JGI IMG/M metagenome (GOLD analysis project Ga0209195, IMG submission 184788) | Pelagic marine microbial communities from North Sea - COGITO_mtgs_100420 (SPAdes) (version 2) | ecosystem: Environmental > Aquatic > Marine > Epipelagic ...
TGATAACCATAGCCTCTAATGAAATTTTTCATTTTTGTTTTCTTATCAACATTCCTAAATCTAGGGATATAAATACCATTTGGTCTTCTTCCTTTTACATATTTGTCATCATACCCCTCAGCTACTGCCGAAGCTCCAACTTGAAAATGGTGATCCATAATATTATGTCCTATTTCACCACTATCATTTCCTAAACCATTTGGAAATCTTTCAGACTTTGATTGTAGTAAAATTGAGGCTGAGGCAATAGCTGATGCACATAAAAAGATAACCTTTGCATTAAAAACATAGCTTTCTTTAGTCTCTGCGTCTATTACACGAACGCCTGTAGCTTGTTTTGTAACATCATCATAGATAACCTCATGAACAATAGAATTTGGTCGTAATGTCATATTTCCAGTAACCTCTGCTGCTGGAAGAGTTGAAGAGTTGCTGCTAAAATAGGCGCCATAAGGACAACCTCTCATACACCTACTTCTGTATTGACAAGTACCTCTGCCCAAACCTTCTTTTGTACCTTCTGTAATGTGAGCTGTTCTTCCGATCGTTAACAATCTATTATCATCAAATTTTTCTGAAATTTTATCTTGTAAATGTTCTTCAACACAATTTAACTCCATTGGTTTAAGAAGTTTCTGATCTGGAAAATGTTTTAGCCCTAAATTCTGTCCACTAACACCAATATATTCTTCAACTTTATCATACCAAGGTTCTATTTCTTTGTAGCGGACAGGCCAATCAACAGCAATGCCATCTTTTTTATTAGCTTCAAAGTCTAAATCACTTAATCTATAACTTTGTCTTCCCCACATTAAAGACCTTCCTCCAACATGATATCCTCTCATCCAATCAAATCTTCTTTCTTCATTATATGGATGCTTTACGTCGTCAACAAAAAAATGTTCTCTTGCTGGTTGTGTTGTGTAGCCAGTTCGGTTTTGTTTAGGCTTCCTATCTATTATTTCTTGTGTAGTCTTTCCACCATTTGGCAAATCCCAAGGATCAAGGTGTGCAGTGGTGTAGTCCTCTATATGCTTTACCATTCTACCTCTTTCTAGGACAAGTGTTTTAAGGCCTTGTTCACAAAGTTCTTTTGCTGCCCATCCACCAGAAATTCCAGTACCTACTACAATAGCATCAAATTGTATATCCTCTATTTTTTCCTTGTTATTGTTCATTTATTAAAATTTTTGAGAAGTTTAATTACAAAATTCTGAATTTTATACCTATAAAATTACACATTTCTAAGCCAAATTAATTAATTTGCGTTTTTTTTATGTTCAAAATTTTTCAGTGAAAATAAATATACAAAATATATCTCCTTTTAAAGAAAACGGTGTAGAGTATCATGCAGATACTTGTATACCATTAGTTGAGGCTGTTGGTAGGAAAAAACTAAAATTTAATGCTTTAGCAAGGTACACTTACCCTGGGAATAGACTAACAGAAGACACTATTGGTCTAAATAGTATTGGGTACTGGGATGCAAATGAGCCTCAAGATTGGGGGCTAGACTGGCATAGAAACGAAGGCATAGAAATTCATTTTTTAGAATCTGGCTCTATGCCGTATTCTCAAGAAAATCAAACATTAGAATTGCTTCCTAATAATTTAACTGTTACAAGGCCCTGGGAGGTTCATAAGGTGGGAGGTCCTGTTATTGGTATGGGAAAATTCTATTGGATCATTCTAGACTTAAATGTTCGTAGACCTCACCAAAATTGGTCATGGCCAGATTGGATAATTTTAGCACCAAAAGATTTAGAAAAACTAACAAATATTTTACGTCAGAATGAAAAATTTTGTTGGAAGGCAGATAAACGGATTTTGGATTGTTTTCAGCGCATTGGGAAAGCTGTAGATTCTGATAATCAAGGCAGTAATGCTTCAAAAATCCGATTATTGGTTAATAACTTATTGTTGTTTATTCTAGATTTAGTTGCGGTAGAAGAGGTTCAATTAGATGAAAAGTTAATGGATAGCTCAAGGAGTGTTCAGCTATTTTTAAAAGAGTTAAATGTTAATTTATCTGAGAATTGGACCGTAGAAAAGATGGCAAAATCTTCAGGAGTTGGTTTAACTCGTTTCACATTTCATTGTAGGCAACTAACAAATTTGACACCAATGAAATATTTGATGCTAAAGCGCTTAGAAATGTCTAAACAACTATTACTTGAACATCCAGAAATGAATATTTCAGATGTTGCATATCAATGTGGTTTTTCAACAAGTCAATATTTTGCTACCATGTTTAAAAAACAAGAAAAATGTACTCCTGTAGCCTATCGAAAAAAATCAATCAGTAGCGTTTAAATTTGTTTAAAATTTTTCACTGAACAATTGTACACATAATTTTGAGTATGATGTTATACTTTGAGCATCCTAAAATGACACAAATTATATAAATAACATGAATTCAATTAGTATCTCAAAATCAATTTTTATTGTACTATTTATTATAGGTATTTCAACATCCAGTTGTAAGACTGGTAAAAAAAAGCAAACAATTCCCTCAGAAAAAGTACATTCTAATGAAGGAGCCTTTTTTAAGTTATCACTTGCTCAATGGTCACTTCACAGATATGTTGAAGAAAAAAAGAACTCACCTTTTCATTTTGCATCACAAGCAAAAGAAATGGGTTTTGAAGGGTTAGAGTATGTAAGTCAGCTTTATAAATATGAAATTGAAGAATTAGGGTTTGATGTTGTAATAGATTCATTAAATAAAATTAGCAAAAAAGAATCTATGCAAAATATTCTGATTATGGTTGATGATGAAGGAGATTTGGCTGATCCTGATGAAAATAAGAGAAACCAAGCAGTAGAAAATCATAAAAAATGGGTTGATGCTGCTTCAAAATTAGGATGTCATTCAATCCGTGTAAATACTTTTGGTACAAATGATCCAGAAATTTGGAAAACTACTGTTGTGGATGGGTTAAGAAAGTTGTCTGAATATGCTGCAACAAAAAATATCAATGTACTTTGTGAAAACCATGGATGGTTGTCATCTAATCCTGTCGAGTTGATGGCTGCAATTAAAGCTGTAAATATGGAAAATTGTGGAACGCTGCCTGATTTTGGTAATTGGTGTGTGAGAAGAAAAGATGCAAATGAAAATTGGGGAGATTGTGCTGAAGTTTATCCAGATAAATATGAAGGAACAAAAATGATGATGACTGCAGCTATGGCTGTAAGTGCTAAATCGTATGATTTTGATGAGGCTGGTAATGAAACTACCATTGATTATGTAAAAATGTTACAAATAGTTAAAGATGCTAAATATACAGGTTTTATTGGAGTAGAATACGAAGGAGAAAGGCTAAATGAGAGAGATGGAATTATAGCTACACGAGATTTGTTGGTAAAATCAGCAAGTAATTTGGAATAATAAAAAACTAGATAATAACACCATAAAATCATTTAATTATGAAAAAATCAATCCAATTTCAACTCTCCTTTATGATGTTTCTCGAATTCTTTATTTGGGGAGGATGGTTTGTTACACTGGGGATATATCTACCCAATACTTTGAAAGCTACCGGTGGAGAAATTGCAATGGCTTATTCAACTCAATCTTGGGGTGCAATCATAGCTCCTTTTATTATTGGCTTGATAGCAGATCGTTTTTTTAATGCTGAAAAAATTCTTGGAGTTCTTCATATTATAGGAGCTGTTTTAATGTATTTAATGTATCAAGCTACTGAATTTTCAGTTTTTTATCCCTACGTTTTAGGGTATATGATTGCTTATATGCCAACATTAGCTTTGGTTAATTCTGTCTCATTTAATCAAATGTCTGATCCAGCAAAACAATTTCCAAAAATAAGAGTATGGGGTACAGTTGGCTGGATTTTGGTTGGATTTTTATTTATTAGTTTAATTTTTAATTGGGATTCTGCCGAAAATATTGCTAATGGAGCATTAAAGAATACTTTTTTAATGACAGCTATAGTTTCTGCAATTTTGGGTATTTTTAGTTTTACATTACCAAGTACACCACCCTCTGTAAATAAAAACGAAAAAGTAACTATTTCAGATATTCTTGGGCTAGACGCATTAAAATTATTGAAAGACCGAAATTTTTTAGTTTTCTTTTTGTCATCAGTCTTAATATGTGTGCCTCTTGCATTTTATTATCAGCATGCTGGACAGTTTTTAGGAGAAATAGGAGCGTCATTATCGTTATCTAATCTAGAAATAGGTCCCGCTGGATTAATGACACTAGGTCAAATTTCTGAGGTTGGATTTATGTTATTACTTCCTTTTTTCTTTAAAAAATACGGATTTAAAAAAACCATCCTATTTGGAATGTTAGCTTGGGGAATTCGATATACATTATTTGCTTATGGTAACAATGGTGATTTATTCTTTATGCTAATTACTGGAATAGCTTTGCATGGAATTTGTTATGATTTCTTTTTTGTATCTGGTCAAATATATACAGACGCCAAAGCTGGAGAAAAAGTTAAAAGTGCTGCTCAAGGTTTAATTACATTAGCTACTTATGGTGTCGGAATGCTTGCAGGATTTTGGATTGCAGGAAAAATTGTAGATCAAAACTTGACAGCTGACGGCTCTCATAGTTGGCAGGAAATTTGGATTTTCCCAGCAGTATTTGCAATAGTGGTGATGGTCATTTTTGTACTATTATTTAAAAACGAAAAAGTAGAATACAAAGCATAAAAAAGTAATGAGTAGTTCTAAAATAAGACTAGGTATACTTGGTGGTGGTGGTAATTCTTTGATTGGGGTTTTACACCGAATAGCTTCTTCTATGTTTGATAAATATCAAATTGTTGGAGGGGTCTTTAATCCTATTTGGGATGAGAACATTGATTTTGCCAATAAAATAGGGTTGCCAGAAGATAGAATTTATATAGATTTTGAAACACTAATTGAGCAAGAGCTTCTTCTACCTAAAGATCAGCGAATGCAAGTGATTTCTGTTTTAACACCTAATTTTTTGCATTTTCCAATGGCTAAAAAATTGTTGGAAAATGGGTTTCATGTCATTTGCGAAAAACCTTTAACCACTTCCTATAAGGAAGCTCAAGAGTTATACACTATCTCACTAGATAAGAAAACTATTTTTGCAGTAACCTACACTTACACTGGGTATCCTATGATACGTCAAATGCGTGAAATGGTTAAAAGTGGTGCTATAGGAAAGGTTCAAAAAATTGATGCCCAGTATTACCAAGGTTGGATTAATCCGATTATACATGATGTGGAAAAAAGAAAAACAACTTGGCGATTAAATCCCGATAAATCAGGGATAAGCTGTTGTATTGGAGATATTGGAACTCACGCTTTTGACATGCTAGAATATGTTTCAGGAGTAAAAATTGAAACTATTTTAGCAGACTTAAATCATGTATACGATGATAATCCTATGGACGTAGACGGTACTATTTTGTTAAGATGTTCTAATAATGTTAAAGGAGTTATTTGTGCAAGCCAAATTGCCACTGGAGAGGAAAATAGTTTTGTTGTAAAAGTATATGGAGATAAGGCAGGGCTTAAATGGGAGCAAGAAAACCCAAATTATCTATATTTAATGGAAGAAGGTAAGCCGTTACAAGTATTAAAACCTGGACATGAATATAATAGCAAACTATCTCTAGATGGAACAAAATTACCTCCAGGACATCCAGAAGGAATTTTTGATGCCATGGGTAACATATACAAAGGGGTGGCTAGAGCTATATCTAATGAGCCCTATAATATTGGGGAGTTTCCAACTATTATTGATGGTGTAAGAGGGATGAGTTTTATCGAAAAAGCAGTCTCGTCACACAAAAAAGGAAATAGTTGGATTGCTATTGATGAAAACTATACTTTATAACGTTTAAATTTTTAACAAAAAACATGAAAACTATTAAAGGACCAGCTGTTTTTTTAGCACAATTTATGGATGATAAAGCCCCGTTTAATTCGTTAGAGGGGTTGTGTAAATGGGCTAAAGAACTTGGATATATTGGCATTCAAATACCGACACTAGACAAGAGTATTATTGATCTAGACATCGCATCAGAAAGTCAAACATATTGTGATGAATTTAAGGGAAAAATAAATTCTTTTGGTTTAGAAATAACAGAATTATCAACTCATATCCAAGGGCAGTTAGTGGCGGTTCACTCTGCTCATGATTTGATGTTTGACGTATTTGTTCCAAAAGAGCTACATAGAAAACCTAAGAAAAGAACGGAATGGGCTATTGATCAAATGAAAAAAGCTGCTATGGTTAGTAGACGATTAGGGTTAAAAACACATGCTACTTTTTCAGGTTCTTTATTGTGGCCTATGGTTCATCCTTGGCCGCAACAACCTAATGGACTTGTAGAAACAGGATTTAAAGAATTGGCAACAAGATGGCTGCCAATTTTAGATACATTTGACAGTCAAGGAGTAGATGTTTGTTATGAAGTGCATCCTGTTGAGGATATTCATGATGGAGATACTTTTGAAAGATTCCTTGAAGCAACAGGGAATCACAAAAGAGTTAATATTTTATATGATCCATCTCATTTCGTTTTGCAACAATTAGATTATTTAAAATATATAGATCACTACCACCAATTCATAAAAGCTTTTCATGTGAAAGATGCCGAGTTTAATCCTAGTGGGAAAAAAGGAACTTTTGGAGGATATAATGATTGGAAAAATAGAGCCGGAAGATATAGGTCTCCAGGAGACGGTCAAGTAGATTTTAAACAAGTATTTTCTAAACTAACTGAATATGGCTGTGATGTTTGGGCAGTTTTAGAATGGGAATGTGTGATAAAAAGTCCTCAACAAGGTGCCATTGAAGGTGTAGACTTTATAAAAAATCATATTATTGAAACTACCTCAAAAAGATTTGATGATTTTGCGGGTAGTGATGGAGATAAAGATGAAAATCAATTACGAAAAATATTAGGAATTTAATACGTGTTAACATGAAAAAAATAGTAATAATTGTTAGTCTTAGCTTATTTGTAGGATGCAACCAAGCAGAAAAAAAACCAAAAAAAATTGAAGTAAAACAACAGGCAGCATCATCAATTCTATCTGAAAATAATGGTGATTGGACAATTTTATTTGATGGGAGTTCCTTAGACAATTGGAGAGGGTACTTATCTGAAGACATTTATCCAGAATGGAACATTCAAGATGATGCTATGGTATTTACTCCAGGTAAAGTAGGTGGAAAGAACATCATCACTAAAGAAAAATATACGAATTTTATTTTGTCATTGGAATGGAAAATTTCTGAAGCAGGTAATAGTGGAATATTTTGGGGGGTTTATGAAGATGAAAAATTTTCTGAGGCTTATATGACTGGTCCAGAAATTCAAGTTTTAGACAATGAAAAACATCCAGACTCTTTTGTTGGAAACGGAATTCATAAAGCAGGTTCTTTATATGACTTAATTGGATATCCTGCTCAACACATAAATCCAGCAGGAGAATGGAATAACTGTGTTTTAGAAATTAATCAAAAAGATAATATTGGAACCATTACTATGAATGGGAAAGCTAGTATTTCATTTCCTTTATCAGGAGAAAAATGGGATACTATGGTTTCCAATTCAAAGTTCAAAGATTGGGAAGGTTTTGGAAAATATCCTTCTGGGCACATTGGACTTCAAGATCACAGCGACAAGGTTTGGTTTAGGAACATAAAAATTAAAGAAATTTAAAAAAAACTAAGATTAACAGTAACAAACATTAACAGTTAAGTTTTTTTTAATCAGCAAGTTAGAAATTTAATTAGTTGTAGTGTTTATTAGGTAAAAAAAACGAAAACGTTTTCGTTTTTTTTATTAAAAGATTCTTTTTTTTTGGGGATAAAAATGTTAATTTGCAATATTATCAATAGATTTTTTCATTTACTGTTAAAGAAAGTGTAAATTTGTATGATATTCAAAATTCAAATAAAAAAACAAATCATTATTAATTAAAATTAAACTTTTATGAAAAATAGTTTACTTAAAAAACCTTTGTTGATTATTATGCTACTTGTTGGTAGTATTACTTATGGTCAATCAATCAAGGGAGTTGTCTCTGACGCAGATGGTAGTTTACCAGGTGTTAGTATTACCATTCAAGGTACGACAACAGGAGTCCAAACAGATTTTGATGGAAACTACACTATTAACGCCAAACAAGGTGATGTGTTAGTTTACAACTATCTTGGATACAAAACTGAGCAAAGAACAGTAGGTTCTGAATCTGTTATCAACGTGACTATGACACAAGACTCTACTGAATTGGATGAGATTGTTGTTATTGGTTATGGATCAACATCTGTAAAAGATGCTACAGGTGCAGTTACTTCTGTTAAGGCAGAAGATTTTAACAAAGGTGTTATTTCGTCACCAGAACAATTAATACAAGGTAAAACTGCTGGGGTTCAAATCTCAAATACAAGTGGTGCTCCTGGGGCTGGCGTTAATATTCGTATTAGAGGGTCTAACTCTGTACGTTCTAATAACAATCCTTTATTTGTTGTTGATGGAGTTCCATTATCAGGAGGAGCAACAACAGCAGGTGCTAACGTTATAGGTCTTGGAGGTAATCCAGCCAAAAATCCACTTAACTTTTTAAATCCTAATGATATTCAAAGCATCAGTATCTTAAAAGATGCTTCAGCTACTGCAATCTATGGGTCTAGAGGAGCAAATGGAGTTGTTATTGTAACTACTAAATCGGGAAGATCTAAGAAAGGTGAATTTAATTACCAAGCTAATGTTAGTTCTTCTAAGGCACTAGATACTTACAATTTATTAAATTCAAGTCAATTTCTTTCAGAAAGAGCTAGGTTAGGTTTACCAGTTGGTGCTGGAAGCGATTACGGTTCGTCAACCGATTGGCAAGATGTTATTTTTAGAACAGCTCAATCTCATAATCAAAACTTAAGTTATTCCAAGTCTCATGACAAAGGATCTTATATAGCTACTTTAGGATTTGGGAATCAAACAGGTATTGTTGAAAATTCAAACCTTGAGAGGCTTACTGCAAGATTAAATCTTAACCATAGGTTTTTAAATGACAAACTTAAATTATCTTTCCAAGGTTCTGTTTCACGAGTTGATGATAATTTAGCTCCAACAGGTGGAACCGCAGGTTACAGAGGAGATATATTAGGAGCGGCTTTTTCTGCGAATCCTACATGGCCTAATGATCCAGATTTTGATGGAGGTACTTTGGTTAACCCTACTAACTTATTAGCGTACACACAAGGAATTACAAATACAAATAGATATTTAGCTAACTTATCTTTAGAATATGATTTGACTTCTAACTTAAAAGCTAAAGTTACCTTAGGTTTAGATCAATCAGATTCAGATAATTTTTCAATTACTTCAGGAGATGTTTTAGGTCTATCAAGTGGTATAGCTGGAAATGGAAGAGGTGCTTACAATATGTTAGAAGTTAAAAACGAACTATTAGAAGCTACTTTGACATATAATAAAGAATATACTGATTCTAAATTAGAAGTATTAGGAGGTTTTTCATACCAAAGTTTTCAAAGTTCAGGATTGTTTTCTGGAGCATGGGGTTTCTCAACTACAGATATGGACTTGATGGGTTCTACATTGAAAGATGTAGTTACTGGAATTTCGGGTGAAATAACTGATCAATATCAACAATTCGCTTATGCTCCTAATTTATCTGGAGTTATCGTTAGAGGATGGGATGGATTAGATTTTACTACCAATACTTTTTCTCCAAGTACTTCAACTTCAGGAGTTAGATCTCTAGCTGTTGATACTTACGACAATACTACTGAGTTACAATCTTTCTTTGGGAGAGTTAACTATACTTTATCAGATAAGTACTTATTTACAGCTACATTAAGAGCTGATGGTTCTTCTGCTTTTCCAGAAGCTAATAGATATGGGTATTTCCCATCAGGTGCTTTTGCATGGAAATTAAATGAAGAAGACTTTATGAGTGATAGCAATATGTCTACTTTAAAACTTCGTTTGAGTGCTGGTATTACTGGTAATCAAGAAGGAGTAGGTTATGGTAACTACGTGAATAGATCTCGTTGGACTGGATTAAATCCAAATGACGGTGGAGATATTAATTTAGGTGGAAATGCAATTGTTTCATTTGGTGGAAATGATCTAAAGTGGGAGTCTACAATCCAGTATTCAACAGGATTAGATTTTGGATTTAATAATGATAGATTATCAGGAAGTCTTGATGTGTATAGAAAAGAAACAAAGGATTTATTATTCTTAGTTGATGAAGCACAACCAGCCATATTAGATAAAAAATTTAGAAATCTTCCAGATTCTAAAATTGTAAACCAAGGGGTTGAATTCTCATTAGGGTATGATCTAGTTCAAAGTGAAGATTTCAACTGGTCTGCAAACTTTAATGTTGCATATAATGATAACATGGTTGAAAACCTTTCAGGACAATATGATTTTGCTGATGTAAACGGGCCTGGTTTGAGTGGGGCCTTTGCAATGAGATTACAAGAAGGATACCCATTATTCTCTTACTACTTACTTCAGTTTGATGGATATGATAATGCTGGTCAGCCAATTATAAGCGAAGACAAAAGTTTTGTAGGTAAGAGTGCTTTACCTAACTTAACAGGAGGTTTATCTACTAACCTTAACTACAAGAGATGGTCAATGTCTGCTTATTTTAGTGGTCAGTTTGGTCATTATGTATATAACAACACTGCAAATGCTTTCTTTACAGCAGGGGCATTTAATACAACTAGAAATGTAACTCCAGAAACATTAACAAGTGGAGAAGCGTTAGGAGCTTCAGCTGCTGCCTCTACAAGGTTCTTGGAGAAAGGAGATTTTGTGAGATTACAAAATTTATCTTTAGCATATGATATGCCATTATCTGGAAAAGGAGTCTTTAAATCTATGGTTTTTTCTGTAACAGGACAAAACTTATGGTTGTCTACTGATTATTCTGGATTAGATCCTGAAGTAAATTCTGCAACAGGAGGTGCTTTACCTTCTATTGGGATGGATTATGGAGCATATCCAAATCCTACAACAATTACTTTTGGAGTTAACGCAAAATTTTAAAATAATATAAAAATGAAAAAACAATTTAATTTAAATATAGTTATACTATCACTTATTTCTATAGTTGCTTTACAATCATGTTCAGATTTAGAACTTGAGGCAACAGATTCAGTGATTCAAGACGTTTCTTTTACAGGTTTAGCTGATTCAGAAGCTTCTTTGACAGGGTTATACTCCTCCACTTGGGGAATGTTAACAGATCAAGCAAATTTCTTTGCTTTAAATGAAGTAACTACTGATGAGCAGGTAATTCCTACAAGAGGTAGTGACTGGGGAGATAATGGATTGTGGCGTTCACTTCACAATCATACTTGGAAAGTAGATCACGGGTTCTTATTAAGTACCTGGAATCAATTAAATTCTAAAGTATTGGCTGCAACGCAGATTATAGATCCATTAAGTAACTCTTCTCAACAACAAGTTGCAGAAGCAAAGTTTCTAAGAGCTTTTAATATGTTCTTTGTGTTAGATATGTGGGGTCAAAATCCATTTAGAGAAGCAACTGATGATCCAGTATCAACACCTGTTGTTCTATCACCAGCGGAAGCTTATGCATATATTTTAAATGATTTAAATGAAGCCATATCAGTATTACCAAATACTTCACCAAGTAATGCAACAAAGGCAGCTTCTAAAGCAGCAGCAAACTTTTTAAAAGCTAAATTAATTTTAAACAGCGAGCGCTATACTGGAGCAACACCTAATTACCAAGAAGTAATTAATGCTGTAGACGCAGTTGAAGCTAGCGGTTTTGCTCTTCAATCAGGATATTTTGATATCTTTTTGCCATCTGTTGATTCAGAAACTGTTTTGTATGGTGAAATTGGTATTGGAAATAGAATTTGGAATGGAATGCACTATAACATCGTTACTCCAGACAACGGAGGAGGAGGATGGAATGGGTTTTCTACTTTAGCTGAGTTCTATGACTTATTTGAAGGAGATACTAATGAGAACTATGGTTTAGAAGATGGTACTCCTCTAAACAATCAAGAGGAAAGAAGAGGGTTTGTTCCAAATGCATCATCCGCCACAGAAGATACTAACTTCGGTATTGGTTATGGATTTTTAATTGGGCAGCAATATTCAGCTACTGGACAACCATTATCGGATAGAGCTGGAAATCCTTTAAATTTCACAAGAGATTTTAGTTTAACTAATAGTTCAGAAACTCAGGCAATTAGAGTTATTAAATACCACCCATTCGATGGAACAGGTTCTTCTTCTTTTAGAAGTCATGAAATCATTTTTAGATTTGCTGATGCTCACTTAATGAGAGCAGAAGCTATGTTAAGAAGTGGTGACTCCGGTGGAGCTTTAGCTGAAGTAAATGAGTTAAGAGTTATAAGAAATGCAACACCATTAGGATCTGTAAGTCTAGATGATATGATAGATGAAAGAGGTAGAGAATTGTATGTTGAATTTTTTAGACGTAACGATTTAATTAGATTTGGTCAATTTACAAAAGACTGGGAGTTTAAAGACCCCGCAGCTGTTGGAGATACGAATAAAAACTTATTCCCAATTCCACTTACAGCATTGTTGTCAAATCCTAATTTAGTTCAAAATCCAGGATACTAAGCATATCTTATATATTTGATATTAATTAAAGAGGGTATTTATACCCTCTTTAATTATTTGTAAAACGTATTTACTTTTTTAATATAATAACTTTTTACAAGATGAGAGAGTTTATAGCATTCAGTTTGCTTCTATCATTAATATCTTGTACTACTAATAATTCTTTATTTGTTTCATTAAAAAAAAATAAGACTCAAATAAATTTTCAAAACAACCTCACTAGTACTGTTGACTTAAATATTTTAAATTATCTCTATTACTACAATGGAGCTGGAGTAGCTGCGGCAGATTTTAATAATGATGGATTAGCTGATCTCTATTTTACAGGGAACCAAACTGAAGATAAATTATTTTTAAATCTAGGAGAGTTACAGTTTAAAGACATTACAACAGAGGCACATATTAATAATCCTTTACCCTGGACTACCGGAGTTACCACTGTTGATATAAATAACGATGGGTTTTTAGACATCTACATTTGCAAAGTAGGTAAACACAATGCTATTAAAGGGAAAAACTTATTATACCTTAATCAAGGTTTAGATAAAAACGGGATTCCAGTTTTTAAAGAATCAGCATCACTTTTTGGTTTAGACATCGTTTCTTTAGCAACACAAGCAACTTTTTTTGATTATGATAAAGATGGAGATTTAGATCTCTTTTTAATGAATCATTCTTTATACCCTAACAGTAATTATGGTAAAGGAGATACAAGACGTCAAAAAGATGAGATGTCTGGAGACAAACTATATGAAAACAAACAAGGAACTTATGTTGATGTTTCAACTCAATCTGGCATATTTCAGGGAAAGATTGGATATGGGTTAGGAGTATCAATAGGAGATATTACTAATGACGGCTACCCTGATATTTATGTTGGTAATGATTTTTTTGAGAATGATTATCTCTATATCAATCAAAAAGATAAAACTTTTTTGGATGTGATTTCAAAAGACAAAACCATCCTAGGACATACATCACACTATTCCATGGGAAATGCTATTGCAGATTTGAATAATGATTCTCAACTGGACATTGTTTCTCTTGATATGCTCCCTGAAAACTTAACAACCTATAAAACATCTGGGCTAGAATTTCCTTACCAAACTTATCAATATTATTTAAAAAATGGATATGCTCCTCAGTTTATGCAAAACACATTGCATTATAATAACGGTAACGGTACATATAGTGAAACAGCTTATTTAAGTGGAATAGCAGCAACAGAATGGTCATGGAGTCCAATTGTTGCAGATTATGACAATGACGGCTTTAAAGATTTGTACATCACTAACGGTATTCTTGGAGCAACAAATGATATGGATTACATAAATTTTATTTCAAATGAGGAAATCCAAAAACAATTAGCAACAGAAAAATCTCAAAGAAACTTAGAATTATCTAAACAAATCCCCCAAAAAAAAGTAAAAAATTATTTTTATAGGAACAATCAAGATAAAACATTTAAGAATGTGACTTCAACGTGGGTCTCTCATGGTAATTCATATAGTAATGGAGGGACTACAGTAGACCTAGATAATGACGGAGATCTAGATTTGGTTATTAATAATATTAATGAAGACGCATTTGTATTGGAGAATACATCAGATCAAAATTCTCAGAATTCTTATTTGAAAATTAAATTTAAAGGAAATTCTACTAATATTTTTGGAATTGGAACTACTGTTAAAGCTTATTACCAAAACAAAGTAATTGTTGAAGAAAATTACACAACAAAAGGGTATTTATCCTCTGTTGAACCTAAAATACACCTAGGATTAGGTGATGCAAAAGTAATAGATTCTTTAGAAATTATATGGAGTACTAATGCACATGAAACACTAAGAGATATAAAACCTAATCAAGAAATTGTAGTTTATTATGAGAATACTCTGAAAAATTATTCTTATGAGGTTTTAGGGAAGCAACCCTCTTTTTTTGTTAATAAAGATTCTATTATAGACTTCAAGCATAAGGACTCTCAGTCTTTAGAATTTAATAGAGATCAAATTATTCCTTATGCTAGTTCAAATTTAGGACCACATATAGCCGTTTCTGATATCAATAATGATGGTTTAGAAGATTTTTTTATTGGCGGAGGAAAATCTCAATCTAGTCAACTTTTTATTCAGAATAAAAAAGGAAAATTCACATCAGAACAATCAGATGTATTTAGAAATGATGCAATACATGAAGATGTATATGCTGTCTTATTCGATGCTAATGGAGATAGTTTCAACGATTTATTGGTAGTTAGTGGTGGAAATGAATTTAAAAAAGGAACCCCTTTGCAACCTAAATTATATATTAATAATAAAGGAAAATTTAAAAGAGATTCAATACAGTTCAAAAAAATAGAGACTAATGCATCAAAAGTTTCTGCCATAGATATTGATAATGATGGCGATATGGATATTTCAATACTTTCAAACATCGTTCCCTGGCAATTTGGGAAAACACCAACTCAATATATTTTTGAGAATGATGGTCAAGGAAATTTTAAAGATGTAACATTAAAATTTGGAATTGATTTTAAAGAAAGTGGAAATGTA
>Ga0209195_1001616_pt1:0-7500 | contig 14862 bp, 5 predicted proteins | sample COGITO_mtgs_1004_3_FD_184788 | JGI IMG/M metagenome (GOLD analysis project Ga0209195, IMG submission 184788) | Pelagic marine microbial communities from North Sea - COGITO_mtgs_100420 (SPAdes) (version 2) | ecosystem: Environmental > Aquatic > Marine > Epipelagic ...
ATGACCCATTGAACGGTAGTTCATCGTATACTTCCAATCCATACAGCGATCAAAAATATTTCTTGGTCAGTGGAGGGAATGATTCCTACCAACCTATTCCTTTGGAGGCTGTTCCTGAACCCGCAACTTCGAGAGCAATGAATGCTCGTGCGACGTGGGTTTATGATACAGCCATGTATAATTTGGTTGGGACCGGACGCAGATGGATGGGGGAGTTGTTTGATTTCACGACGACTAGAGTTTATGATTTTCGCGAACGCACAGCAATGACAGCCTCGACAGTGAACCAGCCTGTGCCCGGAACCGCTGTACATGTTCAAATAAAGGCAGTTGCACGTTCTAGCACGAATAACACGAAATTGCTTGTACAGTACGGTTCACAAAGCGCTTCGGTAACTTTTCCAGCCGTTCAAACCGGCTCGGTAAGCAATTACGTTCAAGAAAAATTACTTACGGCAACATTTACGGCCGATCAGAGTGCATCCATTACGCTTAGTTATGACAAGGCTGGTAATAATGCAGCGGCCATGTGGTTGGACGAAATGATTGTAGACTGGGAAACATCAGAGGAAGAGGTATACCCCAGTCAATCCATGGTAAATCATCCTCGTGGTGCCGGTAATTACTCACATTTTAATGTTGAGGGGACGAGTTGCTTGCGCATTTTCGGTATTGAAAATCAGCAAATTTCATCCCTTGTAGAACCTGCAGTTGTTGTTTCTGGAGGATTGGACCAATACCAATGGAAGTGGTATTCTCACGAGGATAAACTGAGAACATATAAGATTGGTTATTGTACGGATCCATTGGCTTACATTGTTGACCAGAAGGTAGATCTTGGCACCATCGAAACGGCCGTTTTGTCAGATTTGGACGGCATAGAAAGTATCATTATTGCACCCGATTCGTTACTCGATGCGGCACAAGAGTTAGCTGTATTAGAACGTTCGACAGGCGTAAGTTCAGAAGTGGTTGCACTCTCGTATATCTACGACGAAATGAATACGGGTAATCCCGACATAGGAGCGATCAGGAAATTCTTAGTGAAGGCCTATGCCGATTACGGTACGCTCAAATATTTAACCTTATTCGGCGATGCATCTTACGATTATAAAGGCAAACTTCAGGGGCGTCAGTCGAACTTGGTTCCTACGTATCATACGGCAGCAAGTTTCTCCCTCTATACTTCCTACATAACGGACGATTTCTATGGGTATCTGGATGCCGGTGAAACTTTGAATTGGTTTCTGGACGATTTGGATGTTGGCATAGGAAGAATTCCCGTTCGCAATGTACAAGAGGCGCAGGAAGCCGTTGCGAAAATCGGAAATTACTTGCAAGGCGCGGACCGATTTGGACCCTGGCGCGCAAGAGGTGTTTTTGTCGTAGATGACGTGGATGAGGCATGGGAAAAAGAGTTTGCGGTAGTACAAGACAGGTTGGCAAAAAAACTCGATACGACCAGAGCGGAATTGAATCAGATCAAAATATATTCTGACGCGTACCTTCAAGATACCAAGCCCGGTTCGCAGCGTTACCCAGAGGCGCGTCAAGCCTTATTCAATGAGGTAGAGCAGGGAGCTTTGGCCGTTTCATTTGTTGGCCATGGTGGTGAGGTTGGATGGACTACTGAACGTATTTTACAATTGGAAGATATCAATGGATGGAATAACACCTCGAAGCAGCCGGTCGTCACTACTATTACTTGTGAATTCACCCGATTCGATGACCCCTTGCGCGTTAGTGCAGGCGAGCAGTTATTCTTGAATCCAAACGGCGGTGCCATTGGACTATTCTCCACAACTCGAAGTGTATTTGCGACCAATAGTACGTATGCCTTGAATGCGCTGTTGAATGAGGAAATGATGCAATTGGACAATCCTAGGTTAGGCGACGTATTGAGAGAAACGAAAAACAATAATAATAGCGGCGATAAAATAAAGTTCTCGCTTATTGGTGATGCGGCCTTACCGCTCGCTCGCCCAAAACATCAAATGAGCTTTGATACTCTAAACGGTATGGCATGGTCAGATTTCCAGGACACGTTGAAGGCCCTCTCTTGGGTGCAAATCAAAGGAAGCGTGCTTGATGCGCAAAGTGGTGCGCTGATGTCTGGCTTCAACGGAAAAGCGTGGGTAACCGTTTTTGACAAGCCGCAAGAACAGGAAACAAAGATCAACGATCAGAGCGGCACGCCTTTCAGGTTTACGACGCAAAGCAATGCTGTTTTTAAAGGTCAAGCGAGTGTTGTGAACGGTCGGTATTCTGTTGAATTTAGAGTGCCGTTGGATATAAATCTGAGCTATGGTCCGCCTAAGATTAGCGCCTATGCGACGAATTACGAGACCGATGCTTGGGGCGCTTCGAACGACCAATTGATGGGTGGGATTTACGATGGTCTTATCACGGATACGGAAGGTCCAGAAGTACGGTTGTTTATGAACGATACTACTTTTATCTCGGGCAGTAGTGTTGAGTCGGATGCCACTGGCCTCGGATTGCTTTACGATGAAAGTGGAATCAACGCGGTGGGCTTGGGAATAGGTCACAACATGACCCTTACATTGGACGGGGAGGCTATCAATGTGAACGATTATTATGAATCGGATCTGGATGATTTTACACGCGGATCGTTGCGTTATCCATTCAATGACCTTGCATTAGGCGAACATTCTTTATCACTGCGTGCTTGGGATGTTCTGAATCAATGGGGTTACGACAGTATTGCGTTTGTTGTTGTGGAACCCAGCACTCCTATTTTAGACCAATTGCTGGCTTTCCCAAACCCCTTCACGGATCAGGTAAAATTCCAATTGACCCATCAAGAGCAGGGTGAAGAAGGCGAGTTAAAAGTTTCCGTTACAAACAATCAGGGCCAATTGGTTTGGCAACGTGCGCAAACCTTGCGCTTAAATGATGCAACAACCAAGTTGCCTACCTTTACGATGTCCGAACAGTCCGGCAAAACACCAGGTGCGGGATTTTATTCCGTACGAGTGGAATGGACGCGATTAATTGACGGAAAATCGGCCACAATACAAGAAAAGCTCATATATATACGTTAAACTTGCGCTGCAAGAAGCTATTACACATGAAAAAACTCAGTTTAGCACTGCTTATCCTCGCTACAACCGTTAAGGTTTCAGCACAGAATGACTTGAAATACAATGTGGTAACCACTGCGGTTCCCATTTTATTGGTGAGCCCAGATTCACGAGCTGGAGCCATGGGTGATGTGGGTGTTGCCAGCACGCCGGATGCAAATTCGAGTGCTTGGAATCCTGCGAAATTAGCTTTCCTAGAAAATAAAAAAGCGTCAATGGCACTATCGTACACGCCATGGATGTCAAAATTGGTCCCGGATATTGACCTGGCTTACGTGAACTACACGAAAGCGTTGAGTGATCGTCAGGGAATCAGTGCTTCATTACGTTACTTTTCTTTAGGTGAAATCAATTTTACCGATGAGCAAGGCAACAGTATGGGAACCTTCAATCCGTATGAATTTTACTTTGATGTGGCCTACGCCTTGAAATTAAGCGATCATTGGAGCGCGGGAACGGCACTTCGTTGGATTTTCTCGGATATAGCACAAGGTCAAGTGGTCCAGGGATTGCAAACCAAGCCGGGACAAAGCGGTGCAGCGGACTTAGGCTTCTACTACCAAGGGGATTACAAGAACATCAAAGGCGGACGCCGACAAGCCTTTTCTGCAGGAATTGCAATGACTAATCTTGGCGCTAAAATTGCCTACTCCGAGAGTGGTAATGCCGATTTCCTTCCGACGAATTTACGGTTGGGTGGAGGCTATCACCTCGAAATAGACGACTACAACAAACTCTCAGTATATCTCGATATTAATCGTTTATTGGTTCCAACACCACCACTTTTAGGGACCAACGGCGAAATCATTGCGGGTATTGATGATAACGAACTTACACCACTCATGGGCGTATTCGAAAGTTTCAATCCGTCTTCAAAACCGGGCGGTTTTGAAGAAATGCTTCAGGAAAACGTCTACAACTTTGGAATGGAGTACAAATACAACAACTTCTTGTTTGCGCGCACAGGCTACTTGCATGAACACAAATTAAAGGGAAACCGTCAGTATGTAACCCTAGGGTTTGGCCTCGCGTATCAGGTATTTACTATTGATATGGCTTATCTAATCCCTGCGAGTCCAACGACACGTTCGCCATTAGAAAACACCTTACGTTTCTCTATGGCCTTCAATATTGATGGATTCTTAGCTCAATAGTCCGAATATTACCGATTTAGCAAAGTTTCGCAACTTTAATTCCATCGTGCAGAACTAAATATTCAAAGTTGTTTTGCTAGGTGGGCTTTTGCGTTATTTTTGCTCCCACAAAACACATCGATTGAAATGGCAAAAAAGCGCATTACAAAAGCTACCTACCTGAAATGGTATGAAGACATGCTCTTCTGGAGAAAGTTTGAAGACATGGCAGCAGCCTTGTACATCCAACAGAAAATCCGTGGTTTCCTTCACCTTTACAATGGTCAAGAGGCTATTCTAGCAGGTTCTGCCTACGCTATGGAAGAGGGTGATAATATGATCACTGCGTATAGAAATCATGTTCAACCTATGGCGTTGGGTGAAGACCCAAGACGCATCATGGCGGAGCTCATGGGAAAAGTGACAGGAACTTCTCGTGGAAAAGGTGGTTCAATGCACATGTTCTCTCCAGAAAAAGGATTCTGGGGCGGTCATGGTATTGTTGGTGGTCAAATTCCATTAGGTGCAGGTCTTGCTTTTGCCGATCAGTATTTAGGACGAAATAATGTAACCTTGACCTATATGGGTGATGGAGCAATTCGTCAGGGATCTTGGCATGAAACGGCTAACCTTGCTATGTTATGGAAATTGCCTGTGGTATTCTGTGTCGAAAACAATGGATATGCCATGGGTACCTCAGTCGAGCGTACAGCCGGTCAGACGCCAATTCACAAGTTAGGTGAAGGCTATGACATGCCTAATCGTGCGGTGGACGGTATGGATCCAATTGCTGTTTATGACGCAGTGTATGAAGCTGCGGAACGTGCACGTCGCGGTGATGGACCAACGTTATTAGAAATCAGAACCTACCGCTATAAAGGACACTCTATGTCAGATCCTCAGAAGTACAGAACAAAAGAGGAAGTAGCAGAGTACCAGGCAAAAGATCCTATCACTCTTTGTTTGAATAAGATTAAAGAGAAAAATTGGGCGACAGAAGAAGAGATCACATCCATTAACCAGCGTGTTAAGGATTTGGTTGCGGAGTGTGTGAAGTTTGCTGAAGAAAGCGATTTCCCGGATGCATCTGAATTGTACCAAGGGATTTATGCTCAAGAAGATTACCCATTCATCAAAAACTAATTCGAGATGGCGATAGTAATTAACATGCCCAGACTTTCAGACACGATGACTGAAGGTGTTGTTGCAAAGTGGCACAAGCAAATTGGCGATTCTGTCAATGAAGGTGATTTATTGGCTGAAATCGAAACGGATAAGGCGACCATGGAATTTGAAGCTTTTCCTGGTCAAGAAGGTAAGTTACTATATATCGGTACAGGCGAAGGTGAATCTGCCCCAGTTGATACTGTTTTAGCTATTCTTGGTGAGGACGGTGAAGATATTGAGGCATTAAAAGGGGGCGAAGCTCCGGTCGTGGAGGAGAAAACGCCAGTTGCAGAAATGCCGGCGCCTTTGGTACCAGAACCAGTAGTGGAGACCCCAGCACCTGTTGCGGCGTCTACTCCTGCGGCAGCGCCGGTAGCAATTGAAACCGACGGTAGTATCAAGGCATCACCTTTGGCGCGGAAGCTTGCCGTTGATAAAGGTGTTGATCTTTCTATGGTAAAGGGTAGTGGTGATCATGGTCGTATTGTAAAGCGAGACATTGATAGCTTTAATCCAGCGATTCACACTTCACCACAACCAGGCGTTGCTTCAGCACCGTCAGTTCCTGCTGGTGTAGAAAGCTTTACGGATACACCCGTTAGCCAAATGCGTAAGGTTATTGCTAGCCGTTTATCTGAAAGCAAGAATACAGCACCGCATTTCTATGTCACTATGGATATAGATATGGACAATGCAATCGCTGCGCGGAAAGCAATGAATGCAGGCGGTGAGGTGAAGATTTCCTTCAATGACCTCGTAGTTAAGGCATGTGCTTTAGCACTCAAAAAGCATCCAGTCATTAATAGTTCTTGGATGGGCGACTTCATTCGTTCAAATCATCACGTACACATAGGTGTAGCCGTGGCTATAGAGGACGGGTTATTAGTACCTGTTCTTCGTCATGCTGACCAAATGCCTTTGGCTGCTATTTCTGCCAGTGTGAAAGATCTGGCGGGTAAAGCAAAAGATAAAAAATTGCAGCCTGCAGATTGGGAGGGAAATACCTTTACTATTTCTAACCTAGGTATGTTCGGCGTTGAACAATTTACGGCTATTGTTAATCCACCGGATGCAGGGATACTTGCTGTTGGAGGCATCAAGCAAGTCCCCGTTGTGAAAGATGGACAAGTGGTTCCAGGGAACGTAATGAAAGTAACGTTGAGCTTAGATCACCGTGCCGCAGATGGCGCAAGTGGTGCAGCATTCTTACAAACAGTAAAAGGTTTCCTTGAGAATCCAGTTACAATGTTGGTCTAAAACCATTTTTACCATTAATATTACACGGCCCAGACAACAAGTCTGGGCCGTTTTTGTATACATATATATAGTACACATAAAATCATATTGGATTATGGGAGTTGTTTGGATAACGGGAGCGTCAAGAGGAATTGGCTTTGCCACCGCGCAAAAGTTTCTTTCAGAAGGATGGAAAGTGGTTGTTTTAACGCGGGACATAGAAAAATTGGACGGCCTTAAGAAGGCTTACCCGGACCATCTTCATGCCTGTAAAGTAGATCTCATGAACCTTGGTGATGTCCAATTGCCAAATTACCCCGTCGACATCCTTATAAATAATGCTGGTGCGTTAGTTAATAAACCGCTTTCGGAAGTTTCCCTCGCCGATTTGCACAAAAGCTATGGCGTAAATGTCTTTGGACCCTATTTGTTGATCCAGAAACTGCTTCCGCAATTCAGTGAAAAAGCTCATATAGTCAATATAAGTTCCGTCGGTGGCATTCAGGGTAGCGTAAAATTCGCCGGTTTATCCGCCTACAGTTCCGCTAAAGGCGCGATCAATGTACTTACAGAATGCCTTCAAACGGAATTTGAGCAGAGTACACACTGGTCTTTTAATGCGCTCGCACTTGGAGCTATTCAAACAGAAATGCTAAATGAGGCGTTTCCCGGACTACAAGCACCCCTCAAGCCTGAGCAATTAAGCCCCTTTATATATGCCTTTGCCACCTCGGCGCACCACGTTATGCGTGGGAAAGTCGTGCCAGTTTCAATGTCAACCCCTTGATAATAAGAGGGCAAGAAAAAAGTAGAAAAAAAAGACACTACGAGTGCTTGTATAATTAAAACACTAGTATACA
>Ga0209195_1001616_pt1:10000-14862 | contig 14862 bp, 5 predicted proteins | sample COGITO_mtgs_1004_3_FD_184788 | JGI IMG/M metagenome (GOLD analysis project Ga0209195, IMG submission 184788) | Pelagic marine microbial communities from North Sea - COGITO_mtgs_100420 (SPAdes) (version 2) | ecosystem: Environmental > Aquatic > Marine > Epipelagic ...
TGAAACATCTAAGTACCCGGAGGAAGAGAAAATAATTAATGATTCCGATAGTAGCGGCGAGCGAAATCGGAAGAGCCCAAACCAATCTTGTTTCGGCAAGGTTGGGGTTGTAGGACCACGATGTGAGATGTTCCACGAATTAGAATCAACTGGAAAGTTGAACCATAGAGGGTGATAGTCCCGTATAGGTAAGTGCGAATTATTTCTAGTGGTATCCTGAGTAGGGCGGGACATGTGAAATCCTGTCTGAATCTGTCAGAACCATCTGATAAGGCTAAATACTCCTGCAAGACCGATAGTGAACTAGTACCGTGAGGGAAAGGTGAAAAGTACCCTGAATAAGGGAGTGAAATAGATCCTGAAACCGTTTGCTTACAAGCGGTCGGAGCATCTTTAAGGTGTGACGGCGTGCCTTTTGCATAATGATCCTACGAGTTACTCGTCACTGGCAAGGTTAAGGACTTCAGGTCCGCAGCCGAAGCGAAAGCAAGTCTGAATAGGGCGTATAGTCAGTGGCGGTAGACGCGAAACCGAGTGATCTACCCATGGGCAGGTTGAAGCTCTGGTAACACAGAGTGGAGGACCGAACCGGTTGACGTTGAAAAGTCTTCGGATGACCTGTGGGTAGGGGTGAAAGGCCAATCAAACTCGGAAATAGCTCGTTCTCCCCGAAATGCTTTTAGGAGCAGCGTTATGTTATAGAGTAGTAGAGGTAGAGCTACTGGTTGGATGCGGGGGCTTCATCGCCTACCAAATCCTGTCAAACTCCGAATGCTACTACTTGTTTCATAGCAGTGAGGGCATGGGTGCTAAGGTCCATGTCCGAGAGGGAAAGAACCCAGACCATCTGCTAAGGTCCCCAAATGTATACTAAGTTGATCAAACGTGGTCAGACTGCTTAGACAGCTAGGATGTTGGCTTGGAAGCAGCCATTCATTTAAAGAGTGCGTAACAGCTCACTAGTCGAGCGGTCCGGCGTGGATAATAATCGGGCATAAGTATACTACCGAAGCAATGGACATGAAAATGTGGTAGGGGAGCATTCTAGTTGCGCCGAAGGTGAATCGTGAGGTTTGCTGGAGCGGCTAGAAAAGAAAATGTAGGAATGAGTAACGATAAAGCGGGTGAGAAACCCGCTCGCCGAAAATCTAAGGTTTCCTCAGCTATGCTAATCAGCTGAGGGTTAGTCGCGACCTAAGGCGAACCCGAACGGGGTAGTCGATGGACAACAGGTTAATATTCCTGTACTTGTTTATACTGCGATGGGGTGACGATGTACTGAAAGCACCGCGCACTGACGGAATAGTGCGTTGAAGACTGTATCTATAGGACCTGTAGGCAAATCCGCAGGACCTGGAGAAGGTCGATAGTACCGAGAGTCTTCGGACAATCGGATAGTGTGCCTAAAAACATCCAAGAAAAACCTCTAAGCTTCAGGTATAAACAACGCGTACCGTAAACCGACACAGGTAGATGGGATGAGAATTCTAAGGCGCTCGAGTGATTCATGGCTAAGGAACTAGGCAAAATAGTCCCGTAACTTCGGGAGAAGGGACGCCCCCTTATGGGGGGCCGCAGTGAAAAGGCCCAGGCGACTGTTTATCAAAAACACAGGACTCTGCTAAATCGAAAGATGATGTATAGGGTCTGACACCTGCCCGGTGCTGGAAGGTTAAGAGGAGATGTTAGCTTCGGCGAAGCATTGAATTGAAGCCCCAGTAAACGGCGGCCGTAACTATAACGGTCCTAAGGTAGCGAAATTCCTTGTCGGGTAAGTTCCGACCTGCACGAATGGTGTAACGATCTGGGCACTGTCTCAGCCATGAGCTCGGTGAAATTGTAGTATCGGTGAAGATGCCGATTACCCGCAGCGGGACGAAAAGACCCCGTGAACCTTCACTACAACTTTGTATTGACATTGGACAAGAGATGTGTAGGATAGGTGGGAGACTTTGAAGCGTTGTCGCTAGGCAGCGTGGAGTCAACCTTGAAATACCACCCTTCGCTTGTTTGATGCCTAACCCCGCAAGGGGGACAGTGCATGGTGGGTAGTTTGACTGGGGTGGTCGCCTCCAAAAGAGTAACGGAGGCTTTCAAAGGTATCCTCAGTACGCTTGGTAACCGTACGTAGAGTGCAATGGCACAAGGATGCTTGACTGTGAGACTAACAAGTCGAGCAGGTACGAAAGTAGGACATAGTGATCCGGTGGTTCCGCATGGAAGGGCCATCGCTCAAAGGATAAAAGGTACTCCGGGGATAACAGGCTGATCTCCCCCAAGAGCTCACATCGACGGGGGGGTTTGGCACCTCGATGTCGGCTCGTCACATCCTGGGGCTGGAGAAGGTCCCAAGGGTTGGGCTGTTCGCCCATTAAAGTGGCACGCGAGCTGGGTTCAGAACGTCGCGAGACAGTTCGGTCTCTATCTGCTGTGGGCGTTGGAAATTTGAGAGGAGCTGACTTTAGTACGAGAGGACCGAGTTGGACAGCCCTCTAGTGTACCTGTTGTTTCGCCAGAAGCATTGCAGGGTAGCTACGGCTGGTTGGGATAAGCACTGAAAGCATATAAGTGCGAAGCCCACCTCAAGATGAGATTTCCCTTAAGGGTCGTTCGAGATGAGGACGTTGATAGGCTTCAGGTGTAAAGGCAGTAATGTCATAGCCGAGAAGTACTAATTACCCGTGGCTTTCTAAGACGAAAACTTTATATGTTCATATACCAATGTGTTAACGCATTTAAACTTATTTAAAGTTTATGGTGGTTATCGCAGTGTGGATCACCTCTTCCCATTCCGAACAGAGAAGTTAAGCACATTAGCGCCGATGGTACTGGGTTTCCGGGAGAGTAGGTCGCCGCCATTTTTCAGACCCAATCTAGTTTTACTAGGTTGGGTTTTTTTATGCGCTAAAGTTTCGCTTTGGACGTTATTGAGCCATTATTGTTTAAGTTTACGCCCGTATGAGGCCATATCTACTTTCATTATTCGTGTTGCTCTCGACCTCAATGGTTGGCCAAATGGATTCTACCTTACTCGAGGATGCTGATACGTTCGTGTCATTGCCTAACACGGGAGTTAAAGTGGATGGCTATAGATATGTTTCGTATCCTTACAATTACAAGGGGTATTACCTATACCAAAACGAGCGCTGGGATTCGTTGACTGTGTTGTTGGATAGCAGAGCGGAAGAACAGATTTGGTTGCAGGATTCATGGAATTGGACCGAAAGGGAAAATTCTGCTATTGGTGGACTTTCTTATAATTCCTTACAGCCCATAGTGAATTCCGGGTTGGACGGTTGGCATAGATTCTCCAAAAGCTATTCGCAGATGCCGCGCAATTATCTTTCGTCTTCTCCTCGGTCGGATTTGAGGCTTCAAACTGGTATAGGTGGCGGGCAGGTCTTTGGTATCACTGCACTCTCACCAGTTGATTCAAACGAGCAGTTATATGTCGATTACCTTCGTAACAATACATTAGGATTGTTTCGGAATGAAGGTACGGATGGCCATGAGTTACATTTTTCGATGAAGCATTTGGATCCCAATAATGTTTGGACGCAATCGAAATTGGAGGTGGCTTATTTCAATTCGAGGTCAGGTCAGAACGGAGGGTTGTCTACCCCGAATTTATTCGAAAGTAATGTGCCTTCACTAAGGCGAAATTTCTCCGTGAATGATGGTGGAGGAGCACTGTTTGAAGAGGAATTAGATATTAAGTATTGGACTAAGTTGGAAGCCTTGGGTTCTCCAAACTTGAATGGGAGCATTTCTTTTAATTCAAAGAGCTGGGCGGTTAATAATTCAATGTCGGCATCCGAATACTTTTGGGACAGTACGGGTACAGCTCCATTGGTAAAACAGCGTACTCTGAGGTATACAGATTCTTTGAGGTTAACCAAGGCACAGGTAGACTTTACACATTCCATAGCATTCAATGGTCCAATTAGACGGCCTTTCCCTGGTTTTATGACGACTAGTTTGGCGACGGGCCTAGAGTATTTGCAGAGTAATTCCTTAGGATGGGATGGTTTTAGAAGTGATTCGGTCCAGTATACGGAAGCGTTTGATTCAGATATTTTGCCGTTTGTTCGAGGGCGTATCATGCTTGGGAATGTGTCCGTCCAGCATTTTAAATATAGGGCCATATTGAATTTCAATGCCTTGGGATACAATGCCGGTGCATTTGACGCTTCGGTTAGCGCGAAGTTCTTTTCTGTTCCAGGGGATTTGTCACTACAATGGAATATTTTACGCCAACCCCAGATGTACCGTTTTGAGCAGTTGTACGGCTATTCCTACGACTTGAGAACTGTTGATGTGCCCTATTTCAAAAATGAGGGGAAAGCACATTGGATTTTTGGTGAGAAATGGAAAAAGGAAGGGGTGCTATACGGTGCACAGATGAGCGGTATGCGCTATTTCGAATCTTTTGACCAATTATCTACTTGGGACGGATTATACGGTCGAGTTCAGCTAGGGGTGAGTAGTAATGAAGAGGGTTGGAACACCTGTGTTCAAGGGTATGGCGCTTACAAATCTTCATTTGGAGGTTTTGCTATACCGAATTGGGGTGGATTCACCGAGGTCAATTACAAGACCAGTATTGGGACGAAGTTTGAATGGAAGGCCGGTGTTAACGTCAGTGTGGAGGATGCATTCTATGCGCCAACGTATTTAGTGGGCGTGCCGATATGGGCTATGCAGACTGATTATTTGGCCGGGAGCTATCCATGGGCGACCACTTATTTTGAAGCACGTATTGCCAATTTCGTAGGGGCAGTACGAATCATCAATGCTTTGGAAGGATTGGCGCCTTATACTTATTATGCCTACGGCAGTACGCCAAGATCAGATCGATGGGT
>Ga0209195_1001617_pt1 | contig 14848 bp, 11 predicted proteins | sample COGITO_mtgs_1004_3_FD_184788 | JGI IMG/M metagenome (GOLD analysis project Ga0209195, IMG submission 184788) | Pelagic marine microbial communities from North Sea - COGITO_mtgs_100420 (SPAdes) (version 2) | ecosystem: Environmental > Aquatic > Marine > Epipelagic ...
GGAGATTGCAAATCCCAGATCTGAGTCCGGGAGGGGGGTGTGTGGGCCGTGCAAAATAGCGGAAATGTTGGGGCTCTAAGGAACATTCTCGATATTTTAAATCGAGCGATTACTTAGTGGAAATTCAGAATCTACTTAGTGGAAATTAAGTGACTCTGATTAAAAAATCAATCGACGTGATTAAATCAGTCACGTGGTGTTTGACGAAACGAGATTACGGGAGATTGCAAATCCCAGATCTGAGTCCGGGAGGGGGGTGTGTGGGCCGTGCAAAATAGCGGAAATGTTGGGGCTCTAAGGAACATTCTCGATATTTTAAATCGAGCGATTACTTAGTGGAAATTCAAACATTTACTTAGTGGAAATTCAGAATTTACTTAGTGGAAATTAAGTGACTCTGATTAAAAAATCAATCGACGTGATTAAATCAGTCACGTGGTGTTTGACGAAACGAGATTACGGGAGATTGCAAATCCCAGATCTGAGTCCGGGAGGGGGGTGTGTGGGCCGTGCAAAATAGCGGAAATGTTGGGGCTCTAAGGAACATTCTCGATATTTTAAATCGAGCGATTACTTAGTGGAAATTCAGAATCTACTTAGTGGAAATTAAGTGACTCTGATTAAAAAATCAATCGACTTGATTGAATCAGTCACGCGGTGTTTGACGAAACGAGATTACGGGAGATTGCAAATCCCAGATCTGAGTCCGGGAGGGGGGTGTGTGGGCCACGTACATACCCGCAAAAAGGTAGGGGCGGATGCAAACAACCATTATGATTTATACGCGTTTAAAATGAAGGACAGTAAAAGACTAAGAACGTCATCTCCCGATCCCGACGGCGGTGCGTATGGCTCATATGAATAAATAAGACACTGCGAACAACCAGTGTATAGTCTGGATAATGTCTGTTCGTACAGAACGGAAGGACGATGGTGCTCAAAGAAACAAATTAGTTGACCATAAATCTTTTGAAAAAGAACGATCGTTTGGAACCAAACAAGAATTCTCAAGCGTGTTAGCCGTTGGCGCAGAGTTGTCTTCATTCGAAACTCTACCCGACGAGATTCTTTTGCAAATCAAAAGATGGGCTTTTCCAATCAAATCTCACCTTATGAGAAAATATCCTTACATTGAACACGGGTCGTTTTCATTTCATAGAAATGCATTAATTCGAGATGTTTTTCTTGTACGTGTTCATTTTAATGTGAAGGATATTACAAGGGACAACCTCATGCAATGCATGAAGGATGCGTTTGGGATTGTACCTCGGATGACTACTGTGGCCCTTTCACGTCCTATGGTGGTGTTTGTGTTTCAGATATCCGTGGAACCCACACGATGGTTCGACGATATGGTTGCTGAGTACTATCCGAAAGCTAAACAGGCATTGAAACTAATCCTTGAAAGACACATTCGAGTACCGGACGATTCCAAAACTTTCAAACCCAAACTGACTATGGGTGACATGACCGAGTTGATGGTAAATCATAATAGTGTTAGTAAATTATTTCCCTTTTCTGCTGGAATTTACGCCGAGACCCAGTCTAACCTGGCCGTACTCAACCGGGGATTTCAAGATTTCCACATAAAATATAAGGACCAAGAACTGCCTACCAAAGTACCGGGCTCTTGAATTTCGTAGTTGGAATGGGGAAAATGACGGCTTTCGTATACATAGAAGATTTTACCAAAACTGAGCAAGATCCGAATATTCGAGTGAAAAGCATTGACCTGAGCTTATCAGAAAATTTGAAGTACGTTGGAAATTGTGTATCCATGTGATCAACGAGGTTCGCCTGGCAACCTCGTTTCGCTTCAACTTAGTCGACTATTCGGGACATGTCTGAGGTGGCAACCGCAAAGTAAACCAGTCCAAGCAGAATCAAAAAGCCAACGAGCGACGCAGTGGACGCGGTAACTGCCAGATCGCTGGAGAAGACCCCGACGGAAGCCGAAGTGGACAGACACAGCAGTGAGGCAATAAGCAAAATATCGGCGGTCAGCGTCAAAACTCTCGTGAAGACGGACATGGTTTTCCCGCGAGTCGGATTGTCGAAGTTTGCTGTTACTGGCAAAATCAAACAAACGATGTGGAGGCAGTTGGTCACTACGACCGTCGAATACGCCAAGTACGCACCATCATTTTGCAGCAACACCGAACCAAACACTGCTACTGTGCAGGCGATTGATTGAATGATAAACAACACAAAATATGTCGCTTTGGTGTTAATGCAAGCGTAAGCCATCACAACGCGGTCGTCTTTGCTTACAATTGGACCTGAGTTGATATTTTAGGTTAGCGACTGCGTGTATCAAGCATGGATCAGTCTTGGCGTAGTTTCCACTAAGTGAGCAGTCGATCCAAATAGTGGACAGAGCGTTTGCCCACCTGGTCTGGAACATGGGCAGAGCGGCGTGGTATGCATTGAAATATTGGACACCGCTGCCTTAAAGCAAGCTCGGTCGGACTTAAAACAAGAATTCGACAACTTCCCGGAATTTGTACAGAAGAGGGAACTGAGAATTGAAAATGGTAAAATCGAAGAAGGAGGACCGTCGCTTTGGCCTACTCTCGAAAATGACGACTTCCTCCCCGTGGGTGGTTCGTTCGGTGCTTTGGGTAACCCCAGCTCTTTCCACAACCCGTTCGTGAGAAAGATGCGTCGGTTGGTGCACTACGAGGTATTGAAGTCTGGCAAAGTGCCGATCCACGGGCGTAATTTTGAGCAGATCGCCGATCGTCTGTTGGTTCGCAGACCATACAAGAGCCCCACCGCAGAAGCGTGGCATCGTGACGAGGCCATGTTCGCTGAAGAGGGCGATGATATCTACGGCGGATGGCTGAATCTAGACGCAACCGACCAACACTTTTCGTTTGTTCCGAACACAGCCTTCGACGACAGTGTTAAAGGCGTAAACAGGGGATTTGCGAAACTAAGCGAATATGAGCAGCCCTATTGCTTGTGGAACAGCAGTCTCGAGACAATAAAGCCCGGTCACCTGATGGTGTTCAACGAAAGAACCATCCACGAGGTTTTGTCCCATGGACACCATGAAACAATATGCCGTCTATTTTTCGGCTTTCGGGTTACACACGGGGAATCCCCGTTGACCCCGGGGTTGGATAAGCGTCTAGATGACCAAGAAGCGCTTCCCATAAAATCAGGGCAGCACCCTCATCCCCATCCCGACGCATCCATTCAACTGAAAAGAGACCAGATATTCCCAGGGCCGCCTCCCGTATATCCCCAATTGTACTGGGCAAACCATCCTAACAAACTCGAACTTCTCGCACAGTATTTCCACCGGAGTTTGCTGGAGGTGAAACATTATGGGGAACACACCAAGAATCGGGAAAAATACAAAACTGGTGTGATCACTGTAAAGCGATTCTTCCCCTCGCTGGAAGAGTTGGGGTCCAAGTTCGACAAATACACGGACGAAGAGATTGCCATTTTAAAGCCCGGGCGAAGATGGACTGGATTGCTCGATCGCGAAAGTAACGAAGTCGACTTCGCCCTGCCAGATCTGGTTGATCTTACTTTTTAAAGGCATGCATCTGAATTCTAGACTGGTGCCGTTTGGTTGAGCCGCTATGAAGGACGGTGCTGCTTCACGTGGTATACTTATTTGTAACCAATTAAATCGAGGCTCAGACTGTATGCACTCGATTAACGCAACCCGATAAATCACGTTGATTTATTTTTTAATCATAGTTACTGAATTTACACTAATTAAATTCTTAGTTTAATTAAGTAATTGTCGAATTTCCACTAAGTAATCGATCGATTTAAAATATCGAGAATGTTCCTTAGAGCCCCAACATTTCCGCTATTTTGCACGGCCCACACACCCCCCTCCCGGACGCAGATCTGGGATTTGCAATCTCCCGTAATCTCGTTTCGTCAAACACCGCGTGACTGGTTTAATCACACTGATTGTTTTTTAATCATAGTCTCTGATTTTCCACTAAGTAAATTCTGATTTTCCACTAAGTAAATTCTGAATTTCCACTAAGTTATCGCTCGATTTAAAATATCGAGAATGTTCCTTACAGCCCCAACATTTCCGCTATTTTGCACGGGCCACACACCCCCTTCCCGGACTCAGATATGGGGTTTGCAATCTCCCGTAATCTCGTTTCGTCACCCACCACGTGACTGGTTTAATCATGTCACGCGTCACAAGCCGTCGCCCTACCTGCTACCCTACCTCTACTCCTAGACCAGTGCTGTGTTAGCTGTTAATATTATTTGTAACCGGCACTTCACCTAGCACCCGCCGATAAAAGCGTCCGGCGCAGAATCGTCGTTGCGCGACCGAAGACCCCGCGAATGGATAACCTTTATGATGAACTTTTGTTTGTGGTCAAAAGTGCCTTTTTGTCGACCCCAACCCGAGCTATGCTGAATGACCTACGCGAAGTAGGCAGACACTGGAGGGATATTTTGGACCGAAACACGTACGAGAACCAGATTGTCAACGGCGTCAGTACACGGCCGTACGACGTGGTGTTCGGGGTGCTGGTCGCCCGGTTCTCAGCCAGTGACGTGACTGCGACCACAATCAGACCGCCCCGCGAAGCCGAGCTCCGCGTCATCCCCGACGACGCGTTCCCGGTGGCGTTCAATCGCATTGCATCGGTTGACCTTTCGTTGTGCGATACGTTGGTCAGCGTGGGTGCCCGGGCGTTTCAGACCGAAACGATCACGAGTCTCCTGTTGCCGGCGAGCCCGCAGAATCTGGTCAGCATTGGCGACAGTGCATTCCAAAATGCGCCCTTGACCACGCTTGAGCTGTCGGGCTGCACCGCGCTGGAAACGATCGGCGACCGAGCGTTTTACTGGTCGAACTTGACCACGCTGTACATGAGAGACTGCCCCGCGCTCGTGACCATCGGTCACCAAGCGTTTTTCCAATCGGAATTGACCACAATGGACCTGACGCAATGCACCGCGCTGGAAACGATCGGGGACCGTGCGTTTCACTCGTCGCGCTTGACCACGCTGAACCTGACGCGATGCACCGCGCTGGAAACGATCGGTGACCAAGCGTTTTACTGGTCGGAATTGACCACTCTGGACCTGACGCAATGTACCGCACTGAAAGAGATCGGTATTGATTCGTTTAGCTCGTCGAACTTGACCACGCTGTACCTGTCGGGATGCGTTGCGCTCCGGGAGATCGGGGACCTGGCGTTTCGCTCGTCGCGCTTGACCACGCTGGACCTGACGCAATGCACCGCGCTGGAAACGATCGGTGACCTGGCGTTTTACTCGTCGCGCTTGACCACGCTGAACCTGACGAGCTGCACCGCGCTCAAAACGATCGGTGAGCTGGCGTTTTTCCGATCGCCGTTGGTCACGGTGGACCTGACGCAATGCACCGCGCTGGAAACGATCGGTGAGCTGGCGTTTCATGCATCGGTGATCGTTTACGGTGCTCCCGTCCATTGATTTTTTAATCGGAGTCTCTGATTTTCCACTGAGTAAATTTTCAATTTTCACTAAGTAATCGCTCGATTTAAAATATCGAGAATGTTCCTTACAGCCTCAACATTTCCGTTATTTTGCACGGGCCACACACCCCCCTCCCGGACTCAGATCTGGAAGTTGCAATCTCCCGTAATCTCGTTTCGTCTCACGTCACGTGGTTGGTTTAATCATGTCACGCGTCACAAGCCGTCGCCCTACCTGCTACCCTACCTCCACTCCTAGACCAGTGCTGTGTTAGCTGTTAATATTATCTGTAACTGCCATTTGACCTCGTGTCCGCCAATAAAAGCACCCGGCGTAGAATTGTCGTCCGCGCGATCAAAGACCCCCGCGAATGAATCACCTTTCGGATGAACTTTTGTTTGTGGTTAAGAGTGCATTTTTGTCGACCCCAAACCGAGCTACGCTTAATGACCTACGCCAAGTAGGCATAGACTGGAGGGATATTTTGGACAGAAACACGTACGAGAACCAGATTGTCAACGGCGTCACTACACGGCCGTACGACGTGGTGTTCGGGGTGCTGGTCGCCCGGTTCTCACCCAGTCACGTGACTGCGACAACAATCAGACCGCCCCGCGAAGCCGGTCTCCGCGTCATCCCCGACGACGCGTTTCCGCGGTCGTTCGATCGCATTGCATCGGTCGACCTTTCGTTGTGCGATACATTGGTCAGCGTGGGTGCCCGGGCGTTTCAGGCCAGAACGATCACGAGTCTCCTGTTGCCGGCGAGCCCGCAGAATCTGGTCAGCATTGGCGACAGTGCATTCCAAAATGCGCCCTTGACCACGCTTGAGCTGTCGGGCTGCACCGCGCTGGAAACGATCGGTGACCTGGCGTTTTGCTCGTCGAACTTGACCACGCTGAACTTGACGACATGCCTTGCGCTCAAAACGATCGGCGACCGAGCGTTTCGCTCGTCGATCTTGACCACGCTGTACCTGACGAGCTGCACCGCGCTGGAAACGATCGGTATTCAAGCGTTTTACTCGTCGCGCTTGACCACGCTGAACCTGACGACATGCCTTGCGCTCAAAACGATCGGTGGCCAAGCGTTTTACTTGTCGTGCTTGACCACGCTGGACCTGACGCGATGCCCCGCGCTCGTGACCATCGGTGACCAAGCGTTTCGCTCGTCGCGCTTGACCACGCTGGACCTGACGCGATGCACCGCGCTGGAAACGATCGGTGGCGAAGCGTTTTACTTGTCGTGCTTGACCACGCTGGACCTGAGGGGCTGCCCCGCGCTCGTGACCATCGGTGACCAAGCGTTTCGCTCGTCGCGCTTGACCACGCTGGACCTGACGCGATGCACCGCGCTGGAAACGATCGGCGACGAAGCGTTTTACTTGTCGCGCTTGACCACGCTGGACCTGAGGGGCTGCCCCGCGCTAGTGACCATCGGTATTGGAGCGTTTTACTGGTCGAACTTGACCACGCTGGACCTGACGCGATGCACCGCGCTGGAAACGATCGGTGACCAAGCGTTTTACCCGTCGGAATTGACCACGCTGGACCTGACGCGATGCACCGCGCTGGAAACGATCGGTGACCAAGCGTTTTACTCGTCGGAATTGACCACTCTGTACCTGGCAAGATGCACCGCGCTGGAAACGATCGGTATTCAAGCGTTTTACCTGTCGCGCTTGACCACGCTGGACCTGACGCAATGTACCGCACTGGAAAAGATCGGTATTGATTCGTTTAGCTCGTCGAACTTGACCACGCTGGACCTGACGACATGCCTTGCGCTCAAAACGATCGGACCCTATGCATTTGGGGGGTCGCGATTGACTTCACTGGACCTGACAAACTGCACCGCGCTCAAAACGATCGGTGACCAAGCGTTTCAGTCGTCGGAATTGACCACACTGGACCTGACGAAATGCCCCGCGCTGGAAAAGATCGGTGAACAAGCGTTTTACCTGTCGCGCTTGACCACGCTGAACCTGACGAAATGCCCTACGCTCAAAACGATCGGTGGACAAGCGTTTCGCTCGTCGAACTTGACCACGCTGTACCTGTCGGGATGCGTTGCGCTCCGGGAGATCGGGGACCGTGCGTTTTACTCGTCGCGCTTGACCACGCTGAACCTGACGCAATGCACCGCGCTGCAAACGATCGGTGACCTGGCGTTTTGCTCGTCGAACTTGACCACGCTGCACCTGACGCAATGCATCGCGCTGGAAACGATCGGTTACCAAGCGTTTCGCTCGTCGCGCTTGACCACGCTGGACCTGACGCAATGCACCGCGCTGCAAACGATCGGTGAGCTGGCGTTTTTCCGATCGCCGTTGGTCACGGTGGACCTGACGCAATGCACCGCGCTGGAAACGATCGGTGACCAAGCGTTTCGTCCATCGGTGATCGTTTACGGTGCTCACGTCCATTGATTTTTTAATCGGAGTCTCTGATTTTCCACTGAGTAAATTTTCAATTTTCACTAAGTAATCGCTCGATTTAAAATATCGAGAATGTTCCTTACAGCCTCAACATTTCCGTTATTTTGCACGGGCCACACACCCCCCTCCCGGACTCAGATCTGGAAGTTGCAATCTCCCGTAATCTCGTTTAGTCTCACGTCACGTGGTTGGTTTAATCACGTTGGTTATTTTTAATCGAAGTCTCTGAATTTCCACTAAGTAAATGTTTGAATTTCCACTAAGTAATCTGGCGATTTAAAATATCAAGAATGTTCCTTAGAGCCCCAACATTTCCGCCATTTTGCACGGCCCACACACCCCCCTCCCGGACTCAGATCTGGGTTTTACAATCTCCCGTAATCTCGTTTCGTCAAACACCACGTGGCTGGTTTAATCACGTTGATTGATTTTTTAATCAGAGTCTCTGATTTTCCACTAAGTAAATTCTGAATTTCCACTAAGTAAATGTTTGAATTTCCACTAAGTAATCTGTCGATTTAAAATATCGAGAATGTTCCTTAGAGCCCCAACATTTCCGCTATTTTGCACGGCCCACACACCCCCCTCCCGGACTCAGATCTGGGTTTTACAATCTCCCGTAATCTCGTTTCGTCAAACACCACGTGGCTGGTTTAATCACGTTGATTGATTTTTTAATCAGAGTCTCTGATTTTCCACTAAGTAAATTCTGAATTTCCACTAAGTAAATGTTTGAATTTCCACTAAGTAATCTGTCGATTTAAAATATCGAGAATGTTCCTTAGAGCCCCAACATTTCCGCTATTTTGCACGGCCCACACACCCCCCTCCCGGACTCAGATCTGGTTTTTGCAATCTCCCGTAATCTCGTTTCGTCAAACACCACGTGGCTGGTTTAATCACCTTGATTGATTTTTTAATCAGAGTCTCTGATTTTCCACTAAGTAAATTCTGAATTTCCACTAAGTAATCTGTCGATTTAAAATATCGAGAATGTTCCTTAGATCCCCAACATTTCCGCTATTTTGCACGGCCCACACACCCCCCTCCCGGACTCAGATCTGGTTTTTGCAATCTCCCGTAATCTCGTTTCGTCAAACACCACGTGGCTGGTTTAATCACGTTGATTGATTTTTTAATCAGAGTCTCTGATTTTCCACTAAGTAAATTCTGAATTTCCACTAAGTAATCGCTCGATTTAAAATATCGAGAATGTTCCTTACAGCCCCAACATTTCCGCTATTTTGCACGGCCCACACACCCCCCTCCCGGACTCAGATATGGGGTTTGCAATCTCCCGTAATCTCGTTTCGTCACCCACCACGTGACTGGTTTAATCATGTCACGCGTCACAAGCCGTCGCCCTACCTGCTACCCTACCTCCACTCCTAGACCAGTGCTGTGTTAGCTGTTAATATTATCTGTAACTGCCATTTTATCTAGCACCCGCCGATAAAAGCACCCGGCGTAGAATTGTCGTCCGCGCGATCAAAGACCCCCGCGAATGAATCACCTTTCGGATGAACTTTTGGTTGTGGTCGAAAGTGCCTTTTTGTCGACCCCAACCCGAGCTATGCTGAATGACCTACGCGAAGTAGGCAGAAAATGGAGGGATATTTTGGACCGAAACACGTACGAGAACCAGATTATCAACGGCGTCAGTACACGGCCGTACGACGTGGTGTTCGGGGTGCTGGTCGCCCGGTTCTCAGCCAGTGACGTGACTGCGACCACAATCAGACCGCCCCGCGAAGCCGAGCTCCGCGTCATCCCCGACGACGCGTTCCCGGTGGCGTTCAATCGCATTGCATCGGTTGACCTTTCGTTGTGCGATACGTTGGTCAGCGTGGGTGCCCGGGCGTTTCAGACCGAAACGATCACGAGTCTCCTGTTGCCGGCGAGCCCGCAGAATCTGGTCAGCATTGGCGACAGTGCATTCCAAAATGCGCCCTTGACCACGCTTGAGCTGTCGGGCTGCACCGCGCTGGAAACGATCGGTGACCTGGCGTTTTGCTCGTCGAACTTGACCACGCTGAACTTGACGACATGCCTTGCGCTCAAAACGATCGGCGACCGAGCGTTTTACTCGTCGCGCTTGACCACGCTGAACCCGACGACATGCCCTGCGCTGGAAACGATCGGTATTCAAGCGTTTCGCTCGTCGCGCTTGACCACGCTGGACCTGACGCAATGCACCGCGCTGGAAACGATCGGTGACCTGGCGTTTCGCTCGTCGATCTTGACCACGCTGTACCTGACGAGCTGCACCGCGCTCAAAACGATCGGTGAACAAGCGTTTCGCTCGTCGAACTTGACCACGCTGAACCTGACGAAATGCCTTGCGCTGGAAACGATCGGTGAACAAGCGTTTCGCTCGTCGAACTTGACCACGCTGTACATGAGAGGCTGCCCCGCGCTCGTGACCATCGGTGACCAAGCGTTTTTCCGATCGGAATTGACCACACTGGACCTGACGCAATGCACCGCGCTCGTGACCATCGGTGACCAAGCGTTTTTCCGATCGGAATTGACCACACTGGACCTGACGCAATGCACCGCGTTGGAAACGATCGGTATTCAGGCGTTGTTCCGATCGGAATTGACCACGCTGTACCTGACGAGCTGCACCGCGCTCAAAACGATCGGTGAACAAGCGTTTCGCTCGTCGAACTTGACCACGCTGAACCTGACGAAATGCCTTGCGCTGCAAACGATCGGTCCTAGGGCGTTTCACTCGTCGAACTTGACCACGCTGTACATGAGAGACTGCCCCGCGCTCGTGACCATCGGTCACCAAGCGTTTTTCCAATCGGAATTGACCACACTGGACCTGACGCAATGCACCGCGCTGGAAACGATCGGTGACCAAGCGTTTCGCTCGTCGAAGTTGACCACGCTGTACATGAGAGGCTGCCCCGCGCTCGTGACCATCGGTGACCAAGCGTTTTTCCGATCGGAATTGACCACACTGGACCTGACGCAATGCACCGCGCTGGAAACGATCGGTGACCAAGCGTTTTTCGGATCGGAATTTGACACACTGGACCTGACGCAATGCACCGCGCTGGAAACGATCGGTCCTGGGGCGTTTTTCCGATCGCCGTTGGTCAAGATGGACCTGACGCAATGTACCGCGCTGGAAACGATCGGTGACCAAGCGTTTCATCGATCGGTGATCGTTTACGGTGCTCACGTCCATTGATTTTTTAATCGGAGTCTCTGATTTTCCACTGAGTAAATTTTCAATTTTCACTAAGTAATCGCTCGATTTAAAATATCGAGAATGTTCCTTACAGCCTCAATATTTCCGTTATTTTGCACGGGCCACACACCCCCCTCCCGGACTCAGATCTGGGAGTTGCAATCTCCCGTAATCTCGTTTCGTCTCACGTCACGTGGTTGGTTTAATCACGTTGGTTTATTTTTAATCGAAGTCTCTGATTTTCCAGTAAGTAAATTCTGAATTTCCACTAAGTAAATTCTGAATTTCCACTAAGTAATCTGTCGATTTAAAATATCGATAATGTTCCTTAGAGCCCCAACATTTCCGCTATTTTGCACGGCCCACACACCCCCTTCCCGGACTCAGATATGGGGTTTGCAATCTCCCGTAATCTCGTTTCGTCACCCACCACGCGACTGGTTTAATCATGTCACGCGTCACAAGCCGTCGCCCTACCTGCTACCCTACCTCCACTCCTAGACCAGTGCTGTGTTAGCTGTTAATATTATCTGTAACTGCCATTTGACCTCGCGTCCGCCAATAAAAGCACCCGGCGTAGAATTGTCGTCCGCGCGATCAAAGACCCCCGTCAATGAATAACCTTTGGGATGAAATTGATTTTGTGTGCGAAAGTGCCTTGTTGTCAACCCCAAACCGAGCTAGGCTGAATGGGCTACGCCGAGTGAGCAAAGACTGGAGGGATAGTTTGGACAGAAACACGCACGAGAACCAGATTATCAACGGCGTCTCTGCGCGGCCGTACGACGTGGTGTTCGGGGTGCTGGTCGCCCGGTTCTCAGCCAGTGACGTGACTGCGACCACGATCAGACCGCCCCGCGAAGCCGGGCTCCGCGTCATCCCCGACGACGCGTTCCCGGTGGCGTTCAATCGCATTGCATCGGTCGACCTTTCGTTGTGCGATACGTTGGTCAGCGTGGGTGCCCGGGCGTTTCAGACCGAAACGATCACGAGTCTCCTGTTGCCGGCGAGCCCGCAGAATCTGGTCAGCATTGGCGACAGTGCATTCCAAAATGCGCCCTTGACCACGCTTGAGCTGTCGGGCTGCACCGCGCTGGAAACGATCGGCGACCGAGCGTTTTACTCGTCGCGCTTGACCACGCTGAACCCGACGACATGCCTTGCGCTCAAAACGATCGGCGACCGAGCGTTTTGCTCGTCGCGCTTGACCACGCTGTACCTGGGAGACTGCCCCGCGCTGCAAACGATCGGTCCTAGGGCGTTTCGCTCGTCGAACTTGACCACGCTGAACCTGACGAAATGCCTTGCGCTGGAAACGATCGGTGAACAAGCGTTTCGCTCGTCGATCTTGACCACGCTGTACCTGACGAGCTGCACCGCGCTCAAAACGATCGGTGAACAAGCGTTTCGCTCGTCACACTTGACCACGCTGAACCTGACGAAATGCCTTGCGCTGGAAACGATCGGTGAACAAGCGTTTTGGTCGTCGAACTTGACCACGCTGTACATGAGAGGCTGCCCCGCGCTCGTGACCATCGGTATTGGAGCGTTTCAGCAGTCGCACTTGACCACGCTGGACCTGACGAGATGCACCGCGCTCAAAACGATCGGCATGCAGGCGTTTTACTCGTCGGAATTTGACACACTGGACCTGACGCAATGCACCGCGCTGGAAACGATCGGTATTCAGGCGTTTTTCCGATCGGAATTGACCACGCTGTACCTGACGAGCTGCACCGCGCTCAAAACGATCGGTGAACAAGCGTTTCGCTCGTCGCGCTTGACCACGCTGGACCTGACGCAATGCACCGCGCTGGAAACGATCGGTGACCTGGCGTTTTGCTCGTCGAACTTGACCACGCTGGACCTGAAGACATGCCTTGCGCTCAAAACGATCGGTCAAGAAGCGTTTCGCTCGTCGATCTTGACCACGCTGAACTTGACCACGCTGAACCTGACGAAATGCCTTGCGCTGGAAACGATCGGTGGAGGAGCGTTTCGCTCGTCGAACTTGACCACGCTGTACCTGGGAGACTGCCCCGCGCTGCAAACGATCGGTCCTAGGGCGTTTTTCGGATCGGAATTTGACACACTGGACCTGACGCAATGCACCGCGCTGGAAACGATCGGTGACCTGGCGTTTTGCTTGTCGAACTTGACCACGCTGGACCTGAAGACATGCCTTGCGCTCAAAACGATCGGTGAACAAGCGTTTCGCTCGTCGAACTTGACCACGCTGAACCTGACGAAATGCCTTGCGCTGGAAACGATCGGTGAACAAGCGTTTTGGTCGTCGAACTTGACCACGCTGTACATGAGAGGCTGCCCCGCGCTCGTGACCATCGGTGACCAAGCGTTTTTCCGATCGAAATTGACCACACTGGACCTGACGCAATGCACCGCGCTGGAAACGATCGGTGACCAAGCGTTTTTCGGATCGGAATTTGACACACTGGACCTGACGCAATGCACCGCGCTGGAAACGATCGGTATTCAGGCGTTTTTCCGATCGGAATTGAAAACGCTGGACCTGACGAAATGCACCGCGCTGGAAACGATCGGTGAGCTGGCGTTTTACTGGTCGAACTTGACCACGCTGTACATGAGAGACTGCCCCGCGCTCGTGACCATCGGTCACCAAGCGTTTTTCCAATCGGAATTGACCACACTGGACCTGACGCAATGCACCGCGCTGGAAACGATCGGTGACCAAGCGTTTCGCTCGTCGAAGTTGACCACGCTGTACATGAGAGGCTGCCCCGCGCTCGTGACCATCGGTCACCAAGCGTTTTTCCAATCGGAATTGACCACACTGGACCTGACGCAATGCACCGCGCTGGAAACGATCGGTCCTGGGGCGTTTTTCCGATCGCCGTTGGTCACGGTGGACCTGACGCAATGTACCGCGCTGGAAACGATCGGTGACCAAGCGTTTCGTCCATCGGTGATCGTTTACGGTGCTCACGTCCATTGATTTTTTAATCGGAGTCTCTGATTTTCCACTGAGTAAATTTTCAATTTTCACTAAGTAATCGCTCGATTTAAAATATCGAGAATGTTCCTTACAGCCTCAACATTTCCGTTATTTTGCACGGGCCACACACCCCCCCTCCCGGACTCAGATCTGGGAGTTGCAATCTCCCGTAATCTCGTTTCGTATCACGTCACGTGGTTGGGTTAATCACGTTGGTTTATTTTTAATCGAAGTCTCTGATTTTCCAGTAAGTAAATTCTGAATTTCCACTAAGTAATCTGTCGATTTAAAATATCGATAATGTTCCTTAGAGCCCCAACATTTCCGCTATTTTGCACGGCCCGCACACCCCCCTTCCGGACTCAGATCTGGGGTTTGCAATCTCCCGTAATCTCGTTTCGTCACACACCACGCGACTGGTTTAATCACGACGATTGATTTTTAATCGGACAGTACTTTACTCTTGCATCCGTACACGGTAGCTCTACATCTCCTTCTCCGTTAGCAGAGAAAGTTGGTTGTACAGGAACTTCTGGGTAGCAGTGGCCCCTCCAAGGCGTATGCAAGAGTGCACCTCCTTCTTTACTGCAGAAAGTCGTTCGCGCATCTCCTTGTAGACTCGCTCCTTCTCGATGAGACGCTGCGCTACTTGTACGACCTCATGATGCCAGAGGTACCCGACGCGGGGGCTATGGAAGCAGGCTCTGAGCTCTGCATCGGCTTTGCGCTCTGCCAACCAAAGCGGTTTCTTTTGTGACTTGGACGCGACCAACGT
>Ga0209195_1001627_pt1 | contig 14810 bp, 13 predicted proteins | sample COGITO_mtgs_1004_3_FD_184788 | JGI IMG/M metagenome (GOLD analysis project Ga0209195, IMG submission 184788) | Pelagic marine microbial communities from North Sea - COGITO_mtgs_100420 (SPAdes) (version 2) | ecosystem: Environmental > Aquatic > Marine > Epipelagic ...
CTCGGGTAAAATCATGCGACGCCTGCTCAAGGAGTTGGTCGCCACGGGTAAGGTCACTGGTAACATCACCACGCTTGAGGATGTCAGCGTGGTCAAAAGTCTGCAGAAACTAGTCAAAAAGAAGTAAAGAGCGGCCTGCCTCACATATCGATTACACATGCCGGCAAGTGATTTTCATTTGCCGGCATGTTCTGTTTAGGAGCTTCTGTTATTGCTCTTCTGTGTTGAGCCGTTTTTGATGCTAAATTGCTGATCGTATTGATGAGATTTTCATGATTAACTATTTACGTTTATGGGAAGTTTAAGATGTGCGGAAATGCGTAAGCTCGAAGACGAGGCCTTTAAGCATGGGGCCACGCCAGAGGGTTTGATGGAGAAAGCGGGCCGGGGAATAGCTGATGCGATCCTCCGGCGTTTTTCGTCCAAGGGAACGGTCATCGCATGTATTGGTTCTGGCAATAATGGCGGTGATGCACTGGTGGCAATCCGTTATTTGGCCGATGCAGGATGGGAGGTAGGTGTTCGTTGTCTGCACAAAAGTGCCGAGCTGGGAGCGTTGCCGCGCAAAAAAATCCGCGAGCTGGGTGATTGTCCCATGAATCAACCCCTGCCTGTGTGCCATGCGGGTCACCCCTTGGTTTTACTTGATGGTTTATTGGGTATTGGTGCCAATGGCCCATTACGTCCGCCACTGGCAGAGTTGGCAGCATGGATGAATGATGCGCATGCCAATCATTCAGCGCAAACGATCGCAATGGACATCCCTTCGGGCCTTGATGGTGATACCGGAGAAGTCTATGATGGCGCGGTTAAAGCTGATCTGACCTTGACTGTCGGCGTGCCTAAGTCGGGACTTTTTTCCTCTTTGGCGGTTAATTATACTGGTTCGATTGAGCTCGTTCCTCTGACCGAACTGCCCGATCCTGACGATGGCGATTTGTGCCTCAACGATGTTCATAGCCTGCGGGGTATTTTACCGCGGCGAGAGCATGATTTTCATAAGGGGGATGCCGGTAGAGTCGGTATTTTGGCAGGATCTCGTGGCATGTTGGGCGCTGCGGTTTTGTGTGCCACAGGGGCGCTCCGTGCTGGTGCTGGTTTGGTAACCTTGTTTGCTGATGAGTCGATTTATGAGCTGCTTGCCGCGATGTTGCCTGCTGAGGTGATGCTAAGGCCGATCTCAACATTGGCTGACATTAATCCAGCTGAGTTTGATGCCTTTGCCATTGGTCCTGGCTTAGGTCGCGGCAGTAAGGAGTCAGAAACATCTTTTTTGGATCTTCTTCAGCGCATGAGTATCCCCGTCGTCATTGATGCTGACGGCTTGAATCGCATTTCGGAAGCAGGTAAGGAAGCGGGTAAGGAAGCGGATGCAGGTATCGAACAATGCATGGGGCCCAACTTCATACTGACACCCCATCCGGGCGAGTTGGCTCGGCTTTTTCCTGAGTGGGCAGGGGTGGACCGCATCGATATTGCAAAGGCCTTTGCGACACGATATGATCGATCGACTTTACTGCTTAAAGGGGCTCACACACTAGTGGCTCGCTCTGGTTCTCCTGTGTATTTCAACGCTACTGGTAATGCTGGCATGGCGAGCGGTGGTCAGGGTGATGTGCTGACCGGAGTTATCAGCTCTTTGCTGGCTCAGGGTTTGGAGCCTCAAGACGCAGCACGCATGGGAGCTTGGTTGTCTGGTCGAGCGGCAGAGCTCGCTATTAGCCATGGCAATGAAAGCATTCAGTCATTGGCTGCTGGCGATGTCTGTAGCTGGTTGGGGTGCGCATTCACTGACATGGGCAGTTAATGGCAATGGTCAGTCAGTTGAATATCATCCATGCGTGTGGGTTTTTTCTTCGACACCTTGGCGAGGGGCAGCATATGTTTAACAAGTAACTTTTTGCGCCGCGACAATGCCAAAGACGACCCCCGATACTCAGAAAAAACAACAGACTCTGAAGCAGTCCGATGTGCCTTGGAATGTTGTTGTATTGAATGATCCTGTTAATTTGCAGGCTTATGTTGCGATTGTTTTCAAAAAGGTTTTTGGTTATAGCCAAGCCAAAGCCGAAACATTGATGATGGAGGTCCACACGCAGGGGCGTTCGGTGGTCTGGACAGGGGGGCGTGAAAAAGCCGAACTTTACGTTCAGCAACTTCACAGCTGGCAACTTCAAACCACCATGCAAAAAGCAGAATGAAAATTTTGCCAACACTGGAGGGGGGGCTTTGCATTCTTCCTGAATCTGAAGTTGATTGGGACGAGCTTCAATTAATTTGTTCCGATGACGAGCGTCCAACCTACCTTGCCGAATCACTTGCTGATTTGATGGATGATGATAGCGAGTGGGGTGAGTATGTTGTTCCTGATCTCGAGGAAGGTTTTCGAAACCAGACACGGTTTGTCGATGCCACTATTAAAAGAGCACGGCAAAGCGGTGAACCTGCTATTTTTATTCCCCCAGTTGAGGCTGAGCGATGGTATGGGGCGCTCAACCAAGTAAGGCTGTCCTTACAGGCGAGCTATGATGTGGAGGAGTTAGACGAAGCCAGTGATTTGAATGACTGGGAACCAGAACTAAAGAGCGCGTATTTTCGTAACCGGTTTTACCTTTTACTGCAAAGCATGCTTCTGGAATTCATTATGAATAAGGCCGAATGATGATAGGTCAATATTTCCGAGCTTTGTTTTCTTATGCCGACTGATCGTTTGGGGCACTTTACGAAACGGAACTTTATGAAACGCTTTGTCGTTTGGAGTCTTGCAAAGTGAGCGCCGGCACAGCAGTTTCTGAGCAGTTACTCAATGGCCACCGAGCATGAAGAGCGAAGCAGAACGAGAAACAAGAAACGAGAAATAAGCATGAAGCAAAACGAGAATTCCATTAAACTCTTTAAGGCGGCCAAGGAATTAATCCCGGGTGGTGTTAATTCGCCTGTGCGCGCTTTCCGTAATGTTGATGGAGAACCGTTTTTTGTGCGGCGTGCCAAGGGCTGTCGCATTGAGGATGTGGATGGCAATTCGATGATTGATTATGTCGGCACGTGGGGCCCCGCGATTCTTGGGCATGCGCCTGAATGCGTGATTGAAGCTGTGAACAAAGCGGCAAGAGAGGGTGTCTCTTTTGGTATTCCTAATCCTTATGAGGTGGATATGGCACGCCTGATTGTTGACTGGGTGCCGTCGGTAGAAAAGGTCAGGATGGTTAATTCTGGAACGGAAGCGACGATGAGTTCGGTTCGTCTAGCTCGTGGTTTTACTGGGAGAGATAAAGTGATCAAATTTGAAGGCTGTTACCATGGCCATGTCGATAGTTTGTTGGTTGCAGCCGGATCGGGTGCGCTGACACATGGTAAGCCGGACTCCGCGGGCATCCCCTCGGCTTTTGCTGCGGAGACGATTATTCTTCCCTATAATAATATTGAAAAAGTGCGGGCTGTGTTTGAGGCAATGGGGGATCAAATTGCGGCAGTGATCGTTGAGAGTTATCCTGCCAATGCAGGTCTTATCTTCCCTCGAGAAGGCTACTTGCAAGGATTACGTGATGTGACGTCTGAGTATGGTGCGGTTTTTATTTTTGATGAAGTGATGACGGGCTTTCGCGTCGCCAAAGGAGGTGTTCAAGAGCTTGAGGGGATTACCCCTGATCTGACGGCAATGGGTAAGGTGATTGGGGGGGGGCTCCCCGTCGGTGCTTTTGGCGGTAGGGCCGAAATCATGGACTATCTTGCACCAGACGGCCCTGTGTATCAGGCGGGCACCTTGAGTGGCAACCCCCTCGCCATGGCTGCGGGGCTGGCGCAATTAAATGAAATGGAGCGCGTGGATGGCTATGGCAAGCTAGAGCAACTGGGAGCTAGGCTTGAGGACGGTGTGCGCGCCATGCTCAAGCGCAAGGGATTGGATTACCAATTTAACCGAGTGGGCTCGATGTTTTGTCTGTTTTTCACCGGCCAGGAAATTGTCGATTTGGATAGTGTCATGACAGCTGACTCCGCTGCATTCAGAAAGTTCTTCACTTCGATGCTCGATCAAGGAATCTACATCGCCCCTAGTCCTTATGAAACTGGCTTTATCAGCGTGGCTCATGGCAATCGTGAAATTGATACCACACTGGAGGCAATGGATACGGCGTTGTCGGTTATCTAGTCGTTGCATTTTGCCAAAGAATGCGGTTGCCATCATTCGATTACTCTCATAGATTCTGCCTGCCTCAAGCCGGGATGGTGGAATTGGTAGACACGCTAGATTTAGGATCTAGTGCCCTTTGGGCGTGCAGGTTCGACCCCTGTTCCCGGTACTTTTAGGCAATCAATAAAAACCTCTCACGCGTCTCCTTTGTGAGCTGAGAGTGATTTAAACGATCACCACCACTCATCATATTGCTGTCATTGCCACCCTTGAAATGAGGGCGCTGCTGGCAAAACGGAGAAGCAGCTGATGTCATCAGTCATTCTAATGGAAGAAAACAAGAAACATATTTTAATCGGCTCTGGCTTGATTGTGTTTTTCTTTCTTTGTCTGGGCGGGATTGCCGCTGCAGCTTACCTGCCAGGTTTTGCTGGGGAATTAGGTCGGATGTGTCTGGCTTGGATCACTAGTCCTTTCTTGATGGAGTCGGCTCTTTTTTTTCTGGCTCTAACTCTCTTGTTTGCCATTAACGCATGGAGGCGTAACAAGGATGGTGAAGACTGGGTGAAACTCGATGAAAATGGCCATCCTGTGCGAGATAAATAAACCAGTCCGTCCCTTGCAGCCTTCTATTTCAAAGCATTTTCACCTTCACGGATGATAGCTGTCGATTAGATGTCTGATATTCAAATAAGTCCCATAACCAAAGACATGAAGCCTGCTGTAAAATGGATCTTGTGCACACTGTTGGTAGTGGCCTTTTCTCTCAGCCTCTGGCTCACCGTTCAAAAATGGACCGGCAACATTGACAGTCTTGCCGGATGCGGATCGGGAAGTGATTGTGCCAATGTTCTTGGCAGCAAGTGGTCAATGGTGATGGGGCTTATTCCGGTGAGTGTTTTCTCTTGTCTGCTTTATCTCGTGATGGTGGTCAGCTTGTGGACGCGTGGAGATTTGATGATTTGGCTCAGGTCCTTGTTTGCGTGGATTTTGTTATCTGCTGCTCTGTGGTTCATTGCCTTGCAGTTGTTTGTCATGCAGATCATATGCCCCTATTGCATGGTCGTTCACGGATTGGGCGTTTCCATAGGCCTTGTGGTTCTTTTAACTCGGCCTAGAGAGAAAAAAAAGGGCTTCGGATTGTTCGCGACTTTGTTGCCGGCCGTTCTGCTGGTTGCAGCTTTAGCGCTGACACAGCATTACGGCCCCGCTCCAGAAACGCACCGCCTGGGGCATTCCACGACAGGGCAGTTACAGCCACAGTCAGATGAGCAAGGGGAGGGAATGATCCATCTAGCGGGAGATGGTCGTTTGGTAGTTTTCATGGCTGAAACGAAATCTTATCGAGTAGAGCAATTACCACATCTAGGTGAAGCTGATGCCAAGCATGTATTGGTGAAGTATTTTGATTATACCTGCGAAGCTTGCTTCACTACTCACAAATACTTGGATGAACTAATGGCAAAGTATCCGGGACAGTTAGCGGTGATTGTCTTGCCTGTGCCATTGGAAAGAGCGTGCAACCCTCACCTTTTAGTCGGTCTGAAAGATCACCCCAATGCTTGTAAGTTTGCCGAGCTCTCACTCAGGGTTTGGAGAGCAAACCCTGAGATGTTTGCAGAATTTCATCGTTCTCTTTTTGAGTGTCGTGAGCAGCCTTATGAAGTGGCCGAGGCGATGGCCTACAGCCTAGTGGATCCAGACAAACTTGATGCTGTTGATGATGCTTGGATTAAGGCCCTGTTGCAGCAAAACACCAGTGATTATGCGTCTTTTGTCGCTGATACACCGGTGATGCCAAAGCTGCTGATTAAAGATTCTCTTATCGTGCATGGGAAAACCAAAGATCAGGAAACGCTTGAAACGCTGCTAAAAAAGCATTTGGGAATTAGCCGATGACTCGAATAATCGAGCTTTGACGAGTGATTTTTTAGCCTATCTCGAAATCATGGGGCCTTGCTTCAAAGAGATGAAACACTTTATTTTTGAGTGGGATTGTTGATTCCAGTGGTTAGCTTCTTTGCATGGCTGAATTGTTTGCACTGACAGATTACCTTGATCGTGAGCTCAGGCTTAAGGAAATCCCTGACTATCCTGGGGCTATGAATGGATTGCAGATAGAAAACCAAGGTGAGGTCACAAAAGTAGGTGCTGCGGTAGATGCTTCGCTGCCTGTTTTTGAGAAAGCAGTGGCAGAGGGGGTAGATTTACTACTGGTTCATCACGGCATGTTCTGGCAGGGGGCTCAACCGCTGACGGGGGCTTTTTACCAAAAGACAAAACTAGCTTTTGAAGCCGGTATGGCGCTCTACAGCGCACATATCCCTCTGGATGTTCATCCTGTGTGGGGCAACAACAAGCAGTTGGCTAAAGCCATAGGAATGAATGAGGCGGAGACATTTTTCGATTGGAAAGGCATTCAACTCGGCATGTGCCAAAAAATGGACCTCAGCCTTGCTGATTTGACATCCTCCATTGAGCGTGCAGTCGGAGGGCGTGTGCATATGTGTGCCGGAGGAGCTGATCAAGCAGGTAGGGTCGGCATTATTACAGGGGGAGCTGGTTCTGAGGTCGCAGCAGTTGCTGCAGCTGGTATTGATACATTCATTACCGGTGAGGGTCCCCATTGGAGCTTTCCCATGGCAGAGGAATTGGGCATTAACCTTATTTATGCAGGCCACTATGCCACCGAAACATTTGGGGTCAGAGTCTTGGCGCAACATCTCAAGCAAGATTTTGGTGTTGATGCCTGTTTTTTAGATCATCCTACAGGCCTCTGATGGTGGCCTAAGAGGCTCAGACTGTGTGTATTTGTAATATGGTCTGTAGACTGCATATGACACTTGATTAACTTAACTTAACTATAAATGTACTCATATATTTACAATTAACTGCTTATTTTTTAAAGAAACAGCTTAAAGCACCATTTAATACTTGCTAGACACCCTATTGTAATATCTAATGGCACCTCTTGAGCGGGTATAGCTTAATGGTAAAGCTCCAGCCTTCCAAGCTGATCATGCGGGTTCGATTCCCGCTACCCGCTTATCCAGAAGGGTTGCCTATAAATTATATTATATCGCAACTTAAATCTGATTCAAACAACCCCATCCAAGAAAGGACCAAAAAAGTGAAAATAAACATCAAAACTATCTGCACCGCAGTCATCCTAGCTTTGTCGATCTCAGTGCAAGCTGACAACGCAAGCGCTGAGAAGATCGCTGAAACCGTAAAGAAGAGTGTTTCAGCACAACCTAAAAAAGTCATCGAGATTGTTTCTTCTCAAGTGGCTCAAAATGATTCCTCGGCCTGCGAAATCGTGAAAGCGGCCATCGTGGCATCAAATGCAGACAAAGACCTTGTTGCTGAGATTGTGCAAGCTGCTACAGAGGCGGCGCCTGACAAGATCCGTATCATTGGTCAATGCGCAGTTGCTGTTGCACCTGATGCTATCGCAGAAGTTCAAACGGTCATCACTAAATTTGCCGCTGCAGGTGGTGGTGGTGCATATGTGCTTGCGGCACCTCCGGTTGCCCCCGTCAACACAGCTCCAGTCAACCCGCTTGATTTTCCAGGTCAAGGCGCAGTTGGTCCTACTCCGGGCGGTCCTGGTGGATTCCCGCTTTTCCCTCCAGGCCTTCAGCCTCCGACGGTTTCAACTAACAGCACCAAGAAAGATAAATCAAATCAAGGCAAAGGGAACGGGCGGCCTTCTGAATAGCCAACTCAATAACTAGCACACCCGCTACGGGGCTCAGCCAAATTGATCCACTCGGGGCGTCTTTGTATTACTAAATACAGGGCAAACTTCGATCACCCATTATATCTTATACAATCCATTATGAAAAAATTGCTTCTATCAGCACCACTTACTCTTGCCATCGCGGGCATGGTTAACGGACAGGGTCTTTATGACATTGCTCCAAACGATGACGCCCAAGAAAGCTCACCTATCACCTGGTCGGCTGGATTATCCTACAATTTTGACGATAACGTAACTCCCACAGCTCCCGCTGGTTCTTCCGGATTCGAAAATGATGTATCCTCCATCAGTGCGTATGTCGGTGCTTCTCTTGTTAGCATCACGCCACAAACTACATGGGATGTCTTTTCCCGTCTTGGCGGCAACTTTTACCTTGATTCTCCGGAAGCAAGCGGAGTAGATGACGCGTTTGGGCAAGCTCGGCTTGGTGTAAATTGGGCACACCGAGTAAGTGAGCGACTTCGTTTGAGCAGTAGAAACTATGCTGCCTATGAAATGGAACCTGACTACAGTTATGGTTTCTCGACAGACCGTCAGCTCGAAGAATACTTGCACTATCAAACGGACAATGCGGTGGGATACCGTTGGAATGAGCGCTTCGCCACCTACACAGGCATGAAGGTTCGTGGCGTTGATTACGCTGACGCTGAGTCAGCCAATGACCGGACGATTTACAGCTTATATAACCAGTTCCGTTATCGTTCATCTGACCAAACCGTATGGACGCTCGATTATCGTTACAGTGAGACCGATTCCAGTGGAACTGCCGATGATTCTACCAATCATTATGTTCTTCTTGGTGCTGAACATCGCTTCAGCCCAAATTCGGTCATCGCGCTCAAGGCCGGTATGCAAATGCGCGATGTCGATGGAGGTGCTGATGAAGACTCACCCTTCTTTGAAGGTGCCATTAGAACCCGTGTGAATGGCCAGCTTAGTGTCCGTTCGTTTGCTCGCTACAGTGTAGAGGACTACGGAACAAGTTTCGATGGATTTACTTTTGACACCAACAATACACTTCGTGTGGGTGTTTCAGCAGACTATGTGATCTCACCTCAACTCACATTGCAGGCTGGAGCCAACGTTATCTTAATGGACATGGAAGATGGCCGAAGTGTCCCAGCAACAGGTGCTATTGCAGATGCGGATACTGATTTGCTTAACCTCTATCTTGGTTTATCATACAAAATCAATGATGGGCTGTATGTTACAGGCTCATATAACTGGACCGATAGTGATTCGGATCTTGTAGGACGCACTTACGAGCGCAATCGAGTTTCCATCGGCCTAAGAACCGAGTTCTGATACAAGCTATTTGGCTCATCATATTTCAACCGCTCAAATGTTATACATTGGGCGGTTTTTTTATTTGCAAAGCTATATTTCCAAATAAAGTTAACTACAATTTATTCTTGAGATGTTGTAGCGGGCCAGAGTGAAGGCAAGCGTATCCTCTTGACTGATCTCACCACTGGTGGGGCTAGCCAGCCCATGATACGCAGCTCGGCAAGCATCCGGTCACGCTTCAGCTTGGTGGGCGGCAGTGAGCTCAGGCCGAACGATTTGCGAATCGCCTTGCCATCAACCTTGGCCTGAAGGTATAAACCGCCCGACGGCTCATGCCGAACAATATTCTCAGCCACCTATTCCCATGTTTTATTCATGTTGTCGATACGCCATAATTTACAATCCTTGTAAAATTTCCGCTGCCTAGGTGGTCAATGGCGGCGGTCAACAGAAATAAGACAAAGCCGGAAGTCGTTGATAATGAATAACGCCCCCGTAGTTCAACGGATAGAACAAGGGTTTCCTAAACCTTAGATGTGAGTTCGATTCTCGCCGGGGGTATTTCTCTCAAAACGCTGTAAGCTTTATGAATACAAGGGCTTGCGGCGTTTTTCGTAGAATCATGGAAAATCAGCCCTTCCTAAGGATTCTGCCCATTTCTGGGTATATAACCACAAAAATTGGTTATAGCTTTGGAGCGGATTAGCACAAAATCTGGAGCTGGTGGAGTCAGGTGATGCCTGCCCTCTAGGACTTCAGCAATACTCTGCAATTTTTCACAGGGATCCTAAGATCACGACCTTTGCATTCCTTTGCATTTTTTAACATGGCACAGCCACCCATTGATCAAACACATTCATCTACCCTGTAACCGGTATCAAACGTTCTCTACCATTTCTCGCACGTGTGCGTATTGCCCATTAAACTCACCTCAATACCACGAGTAGAAAAGATCTAGAACAGGGAGAAACAGACAAACAAAGGAAGTAGAAGAGAGAGGGGAAAACAGTATACCTATGTTATCTGTTTTTGAGGGTGAGTTGACGGCATGCCTCGATGAGTAAAATAATCCCATACAGAGGCGACAGGGCGTTCTGGGAGCCATGGCGCCCGATCCGGATTCAAGCCGCTGAGAGGGCTGACCGCACAGCAGAAATGGGTCATGGCACTTGGCGGCTGGGGGTCACTTCAACTTAAAACTTCAACTGCCGCGTAGCGGCTGCATCAGCACAAAGGGTGACACCACCAGCGCGGTAAAATCTTGCGCGTTCTCAGACCACCATTTGGCATGAGGTTCTGAGGGTTTGACCAGATCACCGGATTTTAGCCAGGCTTGGATCTTGTCCTTGTCATCATCCGCGAGGGATTGGCCGACCTCGGTGATGGAGAGGGTGGTGTCCACGTAGATCAGGGCACCGGACTCGAAGTGGGGTTTGAGATATTCCCAATCCACCACACCGGTGTATTTCTCAAGCTTCTCAGGGGTGCTCTGGGTATCCTCGCCCAGTATGCCGTAGTTAAGCTCTTCGGATTTCTTTTGATCAGCTGCCATGGGAAATCAGGTTGTGTGAGTGGAGTTTACTATCCCATCCGGTCAGCTCCAATGCGGAAGCGCTGGTTGCGAAGCTTGGAATCTGAAAGAGCATCGCAGAGTTGGCTGGCGACTTTCTCATTCACATCGACCAAGGAATGGCGGTCAAAGAGCTGAATGCGACCCACGGAGTTGTCCGGTATTTTGCCTTCACGGTAGAACATGCCTAATAGGTCGCTAGGTCTTACCCCCGCGGCTTTACCAAGACTGACAAACAGGGTGGTCATGCCAGCCTCTTTTTTGTCGCCACGGCCCCCACGGTCACCACGATCGCCACGGCCCCCGCGGTCACCACGGTCACCACGTGCGCTTCTGCGATCGTCACGATCGTCACCTTTTTCACGACTACGGCGTGCGCCACGGTCTTTGTTGGCATTATAGTCGGGGCGATCTTCGATGATTTCCTCGCCCTCGCGGCCAAGGGACTCGCGTAGGAGCTCAAAGAGCGAAGAGGCAATATCGGTGGCGGTGTGGCCTTGGTCGAGTAGGCGATCGATGTAGTGGCGGTAGCTGCGGCTGACTTCTTTTTCTAGGCGAGCTTGCACCAGTTCAAATAACTGGTCGGCGCGTTTGCCCTCGACTTCTTCTTGGGTCGGGATTTTTGCGCGTGTGATTTTTTGTTTGGTATAGCGCTCGATGCTTTGCAGACGATAAATATCACGGCCAAAGACAAAGCTTACGGCACGACCTTCACGGCCGGCGCGCCCGGTGCGTCCAATGCGGTGCACGTAGTCTTCTGGGTCTTGGGGGATGTCGTAGTTGAACACGGCTTCGACATCATCGATGTCGAGTCCACGAGCGGCGACGTCGGTGGCAATGAGCAGGTCAAATTTCCCTTCACGGAATCGTTTAGTGGTGCGCTCACGAGCTTGTTGGCCGATGTCACCGTGTAGTTTGTCAGCGGCGTAGCCACGTGCGGTGAGCGCATCGGTGCATTCGTCAACACTACGTTTGGTATTACAGAAGACCACGGCGAGTCGTGGGCTGTCCATGTCGAGCAGGCGTGTCAGCACCTCGACTTTAGATCGGTTCCGAACTTCGTAGTAGCTCTGAGTGACGGTGGAAACTGTTTTGGTCTGTCCTTTGATGGAGACTTCTTCTGGCTCATTGCCGAATTTTTGAATCAGCTTCTGCACCTGCTTGTTCATGGTGGCTGAGAAGAACAGCGTCTGGTGATCGGCTTGCATGGCACCGAGGAGGTCTTCCATGTCTTCCCTGAATCCCATATCGAGCATGCGGTCGGCTTCATCGAGAATGGCCAGCTTGATGGTGGCTGGTTTCAGGGTCTTGCGGCGCAGGTGGTCGAGTAGGCGGCCTGGTGTTCCCACAATAATATGGGCACCACGTTTGAGCTGGGTGATTTGGCGATCGATCGGGGTGCCGCCATAGACAGGCACGGCGCGCAGGCCCTTAACGTGTTTTCCTAGACGATGCACTTCCTCACAGACCTGAACACAAAGTTCGCGGGTGGGGGAAAGGATCAGCACCTGAGCCTCGTCGGCATCAAGATCGATCATCTGCAGCGCAGGCAGGGTAAAGGCGGCGGTTTTGCCTGATCCTGTTTCAGAAAGACCAACGATATCCTTGCCCTCTAAGATGGGGGGGATAGCGAGGGCTTGAATGGGGGATGGGCTTTCGAAGCCTTGGTCGTTGATAGCCTCGAGCAGCTCATCACAGAGGCCGAGGGAGGAAAATGGAACGTCAGTCATATTATTAATAGTTGGTGTTTTGTCGATGGTCCGTCTGGATCATCTTTAAATACCGCTTGGGCTCCTTGGTTCGGAACAATTAATAACAAGCCTGGGCGGTGGGAGAGCGAGCCATAAGCTTGCATTGCCACAGAAGCAACTTTAAAAGCGAACCACTCTGGGCATTGAGGTCTCATCCCAAGCGTGGACGATGACTCACATAGGTCAATAAATGATCAACACAGCTATTGACCTGTGGAATTTGGTAACCATAATCCCGCCCCGTTCTGCAAACGCATAACGCAATCAATCATTTAATATCACAACCATGGCTACTTACGCAATCAACGGATTTGGACGCATCGGACGCAATGTACTGCGCGCGCTTGTGCAGAATGGCGAACTCAAAAATGTCGTCGCAATCAACGACCTTACCGATAACAAAAACCTCGCTCACTTGCTGAAGTATGACTCCTCTCAGGGCCGTGTTTCTTACGACGTAACTTACGATGATGATTCAATCATCGTTGATGGACACAAAATTCACGCTACCGCCGAGCGTGACCCCGCAGCACTCCCATGGGCAGAACTAAAAGTGGACGTTGTTCTCGAGTCGACTGGATTCTTTACCTCACGTGAGGGTGCCCAAAAGCACATCGATGCTGGCGCCAAGAAGGTGCTTATTTCTGCACCTGCCAAAAACCCAGACCTCACCATGTGCATTGGCATCAACGACGATCTTTACGATCCAGCTAAGCACAATATCGTATCTAACGCATCCTGCACGACTAACTGTCTTGCACCACTCGTTAAAGTTCTCAACGATAAGTGGGGCATTGAAAAAGGCTTCATGAGCACGATTCACTCCTACACAGGTGACCAGAACCTTCTTGACGCACCGCACGGTGACCTTCGCCGTGGCCGTTCTGCTGCTGTTAACATTGTGCCTTCCTCTACTGGAGCCGCTGTTGCGATTGCCGAGGTGATCCCTGAAATGAAGGGTAAGCTTAATGGAGGTGCCTTCCGTGTTCCTACTCCTACTGGATCACTCACCGACTTTGTTGCTATTCTTAAGAGCGACACAACGGTTGAAGAAGTGAACGCCGCCTTCAAAGAGGCAGCAGCTGCAGGTCCTATGAAAGGTATTCTTAGCTACTCTGAAGATCCACTGGTTCTACAGGATATCGTAAGTGACCCTCACAGTTCTATCTTCGACGCAGACCTCACCATGGTCAACGATGGCAACTTCGTTAAAGTTTGTTCATGGTATGACAACGAGTGGGGTTATTCCTGCCGCGCTGCTGATGGCCTAGCCCTACTGGGTGCCTAATTCAACGGACACTTTACCAAAGGCGGGGGAGGGAAACTTTCCCCGCTTTTTTTCTCAAATCTAGCTACCCTCATATAGAATGGCCAAACTTAGTATTCGCGATCTCGATGTTAATGGCAAAGCCGTGCTGATGCGTGTTGACTTTAATGTGCCTCTCAATGACGCCGGTCAAATCACCGATGATACACGCATCGTATCAGCTCTGCCCAGCATCAAGCATCTGCTTGATAGTGGTGCCAAGTTGACACTTTGCTCGCATCTAGGACGGCCCAAGGGCGAGTCAGATTTAAAGTATTCACTCCGTCCGGCTGCGGTTCGCCTTGGCGAACTTCTTGGCAAGGATGTGGCTTTTGCTGAGAGCTGTGTCAGTGAAGAGACTGCTGCTGCCCGTGCGGCCATTCAGCCAGGAGAGGTCATGCTGCTCGAAAACACCCGTTTCTATGCTGAGGAAAAGGCGAATGAAGCTGGGTTCGCAAAGGCTCTTGCTGGTGAGGCCGAGATTTTTGTCAATGACGCGTTCGGAACCGCTCACCGCGCACATGCCTCAACTGAGGGAGTGACTCATTATATCGCTCAAAGCGCGATGGGTTTGCTTATTGAGCGCGAGCTTGAGTTTCTTCAGGGTAAACTTGAATCTCCCGAGAAACCGTTTGTTGCCATCATGGGTGGGGCCAAGGTTTCTGATAAAATCCAGGTCATCAAAGCCATGATGGATAAGGCCGATACCTTCATCATTGGAGGTGCCATGGCCTATACCTTCCGCAAGGCGCAGGGTTACAAGATTGGCAAGTCGCTTGTTGAAAACGATTGCCTCGAGCTGGCACTTGAAATTCTCGAGCTAGCAAAGACAAGAGGGATCAACTTCCACCTTCCCGCAGACACGCGCATCACTCAGGAATTCTCTCCGGATGCCGAAACCAAGGTTACCGCAGTTTATGGAGAAGGGGGCGAGATCCCGGATGATTGGGAAGGTATCGATATCGGCGATCAGGCGATCGGTGATTTCTGCCAGATCGTAG
>Ga0209195_1001633_pt1 | contig 14754 bp, 10 predicted proteins | sample COGITO_mtgs_1004_3_FD_184788 | JGI IMG/M metagenome (GOLD analysis project Ga0209195, IMG submission 184788) | Pelagic marine microbial communities from North Sea - COGITO_mtgs_100420 (SPAdes) (version 2) | ecosystem: Environmental > Aquatic > Marine > Epipelagic ...
TACTGATGGAGCTCACAGCCATACCGGTCAAGAAAATGCTAGAGCAGATAATGATGACAATGACGGTATTGGATATTATATTGGTGGCCGAGGAGGTAGTTTTAACAATAACGGCGGGAATGGGTACATTTTATCAACTGGAAGTGCGCATAAACATTATTTCAGCACAAATCCAACTGGCGGTGGGCAATCCCACGAAAACAGGCCCCCTTATTATGCATTGGCGTATATAATGCGTACTCAGTAATTACTGTACTTCACAGTGTTTTTTTGAGTGCCTAATTTCAAAAAGACTTTTCCGATTTTTAAGAACTGGTAATAGTTGATCGATAGGTAGCAAGCGGCAGATGTGTTGTTCTGGATCAACTAAAATAACGAGTATGTGCGTTGGCTTATATCATTCACGTGAAATAGCAGAACCTTTCATAGTGAAATAATTAAAACTCCACAAAATACAGGCTACAGCACTGATGGTGACTTTTCATACATAGCGATTGGATCGGTTCTATAATTTTTAAACATATTTTAATCTAGTTGTAGGTCTTCCTCTAATCTACCGCGTTACTGAAAAGTAAGCAGTAGTTTCTTAAAGTACGTGCTTATTTAGATGTAAATTGGAGATAGTTTTTGTATTACTGCACCTCAAAATGCTCCTTTAGATTGGTTAAACTCTTAAAAGGGTTGTCTTCTACAAACATATTGGCAAGCCATTCAGGTACTTCACCACCGGTATTAGACTTTCCTTCTAATATCACCTCGGTGGTATTTTCATCGAGTTGTCTGATTTTCCAAAACCCAATTGACTTTTCAATTCGAACATAGTCCTCATTTCTAGGGATATAATTAGGAAGCGCAGAAGATCGTATTAAATAGCTACCATCGGCTTCTTTAATACACATAGATTTACTAATGATTTCTCTATCATCAACCGGCCATGGAGCTGCGAAAACATAGTATACGATAAACTCTGTACTACCCGATTTATGCAATACTTTGCAAATCGTGTTATCGGAATACCAAGATGTGCGTTTATCCCAATCTATTACAAAGTTGTATACGGAGTCAACATTGGCATTTATCAAACAAGCCCCTCTGTATTGCTTAAGCGTCCAACCAGGAGCATCCTTTGTCCAAACTTTAACGGAATTCTTGTTTTTCTTTAGCTCCCACTTTTCCTGTGCGCTTGCACTAAAAGCAAATGCCAATGTAAATAGCAAGGGGAATAATAGGTGCTTTAACATCAAGGTTGTACAGCTTTAGGATAGTTTAGCCTTTACCAAACCAGACACTAATTTATTGTCTGCTTTACCAGCCAACTGTTGTGAAGCCATACCCATTACTTTTCCCATATCTTTCATGCTTGAAGCACCGGTTTGAGCAATGATATCCTCGACAATTTTAGCCACTTCATCTTCCGACAGTTGAGCAGGCAAGTATTTTTCAATAACGCCAGCTTGCTGCATTTCCATATCTGCTAAATCTGCTCTGTTTTGACCATTATAAGCGTCAGCAGCTTCTTTGCGTTGTTTTACCAATCGTTGCAAAACAACAATACCAGCGTCATCACTTACATGGCCATCTGAACCCTTTTCTGATGCAGCCAATAGCAAAGCAGATTTAACTGCTCTCAAAGCTTCCAACTTGTCTTTAGCCTTTGCCTTCATGGCTGCCTTGATGTCGTTATTTATATCATCTACTAGTGCCATGGCTTAATCTACGTTATCGTGTAAAAATGAATTGTTTGACTTTATCTCTGTTTTCTTTTCCCCGTTTTCATCTTCCGTTTCATTGATACTTAATCTAGAAACTTGAGATTCGTCAGAAGCAGCAACATCGTCCAATTCAATGGAACGTCTTTTGAATGCAGGCTGACCTTCTAATGAAGAGATACCCGACGGAGTTTTAAGCTGCATGCTTAAGTTTCTTAACCGAGCCATCCTTTCCTGTGCTAATTTCTGGCGTTCTTCTGGATTAGTTTCTGGTTGAGGTGCTTCTTCTTTTTTGTCTTCAATTTGTATTGTAGTGGCAACCGTTTTGTCTTCGCTTGACTTCAATTTAGGATTCAAATCAAATTCCTCTTCTATTTCTTCCACTTCTTCAGAAGGATTAGAGTAAGCATTCTCGTCTTCAGCCAAGAAGGCGTCATCTTCCAAATTATGTCTGATTATTTCTTCTTCCGCAACTGGTGTTTCAATTGCCTCTTCCTCTTTAGAATCGTTGGAAACTTCAATTGAATCAGTATTTTTTTCTTCTTCAACTACTTCAGAAGTTATTTCGTCTGTGCTGTCTTCAGATACAGGTTCTTCAGTTGAACTCTGCTCATTCATTTCATAAACAGTTTTAGCAATTGCTAAAGGTCTTTCTTGAGCTTCATTTGAAACCGGTTCATCCTTTGCTTCAAAGGTTATTTTTTCACTGGTTTCTGATTTTGACTCAACTGTGTTCTCCTCTGTTTTCTTCTCTGGAGTAAACAGGTTTACTTGTGATGGCTTTTTTGGTCTTTCTGACCCTGGAATAGGAGCTGTTAATTCTGTTATAACATCGTCATCAAGGCTTTTAACCATAGGTTTTGGCTCTCGTTTTATTTCTTGTGAAACATGTGGCCTATCAATAAAACTAGTAGCGATTATGGTTATGCTTATTTCATCATCTTCCAGTCTATCGTCCATTCCGTGACCCCAAATTACTTCAGCCTCATCTCCAGCTTCTTCTTCAATGTAATCGGTGATTTCGGTAATTTCATCAAACAAAATTTGATCTTTACCATAGGTAATGTTCAATAGAATATTGGATGCGCCTGTGATATCGTTGTCATTCAATAATGGAGAAGCAACCGCATTTTGAACAGCAACCGAAGCTCTTTTTTCACCTTTTGCAGTTGCAGAGCCCATTATAGCAACTCCGCTACCCGTCATTACTGTTTTTACATCATTAAAATCAACGTTGATTTTACCGGTAGTTGTAATAGCTTCTGCTATTCCTCTTGCCGCAGTGGTAAGCACATTATCAGCCTGCTCAAATGCGTTGTCTAGGGTCAAGTTCCCGAACATTTCACGCAACTTGTCATTGTTGATGATTAAAATGGTATCCACACAATTTCTCAGGTTGGCAATTCCTTCATCAGCTCTGCGTTTACGTTTTTTACCCTCAAATGAAAACGGCATGGTAACAATACCAACTGTTAGAATACCCATTTCTTTTGCTGCTTGAGCAATAATAGGGGCTGCTCCGGTTCCTGTTCCACCGCCCATTCCAGCAGTTATGAAAACCATTTTTGTGTGCGCACCTAGAATCTCTTTAATTTCATCGATAGATTCAATAGCGGCATTTTCTCCAACTTCTGATCTTGAACCAGCACCTAAACCCGATGTAAGACTTGCTCCCAATTGTATTTTGGCAGGAACTGGGCTAATGTCTAATGCTTGTTGATCGGTGTTGCAAACCATAAAATCGACATCTTTAATACCTTGACGATACATGTGGTTTACAGCATTACTGCCGCCGCCACCAATGCCGATTACTTTAATAATTGAATGTTGTTCTTTGGGCAAATTGAACTTCATAACTTCTTGTTTTTGTGTATTCTAATTAGTCTTCGTCTTCTTCTAAATATCTTCTTGTTTTGTCAAACAAGTCTTGAAACCAGCTACTGCGCTTTGTTCCAAAGCTTGTCATTTCATCTTTTGGTTCTTCTATTTCTAGCTCAGAAGTAGTTTCTTCTACGTCATCTGAAATTGGTTCTGCTGGTATATCAGCAGCAGGAGCAATAGGCGTTGTTTGATAGGTATCTTCAGGCTTTGTATCGGCAAGTTTTGCCTGATACTCGTGAATTTGATATCCTTCTAAAACTAAGCCAACGCCAGTCGAAAAACTAGGACTTGTTATCTCTTCGGCTCCAGCAGCTAAATGCTCTGTCGGATACCCAATTCTCGTATCCATGCCAGTTGTAAATTCAAATAGTTGAGCAATGTGCTTCATTTGTGCGCCACCACCAGTAACCACTAATCCGGCAATTAATCTAGATTCAAAACCAGAATTTTTGATTTCATAATAAACTTGCTCAATGATTTCTGTCATTCTAGCCTCGATAATTCTAGACAAGTTTTTTACAGAAATCTCTTTCGCTGGACGGCCGCGAAGACCAGGTATGGAAACAATCTCGTTTTCTAAGTTTTCACTTGCCAAAGCAGAACCGAATTTTAATTTCAGCAGTTCTGCTTGTCGTCTAATAATAGAGCAACCTTCTTTTATGTCCTCTGAGATTACATTACCTCCAAAAGGAATTACCGCAGTGTGTCGAATAATGTTATCCTGAAAAATAGCCAAGTCTGTAGTACCACCGCCTATGTCAACTAAGGCAATACCTGCTTCTTTTTCTTCTTCGTGTAAAACAGATTGTGCAGAAGCAATTGGTTCTAATGTTATGTCTAAAACGTTAAGCCCAGCTTTTTCAACACATTTTTTTATGTTGTTTACAGCAGCAACTTGAGCAATAATTACATGGAAATTAGCTTCTAATCTGCCTCCAGACATGCCAATTGGGTCTGTAATTCCTTGTTCGTTGTCTACGATATATTCTTGTGGAATTACATTTATAATTTTCTCACCGGGTTGCATAACCAGTTTAAACATGTCTTTTCTTAATGCCTCAACATCTTGTCTAGAGATTTCATCTTCGAAACTGTCTCTGATTTTAACTCCTCGGTGTTGAATACTGCGAATGTGTTGTCCAGCTATACCAACATTGACCTCACGAATAGTAACACCCGATTTTTCTTCAGCCAGTCGAATTGCTTCTCGTATCGATTCAACGGTAGGAGTTATATGGGTTACTACGCCACGATTTACACCTGGTGATGGTGCTTTTCCCATTCCTAGAATCTCTAGTTTTCCATGTTCATTTTTGCGACCAACTAAAGCGGCAATTTTTGTAGTCCCGATATCGAGACCGACTACGAATTCATTGGGTATAGACATAATTTATCGTTTAGTGCAGACAACTTGTTTTTTGTATTTTAAATTAATACTGGAATAGTTGTTCCACCCAGTATTATTCAGGCCTTTTTTATAAAATATAAATAGTTTCTGAAATTTCTCCTCTATTTCATGAGCTTCACCAAATACTATGGTATGGCTGCCCACTCTAGGAATCATTTCTATGTCGTTATTTTCATTCACATAAATTTGAGAAATTTGAGAATTCCAAAATTTATCTTCGTTTATGAATTTCGCCAAATCATATAATTGTTTCAATTGATCCGCTCCAGTTAAATTGCCATCATCTAGTTTTAGCCGATTGATAAGTTCAGTGTTTTCAACTGCTGTAGTGTTCTGTTTTCTGAAAATTTTGTTCAATTTTATTTCTAAATGTTCGAGTTGCTGAACGGTTGAGTAAGGAATATTTATTGCTCCATTCGCAACAAGAACGCGCGCAGCATACTTATTTGATAAGGGCATAAGGCTACCGAATTTGTCAAGGTAAAAGCTTTCATTTTGGGAATTGTAGAGGCGAATAATTGGTGTACGCTCCTTTATTTCAATGACCAACTTTCCACTAATAGAGTGGTATACCTGAGCTTTTTCTACTGAAGAATTATTTTTTAGTCGAGTTTCCAATAGGTGAATGTCTACTGCCGACAAGTTTTGGTTTTCAAACTGATATCCTAGATTTGAATATAGGGTCTTAATGTCCTCAGAGGTTACAAAACGCGAGGTTGCTGGCTTATCTATATTTATGGAAATTGAACTAAGAGACTGGTCGAATTGTTGTTTCTTGGTAAATCCCACAAGAGCAGTCACACCGCCAAGCAGTGCAATCCATGAAAATATTTCCAATGCTCTTTTCAACCTTTTTGCTTTAATATGTTGACTCTCAAGGGCTCGACAAGTGTACTGATGTCACCAGCCCCTAAGGTAATTACTATTTGTAAATTTTTGTTTTTAAGCGCCTTACCCGTGATGAGGTCTTCCTTTTTTACTAACGTCTTGTTATTAATAACTACTTTTTTGAGCAACATTTCAGAATCAATTCCTTCAATCGGTTCTTCTCTAGCAGGATAAATATCAAGGAGTAAAAGGTCATCTAAAAGGGATAAATTTTTACCAAATTCTTCTGCGAAATCACGAGTGCGGCTGTATAAATGTGGCTGAAATATTCCAGTAATTGTTTGACCGGGATACATTGACTTTACGGATAAGAGTACGGCTCGTAATTCCTCGGGATGGTGCGCATAATCATCAATAAATACTAGATCAGGTTTATTAATAATAAACTCAAAACGACGCTTTACCCCTTTAAAGCTTTCCAATGCTTGCCTAATTTGTGGTGTTGAAATACCCGCCCAAGCTGCAACGGCTATGGCTACTGTTGCATTTTCAATATTGTGTTCACCAGGGAAATAGCTAATAAGATCTTCTATGCGTTGATCCGAAAAGTTGAAGTTGAAGGTGGCTTTATTACCTTCGAATTGAATGTTAGTGGAATTAAAATCTGCGCTTTCGTTTATACTGTAGTTGTAATTTTTCGGGGTAGCAGGTAAATATAAAGGGAGTCCTTTTTTTACAAATAAGACTCCTGCTGGGTTAGTTTTGGAGGCGAAACTCGAAAAAGTTGATCGCAAATCTGCGGCGTCTTTATAAATGTCTAAATGATCAGCATCACAAGAGGTAATTACACTGATAAATGGATTTAAGCTCAAAAATGAACGGTCAAATTCATCGGCTTCTACAACGCAATACTCAGAATTAGGATTGTATATAAAGTTAGTCCCCAGATTAGTAGAAATACCACCCAAGAATGCAGAACATCCTAATTTACTGTTGTGGAATATATGCGCAATTAAGGTTGAAACCGACGTTTTTCCATGCGTGCCAGCCACTGCTATTGTTTTATAACTGTGGGTAAGCTGTCCTAATACTTCAGAGCGTTTAAGGATAGGTACACCTTTGTTTTCGTAGTATTTGTAAATTGGATGTTGATTTTTTATTGCTGGAGTCCAAATTACTAGATCAATGTCGTCTTGCAGTTCGCTTGTGTTATCTGAATAAATTATTTCTATACCTTCTTCTTCAAGGTCATTCGTTATTTTAGAATAGGTTTTATCATAACCGCTAACAGCAACGTTCTTTTGATGAAAATACCGAGCAATTCCTGACATGCCAATCCCTCCAATGCCCAAAAAGAATATATTTTTCGCCTTTTGAACGTCCATTATAGCGCTATTAGTTTAAGTGCTTCCTTGGCAATCACTTCTGCTGAATTAGGCAATCCGAAAGGGGATATATTATGTGCTAATTTGCTCAGCTCTTCATCATTTTGGACTAGGTTTAGAGCTTGTTCTGTTAATAAATTTGCAGCCTGAGAATTACTTATAAGTAAAGCAGCATCATGCTGTGTTAGAGCAATCGCATTTTTAGTTTGATGATCTTCAGCTGCACTAGGTAACGGAACTAGAATTGCTGGTTTTTTTGTAAGCACAATTTCTGTAACGGCAATTGCACCAGCTCTTGAAATAACCAAATCTGCTGCAGCATATGCTAAGTCCATTTCAGCAATAAACTGATGCACTTTTATGCCCTTATTTTTAAGGTGTTTGGTTCCGGCTTCAACTGTTTCAAAGCTGACTTTTCCAGTTTGCCATATTAATTGAACATCTTCTTCTATGAAGCGATTGATTTGCGGTAAAATCGCCTCATTTATAGCTTTTGCTCCTAAACTTCCGCCTATTATTAATATGGTTTTCTTTCCTTCGTGCAATCCGAAAAACTCACAGGCCTTATTTCGTTTTCCCTCTATTTCAATCACAGTTTTACGCACAGGATTTCCGGTAAGAACAATTTTGTCGGCAGGAAAAAAGCGCTCCATATTTTCAAAGGCGACACATACCTTGTTGACTGATTTTCCTAAAATTTTATTAGTTATTCCAGCGTATGAATTCTGCTCCTGAATTAAAGTGGGTATTTTCTTTTTGGTGGCAATTCGCAGAACAGGACCACTGGCATATCCACCCGTGCCAATAACTAAGTCCGGATTGAATTTTTCAATAATCTTTTTAGCCGCTTGTAAACTCTTAATTACCTTAAAAGGGAACATTAAATTTTTTAAACTCAATGATCGCTGAAATCCACTAATCCATAAGCCTTCTATAGGGTATCCAGCCGCAGGAACTTTTTCCATTTCCATTCTTCCTTGCGCTCCAACAAACAATATTTCAGCATTGGGCTCCAGGTTTTTTATTGCATTGGCAATTGCAATTGCTGGGAAAATATGTCCTCCAGTTCCTCCTCCAGATAGAATTACTTTAGGCGATGGCATAATCCTCAAGTTTAGTTTTCCTATTATTTTCTAAATCAATTCCGCGGCTTACACTTAATATAATTCCAAGTCCAATACAGGTAAACCAAGTGGAGGTCCCTCCCATACTCATTAAGGGTAACGGCTGACCTGTTACAGGCAATAAGTTGACAGCAACGCCCATATTAATTAGAGCCTGGAACACCATGAGGAAAGAAATTCCCATGGCAAGTAATTGTGGAAATGGTTTCTCTGTTTTAGTGGACATTTTTATGGTTCTAAAGAACAAAACAATGTAGAGCAGTAGTATGAATACGCCCCCTAACGCTCCGTATTCTTCCAATACAATAGCATAGATGAAATCAGAATAGGGATGAGGTAAAAAAGCGCGCTGTGTGCTATTTCCAGGTCCGCGCCCAATAATACCGCCGTTTGAGATTGCAATTTTGGCTTGTGCCACTTGATAATTTCCTGCTATATCCTCTGCATTTTTATCACCCATATAGCGTTCTACCCTTTTTTTCCATGTTTCTGCCCTTGGAAAGACTTGGGGAGCAAATTGAGCGATTAAGAAAATCATGGAAAGCGCGACGATACCTACCGGAATTAGAGACAGGAAGTGTTTTATTGGTACACCTCCTATGTACATTAAAACCATACATGCACTAAAAAGCACTGCCGCTGTAGAAAAGTTTGCAGGCAAAATCAAAGCGCACACCACAGCAACAGGTATAATGATGGGTATAAACGCTTGTCGAAAATCATGCAATACTTCTTTCTTTAGCCAGAGCATTCTCGCTGTGTACATTATCAATCCTAGCTTTGCTAAATCAGATGTTTGAAACGACTGATTAATCACCGGGATGGTAAGCCAGCGACTTGCATTATTAAGGTTTGATCCAATTAGTAGAGTCAATAGGAGTAGTGGAACTGCCGCGTATAATAAAAGTTGAGCAATTCTAGAGAAGTAGGAATACTTCATTTTATGGGTTACGTACATAAGCACAAACCCAAGTCCTAAAAATATTCCATGACGAAAAAGGTAATACGCAGTATTTCCTCCCTGATGCTTATAAGCTAAGGTTACAATGGAGCTGTAGACCAATAACAAGCTAAATACCGCCAACATTAACGCTATTAGCCATATGGCTTTATCTCCTTTGAAATATTTTAGAACGGTTTTCAATTATAGTCCTCTTGCGGCAACTTTAAATTGACGACCTCTATCCTCATAGTTGTCAAATAAATCGAAGCTAGCACAAGCAGGAGATAGAAGTACTGCATCGCCTTTTTGAGCAATACTATATGCAGTTCTAACCGCATCATACATGCTTTCGGTATCGTAAATCTTTTCTATTATACCACCAAAAGCAGCGTGAATTTTAGAATTGTCAATACCTAAGCAAACAATTGCTTTTACTTTATCTTTTACCAATGGAATTAACGAATCATAGTTGTTGCCTTTGTCAACGCCGCCTACTATCCATATGGTTTTTTCTTCCATAGACTCCAACGCATACCATGTGCTATTTACATTAGTTGCCTTTGAGTCGTTTATGTAGCTTACGCCGCATACTTGAGTAACCGTCTCTAAGCGGTGCTCTATGTTTTGAAAGTCGTTTAAACTCTCTCGAATGATTTCCTTTCTCAATTCGAGAATCCTTCCGGCAACTCCTGCTGCCATCGAATTGTAAAGGTTGTGCTTTCCCTGTAATGCTAATTTTTGAATTGACATTGTTATACCTGTTTTTATATTAATTATTAAATCCTTGTTATCTATCCATGCGCCCATTCCATCTCGTTTTTCCAGCGAAATGGGAATGAGCTGTGCTTTTGTTTTTGTGCTTTCGAGGTGACGGCAAATAGTAGGGTCGTCAATGTTGTAGATTAAAAAATCTTCTTTTGTTTGATTTTTTGTAATGCGCATTTTTGAAGCTGCGTATAGTTCGAAATCATCATTGTACCTATCCAAATGGTCGGGAGTAATATTGAGCAAAATGGCAATGTGCGGTTTGAATGTTTCGATTCTATCCAATTGAAAGCTACTTATTTCAATTACTGCTAAGTCACCGTCTATTTCACTAGCCACTTGTTTTGCAAAACTTTGCCCGACATTACCAGCAATAATTACCCGTTTATCAGCTTTATTAAAAACGTGACTGGTTAAGAGGGTAGTTGTTGTTTTTCCATTTGAACCTGTAATGGCAATTATCGGTTTTTGGTAATACCTGCTTGCAAAGTCCAATTCATCAATAATTGGAATTCCTTTTTGTTCAATTGCTTGAATTAACGGAATTGTATCAGGTATTCCTGGGCTTTTAATTACCAAATTAGCAGATAGTATTTGCTGCTCAGTATGTTTTTCCTCCTCGAAAGGAATATTGTTATGTAAAAGAACGTCCTTCGATTTTTTAGAGATTGTTCCTTTATCAGAAACAAATACTTCAAAACCTTTTTTCTTGCCTAAAATGGCAGCACCACAACCGCTTTCGCCTGCTCCGAGTACAACCAGTTTCTGCACCTTACCTTAATTTTAGTGTTACAATGCTTATAATCGCGAGCATAATGCCTACAATCCAGAAGCGAGAAACAATTTTGGGTTCGGGTATTCCTAATTTTTGATAGTGATGGTGTAATGGAGCCATCTTAAAGACTCTCCGACCTTCACCATATTTTTTCTTGGTGTATTTGAAATAGGCTACCTGAATGATTACAGATAAATTTTCTACTAAAAAGATTCCGCATAGAATTGGAATCAATAATTCCTTTCTGATGGCTATAGCGAAGACAGCGATAATGCCTCCAATTGAAAGGCTGCCCGTATCACCCATAAATACTTGGGCAGGGTAAGAATTGTACCATAAGAATCCAACACAGGCTCCTACAAATGCCGCAATAAACACCACCAACTCGCCAGAATCGGGTATGTACATGATGTTGAGGTAATCCGCGAAAATGTAGTTACCACTTAGGTAAGCAAATATCCCTAAGGTGGTTCCAATGATTGCTGAGGTGCCGGTGGCTAGCCCATCTAGACCGTCGGTCATGTTGGCGCCATTGCTAACCGCAGTGGATATTATTATTACTATGGGTAAAAATATAATCCAACCAAACTTTGAAGTCCAATCACCCATCCAGCTAATGAGCCACATGTAGTCGAATTCGTTGTTTTTAATGAAAGGAATGGTTGTTTGGAGTCCTTTGCTCTCTTGCCAGGTATAGTTTTCTTTGTTGCTGGCGTTGGATTCAGCTTGATTTTGAATTTCTGTTGTTGTACTATTTTCCTCAATAAATTCTTTGTGCCTAATTACGGTACCGTCACTGAAATAAAGCATTGCGCCTGCAATTAATCCAATTGCTACTTGTCCAACAATTTTGAATTTACCTGCTAGCCCGTCTTTATTTTTGTATTTGATTTTTAAGTAGTCATCAGTAAAGCCAATTATTCCAAAACCGATGGTTGAAATAATCATAATTTGGACATAAATGTTATCTAGTTTCCCGACCAATAGAGCAGGAATAAGAATTGAAGCTAGGATAATCAGCCCGCCCATAGTAGGTGTTCCTTGTTTGGCCATTTGGCCTTCTAACCCTAAGTCTCTTACTGTTTCACCAAATTGATTTTTTTGCAACCAGCCAATGATTTTTTTGCCAAAAACCATTGAGATAATTAATGAAAGAATGACTGCTACTGCCGCTCGAAAGGTGATATAGTTGAAAACACCTGCTCCGGGGAAGTCTATTGAATTTAGATATTGAAAAAGATAGTATAGCATTACGAAGCAAATTGTTTTAAGTACTCAGTAAGAATTTCCATGTCATTGAAGTCAAGTACTTTGTCTCCAATTAATTGATAGGTTTCGTGCCCTTTTCCAGCAATTAAAATAATGTCGTCAGGTTGTGCTTGACTGACTGCTGCTTTTATCGCCTCTTTTCTATTGGTAATTGCAAGGGTCTTTTTTGAGTTTACTGGCTCTACGCCTTTCTCCATATCGGCTATTATGGCCTCAGGATCTTCATGCCTTGGGTTGTCAGAAGTGAGGATGACTTTATCGCTATTATTGACAGCAATTTTTGCCATTTCAGGTCGTTTGGTTTTATCTCTATTTCCACCGCATCCAACGATTGTAAAGACTTTTTGGTCGCCGTTTTTTATTTCATTTATGGTTTCTAATACCTTTAAAAGTGCATCTGGTGTGTGTGCATAATCTACTATTCCAGTAATACCATTGCTAGCTTTTATTTGCTGAAATCTGCCTCTAACCGGAGTTAGCTTTGAAATTTCAGTAAGTATTTCTGTAGAGTCTTCTTCTAGAATTTTAGCAGCAGAATAAGCCGTAAGTACATTGTAAGCGTTGAAACGACCAATTAATCGAGTCCATACTTCTTGGTTGTCAATATTTAGCAATAAACCAGTAAAGTCATTTTCTATGATTTTACACTTGAAGTCTGCCATAGTTTTTAAACCATAGGTGTAGACTTCGGCTTTCGTATTTTGAACCATGACTTCATTGTGAAAATCATCTCGGTTTAGGAGCGCAAAACTGTTTGCACCTAAGTCATCAAACAGCATTTTTTTGGCTTTGATGTATTCATCAAATGTCCCGTGGTAATCTAAATGTTCATGAGTGATATTTGTGAAAATGCCTATTTTAAAATTTACACCTTCAGTTCTTCGCTGAACCAATGCATGAGAGCTTACTTCCATGAAGCAGTGGGTGCATTCTTCATCAACCATTTGCCTTAAAAGCCGGTTTAATTCTAGTGGATTTGGTGTGGTATGAGTAGAAGGAATTTCCTCCCTCTGAATTTTATTTACAACCGTAGAAAGTAAGCCACACTTATGTCCAAGGTTCATGAAAAGTTGATGAAGAATGGTTACAGTGGTTGTTTTTCCGTTTGTACCCGTTATTCCAATTAGTTTGATTTCATCTGAAGGATTGTTGTAAAAATTACAGGCCATTAGGGCTAATGCACTATTGCTGTCTTTGGTTTCAATATAGGTTACGTTTTCTGCAGTTTCTTCAGGGATTTCCTCACAAACCACGGCGAGCACACCTTTCTCCACAGTTTGTTGGATGAAATCGTGACCATCACTTTGTGTTCCTCTAATAGCAACAAAAACAGAAAACTGACCTACTTCTCTAGAGTCAAAGCAAATATTTTGAATAGCAACATTGGTGGAGCCCACCACGCGATTCATTGCAACTTTATATAGTATGTCTTTTAGTAATTTCATTTAGGTAAGAATGAGTTTTACGCTATCAAAATTTTCAACTTTAGACCCCGCACTTGGCGTTTGTTCCTTAATAGTTCCTTTACCAGAGAAATCGGCTTTAAGTCCCATATTTTCAATGATGTAGATGGCATCCTTTAGGTCCATGCCAATAAAGTTTGGAACAATGCCCAATTTAAATACCCGCTTATACAGGGTTACTTTATCTCGACCTGTTGACGCGGCCACCCAAGTAGCATTTTCTCCTTTTTGGGATGAAGGCACTTTTAATTTTGAGTAAACGTTATCTAAATCGTATCGATTTCCATTTTTGGAAACAGGAATTGGTGTGCGTTCGGCTAAATGAGTGGTGTTCTGTAATTCCTTATGAAGCTGTATACTAGTTGCATAGACTTTATCGGCTATTTCTTTAAAAATTGGCCCCGCTACTAGGTTTCCGTAATAAACGTTTTTAGAGGGTGCGTTAACTACTACGATGCAGCTATACATTGGATTGTTAGCTGGAAAATAACCTACAAAAGAAGCTTGATAACTTACTTGCTTGTCGGTTTTGTAACCAGTTTTCGCATTATATATCTGTGCAGTTCCTGTCTTACCAGCAATTTTGAAATTGGCATTTTTTAAGTTTGTAGCGGTTCCTTGTTGAACGACGCCCTCTAACATAGCTTTTGCTTTTTCGATTGTAGCTTTAGAGCAAATCGCTGGATTTATTACCTCTGGACCAAAAGTTTTTATGGGCACGCCTATTTTGCGAATTTCTTTTACAAATCGTGGCTTGACCATTTTTCCATCATTTGCTACAGCATTGTAAAATGTTAGGATTTGAAGTGGCGTAAGTGAGACTTCATAACCATGGGAAATCCACGGAAGAGAAATTCCACTCCAAGTCGGATCATTTGCTGATTTGATTCTTGGCTCTCCTTCTCCATATATTTCAATACCTAGCTTTTGGTGCAGGTTCATCTTGTACAGACGATCAATAAATTTTTGAGGGTTACTTCTGTAGTTTTCACTAATGGTCCTAGCTACCGCTATATTTGAAGAAACTTCAAAGGCGCGTTTTATGGTAATTTTACCATACCCTCCAACTCTCGAATCATACATTTTTCGATCGTAAAATTTAAAAACACCCTTGCCTGTTTCCACGCTATCTGTTAAATCAATATACCCATCCTCAAGTGCGGCAATTAGAGAAGCTAACTTGAATGTTGATCCAGGTTCGGTG